>Ga0208315_1000371_pt1 | contig 35155 bp, 23 predicted proteins | sample MalvireepMed_215_FD_184239 | JGI IMG/M metagenome (GOLD analysis project Ga0208315, IMG submission 184239) | Marine viral communities from the Global Malaspina Expedition - Malaspina viral metaG DeepMed_215 (SPAdes) (version 2) | ecosystem: Environmental > Aquatic > Marine > Oceanic | place...
ATTTAAATGCAGAAGAAATTAACTTCCTTATGGAAGACAACTTCTCTTACGACGAAGATGTAGACGACGAAAGAGATATACGAAGAAAAAAATTAGCGTTAAAAGAGCAAGTTGCCAACGCTAAAACTCACTTGGAAGAGAACAAATCCAAATACTATGAAGATATCAAAGCTGGGTCAAAGTTGACTCAAGAACAACAAAAAGCTATGGATTTCTTTAATAGGTATAACAAAGAATCTGAGGAAAATCAGAAAACAGCTGATACAGCTACATCTACATTCTTACAAAAAACCGATAAGGTTTTTAACGACAAGTTCAAAGGTTTTGAATATAATGTCGGAGATAAGAAATTTAGATTTAACGTTAAAGATGCTAACGAGATTAAAGAAACTCAAAGCGACATCAATAACTTTGTCAAAAAGTTTTTGAATAAAAAGAACTTGATGGAAGATGCTAAGGGTTATCATAAATCTCTTTATACCGCAATGAACGCTGATGCTGTTGCTAATCACTTTTACGAACAAGGAAAAGCAGACGCTATGAAAGATAGTGTTGCTAAAGCCAAAAACGTGAACATGAATCCAAGACAAGCTCATGGTGAAATTGAAGCCGGTGGTATAAAAGTTAGAGTATTAGGTGAAGATTCTTCTGATTTTAAGTTTAAAATTAAACAAAAATAACAATTTAAAATTACAAAATTATGGCAATTACAGCAGGTGATAATTTGAATAGTGTTCCAAGTTCACAACAGTTAACACTATCTTCAAATTATTTAGATTTCCGCGACGGTTCAACCGGGTGGGAACAACAATATCTGCCTGACTTGATGGAGAAAGAAGCTGAAGTTTTCGGTAAGAGAACTATAGCTGGTTTTCTTGAGCAAGTTGGAGCAGAAGAAGCTATGGCTTCAGACGCAGTAGTGTGGTCAGAGCAATCTAGACTACACATATCTTTAATAGGAACAGTATCTATCGCGGATTCCGTTATTACAGTTGTTAGTGATATCGATGGAAACGCAGGATCAGCACCCGATTTTGTGATAGCAGAACACGGTGTTAGAGTTGGTGATACAGTTCTTATATCAGTAGCTGGTGGTCACTACCACGGTTATGTTACAAATCATCCTTCAACTACTACATTTACATGTTTACCTTATGAGTATGCTCACGCAACAAATGCAACTGGGTTTGATACTAATGATGAAACTTGTAGAATATTAGTTTATGGATCTGATTTCAAAAAAGGTACTAGTGGTCAAGGGGCAAGTGATACTAACCACGCTTCTAATACTAACGAAGCTCGTTTTAAATCTTTTACTAACAAACCAATCATTATGAAAGACAGATTTTCAGTTTCTGGATCTGATACTTCCGCTATTGGTTGGATTGAAGTAACTGGTGAAGAAGGGCAAAATGGTTATCTTTGGTATCTAAAAAGCGAAGGTGATACTAGAGCACGTTTTACAGATTATTGTGAAATGTCAATGATTGAGTCTAGAAAAGGTAACGCTACTAATTCTACACTTGATACAGCTGGACCTACATTTGGATCTAACTTTGGTACTGAAGGTTTATTTTATGCTATCGAAGATAGAGGTAACAAATCATCTGGTGTTACAGGTGTTAACGCAGCTACTGATTTAGCAGAATTTGACGCTATCTTAGCTGAGTTTGATAATCAAGGCGCTATTGAAGAAAACATGATGTTCTGTAACAGGACCACTGCATTAGCAATTGATGACATGTTAGCTTCTATGAATTCTTATGGCGCTGGTGGTACTTCTTACGGAGTATTCAACAACTCAGAAGATATGGCGCTTAATTTAGGTTTCTCTGGTTTTAGAAGAGGTTCTTACGACTTCTATAAATCTGATTGGAAATATCTAAACGATAAAGCAACAAGAGGTGGTATGTTAGATACTGTTAGCAATGTTAGAGCAGTTATGATACCAGCAGGTGTATCAACAGTTTATGACGAAGGATTAGGAAAGAATCTTAAAAGACCTTTCTTACACATGCGTTATAGAGCTTCTCAAGTAGAAAGTAGAAAGTTCAAAACTTGGATCACTGATTCAGTTGGAGCATCTACTTCTGATTTAGATGCAATGACAGTTCATTATCTTACTGAAAGATGTTTAATTACACAAGGTGCAAATAACTTTATGTTATTGAACTAAGCAATTTTTAAAAGAGGGTGGAGCTTAGTCTCCACTCCCTTTTATTTTTATTAATTTTATTATATATTATATTATGGCAAGGAAAACAAAAAAAGTTGAGGTGGAAGAACCTCAAGTTCAAGAAAAAGTAGCGGTTAAAACCGCTCCGGTTGTAGAACAACCAAAACCAAAAAAAGACAGTTGGGAAATAAAAGATAGAACTTACTATTTGTTAGGTCGCTTAAAACCATTATCACATATTATTAAAGCAGCTGATATTTATTATTTTGATGAAGAAAAGGGTTACGAAAGAGAATTAAAATATACTAAAAATCAAAAAACCTGCTTTGTTGATGAGATGAAGGGTGATCAAAGGTTAGATCATATTATCTTTAGAAATGGAACTTTATCTGTTCCTAGAAATAAAGTAACATTACAAAAATTATTATCTTTATATCATCCGCATAGAGGTCTTATTTTTGAAGAATTTAACGCGGTAAAAGTAGCTGTTGATGAAGTTGCAATATTAGAGATGGAGATAGCTGCCTTAAACGCAGCTCAAAACTTAGATATTGATATAGCAGAGGCTGTTATGAGAGTAGAGATTGGTTCTAAAGTATCTAAGATGAGTTCTAAGGAACTTAAGCGTGATTTATTACTATATGCTAAGAGAAATCCTAAATTATTCTTAGAACTTGTAACAGATGAAAACGTTGTCCTTAGAAACTTTGGTATTAAAGCAACAGAAATGGGGGTATTAAAATTGTCCTCTGATCAAAGAACATTTAGTTGGGGATCTAATAACAGAAAACTAATGAACGTCCCATTTGATGAACATCCTTATTCAGCTTTAGCTGCTTGGTTTAAAACTGATGAAGGAATGGAGATTTACTCCAATATTGAAAAACGATTAAATTCGTAGTCTAACTGTAGTAAGCGATCGCCCTACGGGGCGATTGCATAACTACATAAAAAATATAATCAAATGAAATCAAAAGGATTAGGAGATACAATAGAAAAATTTACAAAGACAACCGGAATAAAGTCCCTAACAAATTTTTTACATTCAAATGGACTGATAAAAGATTGTGGATGTAATAAAAGAAAAGAGGCTTTAAACAAAGCTGTTCCATATAAAAACAAAAAATAATTATGGTAAATATAGATACGGTGTATCAAAGAGTTTTAGCTATTGCTAATAAGGAGCAAAGAGGATATATAACTCCTCAAGAATTTAATCTATTTGCAAATCAAGCGCAAATGGATATATTTGAGCAGTATTTTTATGATATAAATCAATTTAGTAGAGTACATGGTAATGAGACTGAGACTTCTGACATGTTAGATTTAATAAATGAGAAACTAGATATATTTGAAGTTAAAGGAGCAGCTGTAACTAACGGTGCAACCACTTTACCCACAAATCCACCTATATACAGATTAGGTAGTGTATTTCTTGATATTGCTGGTACTACAAGAGAGGCTGAAAGGGTAAACGAAAAAGACTGGGCATATATTCAAAACTCACCATTAATGCACCCGAAAAACTCGAGACCTGTTTATATACCTGATGGAAATGGTTTAATTAGATTATTTGGTAGTCTGAATTCTGTAGCTGGGCAAATTATCCAAAGAACTTCTGGAGTTGTTTGTAATTATATAAGAAGACCAGGCAGGGTAGAATGGGCATATGTTGTAGTAAATGGATACGCACAGTTTAATGGTACTCCACCATCTATTGATTTTGAACTACACCCCTCTGAAGAAACTAATTTAGTTTTAAAAATACTACAACTATCTGGTCTAGTCATGAAAGATGTAGGTTTATACCAAGTAGCTGCACAAGAAGAAATGAAAGATATTCAACAAGAAAAACAATAAATAAATGGGATTATTAGGTAACACAACACAAGTAGACTATTATCTTGATAGTAGCAGTTGGGGGAAGTACCAATTTACATCATTAGATAATATTGTGAATCAATTTATGATAGCTTATGTTGGTGAAGATAAATTAATAAGTAAGGCAAAAAGAACTGATGTTGCTTTTCATGCGCAAAGAGCTATACAAGAATTAAGTTTTGATACATTTAAATCTTGTAAAACGTTAGAATTAGAAATACCACCGTCACTAAAAATGATTTTACCACAAGACTATGTTAACTACGTTAAATTAACATGGAGTGATTCTGCTGGTATTGAACATATTATATATCCTACCTCTAAAACATCTAATCCAATAGCAATAAGTCAAGATCCTTCTGGAGATGATGAAGAGTTTTTGGAGATTTTAGAAAATAATGGATTTGACAATGGGTTAGGTAGTTGGGTATCACAAAGTAATTCCGCAACTAATCCAAATCCTAACGCGCTAGCGTATACTTGGAATAGTAGTGGATATATTGATGCTGACGCTGCAGAGTATAAAAAATTACATCAATCAGCAGCTGAGATAAAAAAAGGGCATACTTACAGAGTTTCTTATGATCTTAGTCTTGTGTCAGGTTCAGTACAAATCCTATTAGTGGCAAGTGATGGTACTTCTACTGAGGCCTTTAAAGGAGGTGGCGCGGTACAAACCCAAACTGGTAGCTACACGGTTACTGAAGACATTTTTGTAAATGATTCAAATACTTCTTGGGCCATAGCTATGCAAGATGAGAATAGAAATTTTAATTTTCACGCTCGTTCTGCCGCTCCAACTAATTTTGTCGGGACAATAGATAATGTAACTTGTTATGATCTTGAAATAACTACACAAGCTGAATCTGATACGTGGTCAAATTATAAATCTGGAACTCCATCTGAAAATCAAGACGATTACCAAGATGATACTTATTGGCCAGCTGGAGGACGAAGATATGGACTAGATCCTCAACACGCTCAAGCTAACGGTTCGTTTTATATGGATTGTAATACTGGAAAAATACATTTTAGTTCTAATATATCTGGAAAAACTGTTATATTAGAATATATAAGTGATGGTTTAGGTACAGATGAAGAAATGGTGGTTCATAAATTTGCAGAAGAGGCAATGTATAAATGGATCGCCCATGCTGTTTTATCCACTAGAATGGGGATTCCAGAATACATAGTTAACAGATATAAAAAAGAAAAATTTGCAGAAACTAGGAAAGCGAAATTAAGATTATCAAATATAAAATTAGAGGAAATCACTCAAATATTGAGGGGTAAATCTAAACAAATAAAACACTAACTAAATGCCAGAGTTAAAACACACGTTTACGTCTGGTCGAATGAATAAAGACTTAGACGAAAGATTAGTGCCTAATAGTGAGTATAGAGACGCGTTAAATGTTGAGGTTTTAACTTCAGAAGGATCTAATGTGGGTACTGTACAAACTTGTTTAGGAAATAGTTTGATTTCTAATCTTGTGCCAGACGATAGCAGTGCGTGCGTAGGTAGTATTACAGATGATAAAACTAACAAAGTATACTATTTTATAGCAGGTAAACCACCAGCACCAATGTCATCAACGGCACTTGAAGCTCTTCACGTGGTATCTTCCGATCTTGTAGTTGAATATAACAGCGTTAATAACGAAACACTCCCTGTAATAGTTGATATTTATAACGTACGTACTAAAATTACTGATAGATCTGTCTCTCCCAGCGGTGATTTAATATATACGGTAGTTAGTACAAATGGATTAAGAATAGGTATGCAAGCGACTTGGGGTGGTAGTGGTTTGTTATCTTTTACTCAAAAAGAACCCTATCCTATAATAACGGAAATACCTACATCTACCACAGTGGTTTTATCAAGTCATATTCGATCCACTTTCGGGCCACTACCACCACTTCCTTTAAATAATGTAAATTTTATATCTGGATCCGCAAATGACTGCTGTGGACCAGGAGGTAGAGTTCTTAACTTTCGTAGTGATAGACTTATAACGGGTGTTAATATAGTTGATGACATGCTATTTTGGACAGATAATTATTCTGAGCCAAAAAAAGTAAATATAACAAGAGGAAAAGAAGGTTCAATACCTAGCTTAGGTGTATGTCAAGCTTGTAATGTTAATCAAAACTCTGCAAATCCTTATACGTTTAACGGAATTACAGTCCCTGGAACAACACACACTGAACTTGTAGTTGATGAAGCAACGATAATAAACACGTCTCATAATGGTATACTGCTAAATCCTCCTTTTGGTATACAAGAATATCTCCAAGAAAGACATATTACAGTTATAAAGAAATCTCCGTTAATGCCTCCTAGGTTAGAGATGAGTAGTGCTATCCAAAGATTGGACGCAAATGGAGTTGTTAATCCTACTTCAGGACAAGTATCACAATTTATGTTCTACGGTACGGTCGGCGCTTTAACAGGTGTGTATAAAACTGGTACTACCTCACAACAAGTTAATAGCGATCCAGCAGGTAATAATACTATGATAGAGTTGGATTTACCAGTTGATTTTCGTGTTGGAGACGTGTTAGAGTGCTCAGATTCGAGTGGAGGACCGATAAAAGTAAAACTAGTTGTAACATCTTCAGATTCAACATCTACTAATCCTTTACTTGTTGAGTCTCCTACTAATGGTAATCTAGAAGTTAAAATAATATTTGTTAGTGATTTATTTTTAGCTGAAATAGATAATAATACACTTAAAACATGGTATATAGAACTTAAACCTAAAAAAGATTCTTTATATGAATTAAAATTTCCTAAATTTGGCTATAGATACAAATATGAAGATGGTGAGTACTCTGCGTTCTCTCCATTTTCTGAAATAGCATTTTTACCTAGTGAATTTGATTATCATCCTAAAAAAGGTTATAATTTAGGTATGACAAATGATTTGAAAAAATTGGTTATAAAAGATTTTATTCCTCCAAATATACCATTAGACGTTATTGAAATAGATATTTTATATAAAGAATCTGATTCCCCTAATATATATACAATAAGATCATTTGATGATAAAGATCCAGAATGGAATATAAGTGGGACTGGTGATTACAGAGGATATTTTGAAATAAAAGACGATTTAATACATGCTGTAGTTGCTTCAAATCAATTATTAAGGCCTTGGGACAATGTCCCTAGAAAAGCTTTAGGACAAGAAGTAACTGGTAACAGATTAATTTATGGTAATTATTTACAAAATTATAACTTAATTTCTAATACTGATGAAGAAGTGAAACCAGAGTTTCAATTGTATCTGGATAGCGATCCTGTACACATTAAAAATTTTCCTGAAAAGTCATTAAAATCGGTTAGGACTTATCAATTGGGTGTTGTTTATAAAGACATTTACGGTAGAGAAACACCAGTGATAACACACCCTAGTGGTGTTATTAAAGTAGAACACTCTCGTGCAGCTACATCAAATTCTTTAGCAATAAAAACAATAACCCCACCACCGTTTTGGGCAGATTCTTTTAAATACTTTGTAAAAGAAATTTCAAACGAATATTATAATCTAGCTATGGATCGTTGGTATGACGGTGAAGACGAAGGTATTTGGTTGTCATTTCCTTCAGAAGATAGGAACAAGGTTGATGAAGAAACAACATTGATATTAAAAAAAGGTGTTGGAGAGGAAGCTGAGGCTGTAGAAGAGTATTCTAGATATAAGGTTTTGGCTATTAAAAATGAAGCCCCGGATTTTATAAAAACAACAGAGGAAATATTAGCTATATTTGATGCCGCTACAACCACTAATAGTCCTGGTCATTTTACAGGATTTCCACTCCAAGGAAGTAAAAGCATTAAAATCAAGAAAACACAGTGGGAAGATAGTGAATTAGCTAGTTTACAATTCATGAACAACCAACAATCGCTTTATTCAAGTATATTGGGCGATAGAGATGCTTCATTACAAATGCGTGTAAAGACTAGCAATAACACAACCCATTCAAACTGGTATGATATTATAAATATAACTTTTAAGAATACAGCCACGCAAGATTATAAAATAGTTGTAACAGAAGCTTTTGGTGATGATATGGCGTTCACGTCAACTGGAAATACTTCGGGTACAGCTATATCAGATTTAGTTGTAGAGATACAAAAAAAGATAATTGAAAATAAACCTGAATTCGATGGTAGATTCTTTGTTAAAATACATGATGACAGAGAAGAAAGAGTGTTTCAAACCCATATTAAATCGAAAGCGGATGCAACGGCTAGACTTGTTCAAGGTCAAAAGTTGTTTTATTATATGGGTTACAACTCTACTCAAAATCCTCTAGCTCCAGAGATTATTGAAGGTCAGGATTTAAGTATTTTTGGGGATCATTATACGTCTGTTGCGGACGACCCAACTTGGGGTGAAGATTTTCTTGCTTATGAGATAGGTGCGGTTAGTGGAGGTGGAACTGGGGTTTATACTAATCCTACCACCGGTAATATTTATCCTCGTTACAGTGACTTAAATGCACTCCAACCAACCAGAGGAAGTGATATGACTAGTTTCTATATATCAGAATTAAATTTAGCGCACTATAGTGGTGGTAATGCAATACAACCAGGTACTCCATGGGCAAATAGTAACGCTGGTAGCACCGGTGGTGCTGAAGGTGGTTGGTGGTTTATAGATCAAGAACCTACATATAGGCTTTTAGGTGTGACTGCTGGGACGTCATCTACGTATGGCGCGGATATTGTAGCACTTACGTCAGATACCGGTGTAGGAGCCGTAGAAGGTAATGATCAAATAGATATATCTTGGATTGGGACAAGGAATTGGCCATTCAGGCATACTAGTGGAAACACATGGAAAAATATTGGTGGTTTACATAAAGGTGAAGCTGAGTTTATACAAAGAATATCATCATCTGGAAAAATATTTAGATTTATAGATGATCCAGATAATATCGAGTATGAGATTGGTAGTGTTTCAAAGACTTACCATCTAAATAATGTAATGGAAATGGATGGAAATTGGGATAATATTCATGTAGTAGGTCAGGAAAGGTATCAGCCCCGATGGGCTGATTTTCGAGTAAGGTGGTCGCTAAAATTGATAGAACCTGGTTCAAAAGACCCTACAAATAATCCAAACGGAATACCTATGAATCTTTTTGCAGGAACTTATTCTGGCGCAGGGGCCGTGGCTTATGGAGGTCAAAATACCGGTAATGTCTATAGAGCAACCGAACCTCCAAACACTAATATTACCCCAGAAGGTCCTGGTGCTAATGATTGTCTTGATAATATGGGTGGTACAATAACTAAGGCTGGTATAGAATTTGTTGAACCTTACTATGATCAAAAACAAGATATGCCAACTCATCCAGCTATTTGGGAAACAGAGCCTAAAGAAGATGTCGGATTAGATATTTATTATGAAATAGGACAAAACTACCCTGTGAATATGTGTGATGGCACTGAAGAGTTGTATATACAACCTGGAGCAACAGTATCTATGTACCGGTCTAATACACAAGGAACACATACTTTGAGTGGCTGGGATGACGTTAATATGATTCTTAACGGAGCTACAGTTACAACAAATTACGTATCAGGAACACCTACAACTATTCTTTCTAGCGGCCACACTACTGGGGGAAATACTTTTACACATGCTGGGGCTCAAGCTTCTTGGTGCACTTTCTCGACCCCAGGTTTAAGTGAATGGATAATTTTGGACGCACCATATGCTAATATAACAGTTGGAATGGGTATTACAGATTCCGGTGGTAATATACCGCCAAACACAGTTATCCATCAACTTCAAACAAACCAAGGACCAAACCAAAACCAACAAGCTATTGTCCTTGGCGATGCAGCGTGGAATGCCGGTGGTAATATAGTTTATGCACCATGTCCAACTATGCCAGCGGGAACGGTATTTACTTTTACAGGTGGCGCTACGATTCCAATCTCCACTACCACCATACCAACCACTGTAACTTCTATAACTGGTTGTGAGGGGGGTATTCCAACTGGATCAACTCAACCGTCAACTTTATTAGAGCTTAATAATGGTCAAGTATTAAATGAAGGTGATATACTGTCGTTTACAAATCCAGATGGAACTATAGTAACAGCTACTGTTGCTTTTGATACTCAATGGCCTTATAGTGCTTGGGGATCAATAGCCGCAAGTACTTATCAAACTCAAAACCAAATATTCTTAAACGCATTAGTACACGGTGAAAACCAAACGTTACCATATTACAACTGTTATACTTTTGGTAATGGAGTAGAATCAAATAGAATTAGAGATTTATTTAATGCTGTAACTATAGATAAAGGCGTTAAAGCATCTACCACGTTAGCTGAACAATATAAAGAAGAACATAGAAAAAGCGGGTTGATATTCTCTGGAATATATAATTCTATGAATGGTGTAAATAGATTAAATCAGTTTATAATGGCTGAAAATATTACTAAAGATTTAAACCCTGAATATGGTAGTATACAAAAATTACACACGAGAGATACTGATTTAGTTACGCTATGTGAAGATAAAGTTTTGAAAGTATTATCGAATAAAGACGCTTTATATAATGCTGATGATACTAGAAATATAACAGCTACAAGTAATGTTCTAGGTAATACTATTCCATTTGTTGGTGAATTTGGAATATCTAAAAATCCAGAATCATTTGCTTCAGAATCGTTTAGAGCTTATTTTACAGATAAAGAAAGAGGTGCTGTAATGAGATTATCAAGAGATGGATTAACACCTATATCAGATCATGGTATGAAAGATTGGTTTGCAGATAATTTAAAAACTGCAAATAAAATAATAGGTAGTTATGATAGTAGAAAATCATTATATAACGTTACTTTAATAGATTATTTACCAAAAGTATCAATTGGCGGTGGCGTAATAGGGGGAGGAGTTATAACGGTTGGTGGAGGTGGTATCACTACTAGTGGTGGTAGTGGAATTATTATCGATGATAATGGTGGAACTAACGGTGGAGGAAACGGTGGAGGAAACGGTGGAGGTAGCGGTGGAGGTAGCGGTAGAGGTAGAGGAAGTAGCGATACAGGTGGAGGAGAAGGTAAAGGTTATTAAAGATGAAAACAAATATAAAACATTATAATGGCAAACATAACTATAAGTTTTAGCGAGAGATCAAGAGGGTGGGCAAGTTTTAAAACTATCAATCCAGAAGTTGGTTTTAGTTTAAATAATGAATACTACACAGCGTTGAGCGGTATATTATGGAAGCATCATGATGATTCTGTAGATAGAAATAGTTTTTACGATGTCAGTGGAAGTATTAACACTCGATCCTCTATAACAGTTTTATTTAATGATTTACCTAGCGTTATAAAAAGTTTTACAACTTTAAATTACGAAGGAAGTCAATCTAAAGTAATAGAAAACCCGAATGATGGAAAATATTACAATAATCAACCTAAATTAGGCTGGTATGCTAATTTAATAACAACAGATCAACAAACAGGTATGATTCCTGGTGGTAAGAACATTAAAACAGGAGAGTGGCAAGGTGAATTTATAAATAAAGAAGGTAAATGGTTTAACTATATAATAGGGGAAAAAACAATATGGAAGAATGGAACGTCCGTAGACGGAGGATCTTTAGCTCCAATATCTGGAGCTAGTGGTAATTTGGATACTCAAGAATTTTCAACACAAGGAATAGGGATGGTAACCAATACACCTGTAATTAATCAATAATAAACAATAGATAAAATATATGTTTAATAAAATGAACAATAAATAAACCGTGGCACAAGCATATAATTATACAACAAGAATATGTAATCCCCAACCTGATGAATTTCAAGGGATAATAACAGCTTCTATAGCTTTGTTAATAACAGACGCTGCAAATCCTAATGGTAGAAGTCCAGTGGTTGGTGACTGTTATATTTCAGAAGCAGGAGGTATAGGTGGTAATAATCCTTTAGGATATAACACGGTTTGGGTAGTAGAAAGCTTGATACAGCCAAGTAGTTCCGGTGTGGGCATTAGACAAAGCGCGGGATGCTGTCAAACTTGGACTTGTAAAACTGACAAATTTGGCAACATTGGATGCGCGGACCCTGGTAATGGTAGTGGTATTTATAACAGTTTACAAGATTGTCTAAACAGTTGTGAAAGTACTTTAATTAGTAATGATTCTTTTGAAGATTATTTAGGGGATATCATAAAACCTTGGATAGATACGGAGGGCGGACCCTGTTTGCACGATATAAAAACCTGTCCATGTGGATGGGATTATGTTCAGAATTACCAACCGCCGACAGTAACACCACCTCAACAACCGATATACACACAGTTTACAGGTGCGGGCGTATGTCTTTCGCCTGATTATGCTTTGTGGGAATCTACTTTAGGTAGCGCAGCTTCTAATAGTACTTTCCATGGTTTAAGGAGTCCATTTTCACTCCCTTGTGCAAATTTACAGGGCGCACATAATCCTATAGTGGGAATGACAATTGAAGGTTCCCAAACCACTGCTCTTGGTAATTTTTTAGCGGGATCTATAACAAATACAATAAATAATGTTTCAACTACCCATACGTGGGACAAGCATATTATTGTCGAGGTTAATCCTGCTTTTAATTCATCTATATTAAATTCTAATTCACAAGTGATACAATCAACCCCATGTTAATAACTTTAAAATATAATTTATAATGGCTTGCATAGATTTTGGAATAACATCTTTTTGCTCCCAAGTATCTAACATTGCTGTAGCGCATGGTAACTCCCAAGCTTTTCTCACTTGGCAAATTGCTGGATATAATCATCCTGCTTTTGGGGGATGCTCTTCTGCTAACTGGCCTAACGGTGGATGGTTCGAGAGTAGAGTAAGCGTTTGGACAAATATGTTGGCTAATACAACTGGAACTATGGCTAGAGCAAAGTTAATTGCACAGATTGATTGGGCTAATTGTATGATGAATGAATGCTGCGGACAAGGAGGTTTAGCTATTTACGGTTGCATGGACGATGGTACTAGGGGTAATGATTATATAAATAATCAAGGTACTTACGCCAATCCACAATACGGAAGTGTTAACTCTGGAACACCGGCTTTAAATTATTATGCGGGAGCAACACAAGATAATGGTTCATGTATTTATACACAACCTGTTCACGGGTGTAAAGATCCAGCGGCTACTAATTACGATCCTAACGCAGATACGGATTGTGGTAATAGTTATGTAAGTGATTTTAATATTAACTACACAAATTGGCAAGGTATTCAACCTCCAGGTAATTGGACACCTTATGGTGATACGGGTTGTTGTACTTATAAGCCAACTGTTGTTCCTGATTATAATTGGAGAGACGGGGGAGCATTAAGTAAAGGTGGATTTTATAATAGCTCAACAGACGGAGGGGGCACATATTGGAATGTGGCAGGTACTTATGGGCCAGATGGGCAATCCATAGCGAACTTGTACGATCCTAACACTTATGGGTACGATGGTTTTATTGGGAAAGATTGGTTAATGATGGCTATATGTAGAGATGATGCTGATGGTAATTATTATACAAACGCTGAATTTTCTAACATGAGTGGAGGTAATTATATAATAACTCTGTATGATAGAAATCATCAATACCTTGGTAAATGGGAATATTCCTTAGTACACGTTTATTCACAACTTTCTTATTGCACCCCTCCCTGTAACGTTTTTACTACTGATGATAGTTGTTATGTACAAATTTTTATGAAATTAGAAGCACACCTTGATGGAAGTTGGCCTATAGTGGACTTTGGGTCGAAACACCAAATAACTCCTATTCCGGTCCTTATTAGTAACAATAATCCAAACAACTTGCCAGCCGGTCCACCACATAATAACGCTGATTATACTTCTCCATATTTTGGTTCACCAAATAGTTTGAGCCATGCATACATGGTTTTAGATTGGCCGGGTAGAAAAGGAAACCTTGTTAATGCCTCTCAAGCTATAAACTTGCAAACGTCTCAACCCTATCCAGGATACTCAAGCGCCTACCCTGTGATGCTCCCAACACAAGCTGTGGGAAATTTAGAAAGAACTAAATACACCTGTAGTTGTAACATCCCCGGTCCGGATTCTGTTTGCAGTTGGACCTATCAATCTATTAGTCACCCCCACTTTGTATGGTCAGGAACTCAGTGTAATTATACATCTCCTACTAGTTGTTGGAGTTTAGCGGGATCATCGTTAAAACTTGCAAATCCAGAAGGAGAAGATATAAACGTTAAAGGATTGAACACAATACCTTACTCCGTGGAACTTAGTTGTACAAAAGATACCAATCAAGAGATGGTTGTTAATACTAGCGATAACACCTTGTTCTTTTCAGAAAACCATTCTCCTTCTTTAGTCTCGTTATCAGCGTTGATCCCTAAAGACGTTAACGCGGAAGTTTTCACCGTAAAGTTTAGAGCAAAAAAAGGTTATTACTACTCAAAACCACCATCATTAAATATGAATTTCCCTGGTGTGGAGAATTACAAAATAAAAGTTGAATCAGAAAGTAAAAATGCCAGAGGATATGTTACTGAAAAAACATTTAATGTTAACTATAAAAATACTGGATTTGATATATATGAAGAAGATGGTCACAATATTATATTTACAACTAAAATAGCTAAAGAAGTGGATACATCTACGGAAACACAAGTAAAAGAAATAACAGCATTGCGTATCGATACATCGAGTGTTGATAGCAGTGGAGACTCAAGGAATATAAGCGTTGTTGGTACTCCAGGCTCTACTTTCTCTTTAACTATAAAAGACAAGAATGGTAGAAACGTTTTACCTTATTCTGGTAAAATTACTAAAACTATAAAAACAGCTATTAGCGCTTCTAATACTTTAGAGTTAAATAACGCAACAGGTCTTGAAGTTGGAATGATAGTACTAAATGGCCAAAGAAGAAATGTAAAAATAACTGGTATATCAGACTCTGTTAAAACTAATGTAGATGCTATAAACGAAACTTCAACTACATACATATCTATTTCCTCACACCTAACTTTTGCAGCTGACGCTAGCATTATCTTTGCAAAAGAAACAGATATAACAGAAGTAGCAATACCAGATAGCGGCGCGTATTATTTCACACAAGAGTTTCCACCTCTAGAGAAATTTAAAAGAACATTAAAAACCGCTGCGTCTGCCACGACCTCGTTAACTTTAGATTATACAAGTGATCTAGAAAATGATATGAGGATTACAGGTACTGGAGTTGACGGTAATAATCCGACGATTGGACTTATTAAACTATCTACCACGCAAGGTGTCGACCCAGACGGTGTAACAATAAACGTATCAGATGCTCAAACAATAGCTGACGAAACAGAACTAACATTTGAAATGCCAGATAATAGATATGACATAACTTTATATCCTTTAATGGCTATACTAGGTGATGATGTACCAAGATACTCTTCTACAGATTGCGACACGCTACCTACGTATTCTATTTATCAATATATAGATCCGATAGTGGAAATTGCACCTTCATCAGCCCTCTCAAATGTAACAGTAGATGGTACAGTTACATTTACAGGTAAAGCTAATAGAGCCGCAGGAACAAATGGAGATATTACCATAAGTATGACAGCTACAAAAAGCGATGGTAACCTAGCAACATCTAGAGCCCCACGGTTCTCTAGTATTGATTCTGAATCATCTGACTTTTCTAATACTTTAAACACGGTTGCAAAAAAAGTTAGAGAAGGTGATTGTAATGATAGAGACATTGTTCACTTAAATAATGTAGCGGGTATAAGAGTTGGAATGATAGTTACTGGAGGTGGTATAAATACTAACAAAACAATAACGGTAAAAAGTATCACCGGAACAGCCGTTAAACTTTCAGAAAAACAAACTATACAGAAAGACGATACGCTAACGTTTAGCAGTATGTTTAACATGCATATAAGTAGTTTAACTGCGACACTTAGTCCTAATGGAGGACAGGCAACTGGTATATGTACTATTGCGGGTACAGGAAAAATTACAACATTTGGAATAGATAGTTTCACTTCAACATTTGCTTTCGATAACTTCTTGTCAATACCAGGATAAAATAATTTAAACATGGATATAACAATTGCTTTTGATCATGATATAAATGAGTCTTTACAAGTTGGAGATGAGGTTTATTATTGTCCTAATCAATCTTACGGAGGATTTGATACTGTTGATAATGAAAATTTTCCTGCTACCGGTATTGTACATATAGGGAAATGTACTAGTGTTGATAGGGTTAATAATGAAATGGTTATTGAAATAAATCCAAGTATACCTTCAACCGCTCAAACAGTAATAGCAAATGGATTGGGATTAGGTGATTTTATAATGTTCAGTAAAAGTAATCAGGCTAATTTAAGTAGTTTACTTGGTTATTATGCAGAAACAACTTTTGTAAATGACTCTCCATACGAAGCAGAATTATTCGCGACTAGTACCGAGTTTTCTGAGAGTAGTAAATAAATGATAATAAGTGTAATTATAAAATAATGATAAAAACAATAATATTATGGCAGTAGGTTTAAAAAAGATGGGGAAACCGTCTCCGCTAAAACTTCCACCAATGGCTTGGATGGGTATAGCTCAAGTTGGCGCTAGTCTTTTAGGTGGATTAATTGGTAGTAAACGTAGAAGGAGAGAACAACGTGAAGCTAGAGAGGCAATGGAAAAATCTAGAGCAGCTTATATGCAACAAGAATATGTAAATCCCTATGCTGATATGGAAAATGTTTACGAAGACTTAACCGTAAACCAACAACAGGCGCAATTCCAAGCACAACAAGGAGCACAACAAAGAGCGAATATATTAGAAGGATTACGTGGAACAGCTGGTGGAGCCGGTATTGCTGGTTTAGCACAAGCAATGGCGCGACAATCTACCTTACAAACACAACAGATATCTGCGTCTATTGGACAACAAGAAGCCATGAACCAAAGATTACGAGCACAAGGTGCAGCTAAAGTACAACAATTAGAAGCTTATGGTGAACAAGCGGTGTCTCTAAGAGAACAACAAAGAATGGAAACATTATACGGTATGGATATGAGTAGAGTTACCGCGGCTAACAGAGCTAGACAACAATCTAGACAACAAATGATAGCTGGTATAGGCGCGGGTTTGGGTACTATAGCTGGTGGAATGGGTGGTGGCACGACAGCTAAAATGGGTGGTACAACCCCTGGTGGAACGGGTTTTAACATCGACCCAAGCGTTGGTTACGATTGGGGCGCGGACCCACAAGGATTTGGAAACCAATTTGGACCTTATACAACTGGACAGCCATCAACTGGTACTGGAATAAACATTGGTAATAACGAGTATGACATTTGGGGTAATCCTATACAACAAATACCAAGTCCATTTAATAAAAGAAAAAGCAAAAAAATAAATTATGGCAAGTGAAATTTTAATACGACAGGCAGAAAAAATGTATGAGTCAGGGATTGATACCACTGACTATGCTAAATTATTAACACAACCAGCGGTGGATGTGATGACGAAAAAATTAGATGAGCAAAAAAGGATAACCGATGAGTTAATAAATACAATGCCTGCTGGTATAAGTATTGATAAAATACCAGAAGAATTAAGACCCGCAATAACTAAAAAAATAGCAGATGCAAAAAGTGAATATGTTGATTGTGCTAAAATAATAGGATCTGGAATTGCTTCGGATGATCCTAAATATTTAGAATGTATAGAAAAAATGAATCAAATACGCAGTGGTTTTGAAACTTTAGATGCGGAAATGACTGGTTTAGCGGATAAGGTAAAAGCTTCTTTGGAAAATAGACACAAAAAATCAAAATATAGTCACTTATGGCAACAAACAGATCATGAAAAATTCTCTAATAAAGTTATATATGGTGACGTTACTATAGGTGAAGATTTTAAATTATCATATATGTCTGCAGATGGTAATAAAAAACTTGTATCTGATTACGGAACTTTTTTAACTAGTGGATTAGGTGCTGCTGGAGTTGATGCGTTAAGAAAAGATGTAATGAAGAATGCGCAACTAGGAAGGGATTTTGATGAATTAGGTAATAGTAATATGGTGACAGCACTAGTGAATGAATTAGGTGCAAAAGGAATAGGTGATTTAATGTATTCTAATCCTATATATATAGATGAATATATTAGATTAAATCACGGTGGCGTTACAAAAGAAAATAATGAAACGGAATACAAAAAAATATATGAAAAGTTAAAAGACGAAGATTTAACAGAGGAATTTACAAAACATTTACTAGGCACTAAAGAAAATCCAGGTATGCTACGTAATACACATACCGCAGCGTTTAGACCGTATACACCTCCTGGTGCTACTAAGACCCCCGGTGAAACAGGATGGTTAGGTAGTGGTGACGCATTAGCTGTACAAGGTGGTAATAGATATTTAGATTATGATGTAGCCAAAGATATATATGATTCCTTTGTTATAGCAAAAGATGGTAAGGAAAGCAGTTTCAACATGTTTAACGTAAAATATGATTACGATCCTGCTAAAGATAGTTGGTCAGATGGAGAAACTGATTTTGGTAACTCTGAATCTTTTAGAAAATCTTTAGGTATATCAGAATCTGATTTTAAAGAAATAACAGATGTAAAAATAGTAACTAAAGAAGGTGATAAAGAGGTAGTGAAATTTCAAAAAACCAAACCAGAAAAAGGTATAGTGAATCAAGATACGTTTTTAACAAGCGCAGATAGTGCTATAAAAAAGATGAAGAAAGTACTACCTAGTGGTTGGTATTTTGAATCTAGTAAGAGTTTTAGAGGTAAGAAAGGCGATCGCACACCGTTCGCTAGAGCTGGTGATGTAGTTACAATTTATAATGAGAATGGAGAAGAAATGGGTGAGTATGACGTTAACTTTAGCGCGGGAGACGTTGCTAAAGCTAAAAGTGAATATGAGAGATTTGAGTTAGATTTAGCAAATTTTATTACAGGTGGTGGTGAGCTTGATTAATTTTAAATAAAGCATGGAAGAATTAAAAAAACTTTTTGACGTATTATCTGAAGAAGGTCTTTACACTAAGTCTTTTGAGGAATTCACAACACAATATCAAGATGAAGAATATCAAGATAGGGTTTTTGATGCTGTTTCTACAAGAGGGCTTTACACTAAAAATATAGATTCTTTTAAAACGAAATATTCAAAGCAAGATATTCAACCAGGTGTGTCTGTAGGTTTAGCGTTAGAAGAAGAAGAGATAGAAGATTCAGGAGGATTTGTTAATTTTATTGGTGATTTATATAGAGCGGGTATTGGTGGTTACGAGGCTGCTAGTACGTCTGGTGAATCATTGGACATGTGGAAACAAGGTTCTAATGTATCTAAAGATTCTGTTCAAGAATTTATAAGAGCAAAACAAGCTGAAGCAGAGGATTACAAACCCTCTGAACGTATGAAAAGGTTTAGCACTCAATATGAAAAAGAAGGTAAAACTTGGGCGGCGTTTTTTAGAGGTATAAAAAAAGACCCAGGTTTAATGGCTGAAATGTTTGTTCAATCAATTGGTACTCAACTTGGTACTTTAGCTGATTCACCTGAAGCTAGAAAATGGACAGCAAGCGCTACCGCTGGTGGTGCTGCAGCTGGTAGTTTCATTCCTGGTATTGGAACTGCCGTTGGTGGTGTTACAGCAACCTTAGGTGGCGCCGCTACAGCTATGGAAACAGCTTTAACTTTTGGAGAGTTAATAGAAGCAGAACTACAAAAAGAAGGTAAGGAATTTACTGATGATAATATATTAGAACTTTTACAAAGTCCTAAAGGTCAAGAAATAAGAAATAAATCTATTGGTAGAGGTTTAACTATCGGTGCGATAGAAACTCTTTCCGGTGGTTTAGCTGGTAAAGCAACTACAGGTGTTTTAAAAACAGCAAATATAGCGGGTAGAACTAAAAAAATAACTGCCGTTGCAGCTGGTCTTGGTGTTGAAGCTACTGGTGGTGGTATCGGTGAGGTTGCAGGTCGAGTCGTTGCTGGTCAAGAGATGGATCCAGCTGAAATTGGATTTGAAGCTATAACAGGTACAACAACAGCCCCTATAAATGTTGGTATGGCTTTACTTGGGAAAAAACCAGTATATAAAATTAATGGGGAGAAAGTTTCTTATGCTAAGATGAAGGATTTTGTGGATACCGCAGACGATATGGATATTGCTATGGCTAATCTAGAAATTGAAAACGACCAAACAGGTTTAGATAAAAAAGCTCACGGAAAACAAAACAAAGCTATTATAGATTCTCAAATCGATGAGAAAATAACAGACAAGGATGATAGGAAAACTTTAGTTAAATTAGAACAAGAAAGACAATTAAAACAAATAGAAGCTGAAAAGAAAGGAATTGATAAAGTTCCTAACGCTGCAGAAGAGTTAGCAGTCTTGGAAGCTGAAATAGAAGGAATAATTGGTAAATATGAAGGTGCTGTAGATGTAGGAGAAACAGCAATAGCTAAAGAAGTTGCTAAAGCTAGACGTGATATATCTATATCTAAAACTATTGCTTTTGCAGAAGCCGCTGGTAAAAAAATAGGTAAAGATGTTCTTATAGCTGAAAATGATTTATCAGCACAAGCAACTTATGATAAGATAGCAAAAGAAATGGGTTTAGACGCTAAAGACGTTACAGGTTCTGATGGTTTTATCGTTGGTGATTCTATTATTATAAATAAAGATATAGCTGGCAAAACAGGTCAAATAAACGTGGGCGCTCATGAGGTGCTACACGGCGTTATAGCTAAACACATGCAAAGTTTAGATGTTAAGGGACAAACTAAATTGATCTCAAGTTTCAAAAATACTTTAACTGAAGATCAGAGAAACTACGTAGAAACAGAAATTAATCGTAGAATTAAAACTGGTGAAGATTTAAATATTAACACTACAGAAGAATGGTTAACTGTATTTTCTGATGGATTAACAAAAGGTGATATAACTTTTAATGAAGGCGTTTTTGATAAATTGAAAAACTTTGTTCAAGAAATTGCTAGAAAGTTTGGTATCAAAAAAGAATTTGCAGATGGTAGGCAAGTTTATAATTTCATGAAAGACTACCAAAAAAGTATAGAGAAAAACCAACTTAGTGCTAGAGCTATAGCATTAGCTGGTGAAGGTGTTGCTGTTACAGACATGAAACTATCTAAAACCAGTCCAAGAGCACAGCAATTTTTAGATGCTGAAATAGATAATGAATCACTAGTTGATATAGAACAATCTCCACAATCAACGCCAGAAGATAGATTTGGTGCTGCTGAAGCTATAATAGAAAAAAATTGGCCTATAATTAGCAAAGCATTAAAATTTGATCCAACAGGTAATATACCTATACAGGCTGTAAAAGAAGCTGTAAACGAACAAATGTTAGGTATATTTCCTCAAGTCACGCTACCAGATGGAAGTAAAATAAGTCGTAATAAACCTTTGTTTGATATATATAACAAAGAAAATAAAGTAACAACATTTCTAGATGCCACCTTAAGAAATAGGCAGCCTGAAATATACACTAGAGCTAAAGCTATTGGTGGTACAGAACAAATGGGTGTAGATATATCAGAAGCTAAAGATATTAAAGCGCCAGAGCCAACAAAACCAAAACCAAGTAAAAAGGCTAGAAAACTAAAAAGTCTAAGTGATGTTAATCTTGATAATAAAGATGTAGTATCTCAAACCATTTATAATAAAGTGGTTAATATATTGGAGCAAAATCCTAAAAATTTAACTAAGCAATTAAACGCTCTTATAGAAAAAGAGTTTATGAAAGCTGTTAAAAAACAAATGGGTAAGGTTACCAAAACAGTAGAGGGTTTTGCTAGCGAGGAATATAAGGCTTATCACGCTTTAAATTATGCAAACCACATAAAAGCTCTTGATGTTAACACTATAAAAAAGAATTATAAGACTTTATTTGATATAAAGAAAGTAGGTAGAGAGAAAGATAAAAGAGTAAACCCTGAAACTGGTAAGGTAACATATCCTGGTAAAGGTATATATAGTATAGAGACTAATAAAGCTAGGTTTACTAAATTTTTTATAGAGGGTGGTTATACAACTTTATTAGCGAGACAAAAAAAATTAGCAGAACTTATCGCTAAATCTCTCACTAAAGACGCTGTTAACAAGTTTAAGATAGAAAACTCTAATGATATTGATGTAGTTGTAGAAGCTGAAATAGATAATTTCTTAAATGGGTTAGATAAGCAAAAAACTGAAAACAGAACTTTTGATACTGTTAAATTCTCTCGTAGTCAAGGTATCCTTAAATTATCACATGAAGTTGTAGAAGGCGATGGTGCTAATAGTAAAGCGTGGAAACAAATAATATACAAATATAAACTTGATTCTAGCGATATTAATATGGCTAAGCAGCTTGTTGATATACGTAAGAAAGATCTTGATGAAAAATTTAACACCGCTTTTAATCTAAACGCTCCTTTCTTGGAGCAAGTGCAAGGATGGATGGATGGTAACTTTGCTGAAATAATGGGACAAAAATCAATTCCAAGAGATTTTGCTCTTATTATGAAAGAAGATCTTATAAAAGGTACAATAGAAGAAAAAACAGCAATTATAAAGATGGTGAATGCTCTTTGGAATGAAAAACTAGGTGTAACGTGGGAGCGACGTATGAGTAATAGGCTGAATAAGTTTTTAGATAAATACCCTCAACATTATGCCGTGTTAAAAGAATTGCTTACGGGAGGGGATAGATCTGCTTATATAGTAATGCCTCATTTTGAAAAGCTTGTACCTATAACTAAAAAAATAAGGGGTGCTAAAAAGATTGTTGCTAAAAGATTTTATTACCATAAAAAGAAAAAAGCAAAAAACCCGGCAAATTTAGACTTTACAAAAACGAATGAAAAGGAGAAGTTTGACAATTTTTTACAGTTTTTTAAAGATGTAGAAACTTGGTTCAAAACTGATTTAAATAAGAATGATATTTGGTTGTTTGATGAATTAGTAATTCACTCGTCTTTAGATCAAAATAATTTCTGGAGAAAGTCTGCTAATTTACACGGTCATCAAGTTGACGAAAATAATAAGATTGGGATTGAGGACGTTGTTGAAGAACACACACCTATAAATGAGATAGTTAAGATTGGTGTGGGTGCAGCTATAACAGGTAACGTTAAAAATATTACACCTCTATTAAAAGCAATGTTAGGTCAATTTTCTATATTAGAAATAAACGATCCTAGTGGTGTTTATAAAGCTTCTTTAGGTATTGATTTTCGTAATAAAGTACTACCTAGAATACTTGATGGTAGTTTAAAATTAAAAGATGGACACGCTGGTATATACAGATTAATGAAACATGGTCTTGATCCATTTACTATTGAGCTTCTTGAGTCTGAAAATAATGTAGCTGAGGAGTTTAGCGTTAGCCATTTAAGTCCTAGCGAAGCTAGACAAGAAATAATAAATCAATTTGAAGAAACAGGGGTAAAATATAGCAAGACAAACGCGACTAAATCACCTTTAAGTAGAAATATACACAAAAGAAAAGCGATTGATAATGCGTCTAAGTTTTCTCGCTCATCTAAAAATCCAACTAGAGGTATGAGTGCTTGGGATTTTGATGATACAGTTGCTAGAACAAAATCTGGTGTTAGGTATACAATGCCAAACCCAGAAGGTACACCTCAACCTGGTAGAAAAGTTATATTTATGGCTGGTGGTCCTGGTTCTGGAAAATCAACTGTAATAAAAGGTTTAGATTTAAAAAATCAAGGATTCAAGATTGTTAATCAAGATATATCGTTAGAATGGTTAATGAAAAATCATGGCCTACCTACAGACATGAAAGATTTTACACCAGAACAAGCTAGTAAGTTCGGTTCACTTGGGTGGGATGCTAGAATGATAGCTAAGCGTAAACAGTCTAAATTTCAAGGTCAAGGAGATGGTATTATTGTAGATGGAACTGGTAATAGTTTGCAACAAATGAAAAACCATGTTCAAGAATTTAAAAATAAAGGTTACGATGTGCAAATGGTGTTTGTTGAGACGTCTCTAGAAACAGCATTGGAAAGAAATCGCGCTAGAAAAGAACGTTCATTAAGAGACGGTATAGTAAAAAGAACTCATGAGTCGGTACAGAATAATAAAGAAGCGTTTAAGAAATTATTTGGTGATAATTTTGCAGAAGTTAAAACAGACAACCTCAAAATAGGGGACGCAATGCCACAAAACGTTATTGGTAAAATGGATAAATTTACTAAAGGATATATTAAAGGTAGGTTAAGTGCTGAGGAGTTTGCTAATGAAGGTGCTACTATACTAGAGCAGGATGGGGAATTTGACTTCTCAGAGTTTGATATAGTAAAAGAAGGTAAGAAAGGGCCTTTATTTGGTAAGGCAATGGATAGGGCTAAAAAATACGGTTTAAAAGATAATTATATATTAACAGCAAGACCACACGCCGCTAAAATGGCTATATATAGATTTTTAGACGCTCAAGGTTTGAACATACCTTTTGATAATATAATTACATTGGAATCTTCTACATCAGAATCTAAAGCTTTATGGATAGCAGATAAAGTTGGTGAGGGTTATAATGACATATACTTTGCAGATGACGCTTTACAGAATATTCAGGCTGTTGATAACATGTTAGAGCAGTTCGATGTTAAAAGAAGTGTTCAACTGGCTAAACGTCAACGTGTTGAAGGCGAAAAGATGAAAAGTAAAGAAGAATCAATAAAGTCTGAACTTGGAGATATTAATAATTTAGGTGGTCCTAACAATTATAACAATATTAAGTTTTCTAAAAGTCATAGGACTGAGTATGAGAAAACACTAGCAAAACATCGCCCTGATTTAGTTAGAGATAAGTTAGTATCTAAAACTATAGATAATATGTTTATCTTTATAGACAGTTTAAATATTCCTATTGATAAAAAGAGAAAATACGAGAGAATAACCACTAAATGGTTGGCAACTAGTAATATAAAACTATTAGAAGATAGATTTAAAATAACAGATGCTATTAATTTAGCGGAAAGATTTAAATTAGATTTATTCTCTTATAATAATCCTAATGAAATTATAGAGGCTTATGCTGGTAAAGTTAAAGCGAAACCTCTTAATCCAAATAAAGTAAAAGAATTTGGTGAAGGTAGAGTTTTCAACAAGAAATACGGTATTACAGTTCATGAGGTTGAAGATACTAAAGAAGGGATGCAAGCTGTTAGAGATATTATAAATAGTCATTGGGGTGAGAACTCTAATCCTTGGTGTTTAACGCAAGCTAGAAATGGGAAACTTACAGATGATGCTTGGATTGATTGGATAGGATATAGAGATTCAAAAAAGCATATAGTATTTCAAAACGGTAGGTTATCATCCTTTTACGCGAATGGTTTGTATTGGGATAGAATGGATGGCGCTACAGACGCTCCTGTTATACAAATTAAAGAAGGTAGAGTTACTAAGAAAGTAGAACTTGCAAATATAGACGGTAAGATTCAAGAATTCGTTAGGGAAACTCGAATAGTTAGTGCAGATAAGAAAACTGTTACAACAAGAATATTAGCAGCCCAAGAAACCGGTTATATGGCTGGAACTAAAATCGTAGAAAATAGAGTTAATAGTATAGTAGTTAAATCTACACGGTACAACCCTAGCGGTTGGTTGGTTGCAACAAAAGAGTTTAATAAAGACGGGAAAGCTATAGCTTCATATAATTTTTTTCCAGACGGCAGAATGAGTGCTGTTAATACTTATGGTCAACCTTTTGGAGATATGAATGTGGAGGATGTAGTTAGGAAAAAAGGAGATATATTATCGCATCAAATTACTGAAGGAGATATTGCTTATATGTATGGAAAAGTTAAATTAAGGGATCAAGTAACAGAGATAGGATGGAAAGTAGCGGAAAAAAATTCTGATTTAAAAAATGTTATAAAAACGGTTGATGGTAAAGTAAGAATAGATCTTAAAAAAGTTTTAGAAGTAGATCCTGATGCTAAAGGTTTACCTAAAACTGGTATTAAATTTAGTAAATCAATGAACACTGAATTTAATGATATATTAGAAGATGTAACCGGTATTGAATCTAAAAAGAGATTCTCAGCTATTAAAGCTAGAAAACGCGGAGCTGATAAAGGTAAGTTTAGATTCTTTATACCGCCATCGCATGAAGATTTTGTAGGGATAATATATAACTTTTTAGGTAAAGGTAAAAAAGGAAATCAACATAGAGACTTTTTTGAAAAAGCTTTAGTAAGACCATTAAATAGAGCTTACAGAGAGTTGAATACAGCTAAACAAGCTATTGCTAATGATTACAAATCATTAAACAAAGAGTTTAAAAATGTTAAAAATAAACTAACAAAGAAAACTCCAGACGGTGATTTTACACACCAAGATGCTATAAGGGTGTATTTATGGGATAAACATGGGCATAAGGTTCCTGGGTTAAACAAAACTGATCAACAAAAATTAGTTGATTTAGTTATGGCAGATGCTGAATTACAAACTTATGCTGAAACTTTAAATATAATATCTAAGCAAGAAACCTATGTAAAACCCTCTGAAAGTTGGGAAGCTGGAGATATAAGAACAGATTTAGATGATGCTACCGGCAGGGTTGGTAGAGAACAATTCTTTACTGAGTTTAATGAAAACGCTGAAATAATATTCTCTCAAGAAAATCTAAACAAAATAGAAGCCGCTTACGGAGAGGGTATGGTGAGTGCTATTAAAGATATACTTTATAGAACCGAAACTGGTAGAAACAGACCAAGTGGACAAAATAAATTAGTGAATGGATTTATGAATTATTTAAACGGATCCGTTGCTTCTACTATGTTCTTTAATATGAGGTCGGCCGTGTTGCAGCAAATGTCTATGGTTAATTTTATTAACTTCGCTGATAATAACATATTTGCAGCAGCTAAGGCTTTTGCTAATCAAAAACAGTATTGGACTGATTGGGCTACAATCTTTAATTCCGATTTCATGAAGCAAAGGCGTCGCGGAATTCAAACAGATGTTAACGGAGCAGAGTTGGCACGAACAGTTAAAGACGCTAAAAACCCATTCCAAGCAGCAATAAAGAAATTATTAGAGATTGGATTCTTACCAACACAGATTGGGGATAATATGGCGATCGCTACTGGCGGATCAACTTTTTATAGAAATAGAATTAATACTTATTTAAAACAAGGGTTGAGTCAAAAAGAAGCTGAGTCTAAAGCTTGGATAGATTTTCAAGTTTTAGCAGAAGCTACTCAGCAATCAGCTAGACCTGACATGGTTTCTCAACAACAAGCTTCACCACTTGGAAAAGTTATACTTGCTTTTCAAAATGTTACCTCTCAGTTTAATAGATTAGGTAAGAAAGCATTTTTAGATATTAAAAATAGAAGAATAACACCTGGTAACACAACGCAATTCCAAAGTGATATATCTAATCTTTCTAGGATAAGTTATTACTTTGTAATACAGAATTTAATATTCTATTCTTTACAGTCAGCGTTGTTTCTAGCGCTATTTGATGATGACGAAGAAGATGAAAGATGGTTGAAGAAGAAAGAAAGAGTGGTTAATGGTAGCATTGATTCTGTTTTAAGAGGTACTGGTGTTTGGGGAGCAGTTATTGCTACCGCAAAAAATATGGCAATTAAATGGCACGAACAAAGAGATAAAAATTATAATCCAGACGAAAGCTCAGTGTTAATGGAAATGTTAAATGTATCACCACCACTCGGTATTAAAGCTAGGAAAATGGTTAATGCTGAAAAAACTCTTAACTATAATAAGAAAGTTATAGACGAAATGGAAACGTTTGATATTGACAACCCAATGTGGTCTGCTGTTACTAATTACATAGAAGCTACTACAAACGCGCCAACTAATAGAATGTATAATAAGACGCAAAATACGAGACAATCTTTAAATAATCAACACGAAGCTTATCAAAGAGTACTTATGTTTGGCGGTTGGAGTCAATATAATCTTGATGTTGAGAATGAAAAGATGGAAAAGATTAAAGAAAAGACAAGGGGTAAAAAATCCAAAAGGAAAAAAACTAAACTACCAGTATTCAAATGAAAAAGTTAATATTACTAATTTTATTAATATCAAATATAGCTTACGCTCAGTTTGATTATAAAGCATTCTGTAAGAAGACGTTTAAATTCTCTACGTTTTACGCAGCGGCTAGTGGGGGTACATCACTATCAGACGTAGATGTGTTCTCTGTTACGAATGGATTAGAAACATCGACAATACAAACTCCATTTGATTACAACTTAGCGTTTGGAATAAGGAAAATTGCTAGATTTGGTTATGAAAATAAAGCCCAAACGTTTTATGACGGTACTGAGAACTCATGGTCTGATGGAGCTAATATAGGTAAAGTAAAAGGATTAGAATTTTTGTTTGAAGCTGATATAAAAAGACAAGAAGGTATAGATTATACAGATCAAAATCATTTTATAAGATACGTGGGTAATTGGTATATACTAAAGGGTGAATACTTGCAAGATGGTTTCGCGGATATAAAATATTTTGAAACATCACAAAGATATAGATATAATATAGGTAAGTTATCTCTTAATATAGGCGCTGTTCAAAGAATGTCAGAGCCGTATGGTTACGATCCATTAGAAGAGTGGTTATTAGATAACGGTGGAATACATTATACTTATTTAGCTTTACAAGAAGGATATAATGTAGATGTATATAATTCTATTTATACAGATCCAAGTGGTGATGTAGTTGCTACAAGTCCAGAAGTTTGGGAAGAGGTTGTTATACCTGAAATGTTAGCTAATTACACAGAAAGAAAAAGAGATGAGTTAGATAGAACTATGCAACAGTCGTTAGTGGTAGGTTTAGATTACTATTACTATAAGAAAGATTTTTGGTTACACGCTTGGACTAACTTAATGCCTTGGCACTATGATGATGGCGGAGCTTTCTCTTATCATAACTATAACGATGGAGAACAATGGTATGATTATTCAGGTGGAGTGATATTTGGATATAAATTAAATAAGCATTTAGGTACATTTGTAGAGGGAAAATATAATAAATATTGGAATAGAGAATGGTATGACTTTAAGTGTGGAGTAAATTATGTAATCTTTTAAACTATAACAAAATATATAAAATGGCAAAGGAATTAAATGAGGACACCGGCTTCACGGTTAGTATAAAAACACTAATAGGTATTGGCGCTGCGATATCTACAATTATAGGTATGTGGTTTATGTTGCAAGCAGATATTACAGAGGCAAAAGAACTACCAGCTCCCGATGTAACTAGAATGGAGTTTGATATGAAAGATCAGATGATACGTCAAACCATTATAACCACACAGGAAGATGTAACCGAAATCAAAGAGGATATTAAACGAATCGAAGTTAAAATAGATCAATTAAGATAATTATGTGTATAAAAACAACTGAAGCGTTACATACTGTAAAAACGCTTATAAAAGACGATGTCTACGAGTGTTGTGAGGCTTCTATGGATAAAGAAACTGTAACAGAAAAATTAACGAAGTTGAAGAAGTATATAGAGAAGATTGATAAAAAAGAAAACCCAATAGATGAGAGTAATCCATTTCTAACCGGGTATTATTAATTATGAAAGAAACATGGAAAATATTTGGCTTCTACATGCTGATCATAGCTTTTATGTTAGTTTGCAGTGGCGCTTTTGGTCAAACAAAATTCTGCAAGGAAGATATATGTGTTGTAGAATTTAACGCTGCTTGGAATGAATCTAATGGTGCTGATTATTTAGGTAAACTTACAGATTGCGGTGTTAAAAGAATACTTATAGATAAAGGTGATTGGCAAAAAGAATATAATATAATAATAGTTCCTACTATTATTGTTTTTAATAGTGAAGAGGTTAAAAGATTCCAAGCAGATTTAAGTTTTAAAATGTTAGCAACAAGAGAAGATATACAAGAAGTTGTTGATGAAATTATAATGAGTGACTTTTAAAAAAATTATTAACCAAATTAAATAAAATTATGAAAAAATTATTATTAGTATTATTAGTATTGCTTGGACTACAAACACAAGCACAAATCACACCTTGTGATTCAGTTGAATACACCTATTTATCTGGGTCAGGAGGAAATACAGCGTTGCAACTAAACGGTGTAATTAACGGAGTGTGCCCTGTTAATTTTCCATGTACAGTAGTAGATTGGGAATGGCAAGTTTGTGATGCAAATTTATGTTTTTCAGATTCAGGACAAGTAGCTATATTCAATCAGTTTAATATAACAGACACTATTAAAGTGTGTCTAATGACTATACTAGATATAAATAATACTTGGTATACTTGTATTCAATGTGATTCTTTAGTTTATGGGCCGAACGGATGGATAAAACTAGGTGTATTAACATCTATTAAAGAAGTTAAAACGAGTACTGTTAAAGATAACAAGATGTATGATTTATTAGGTAGAGAGATATTTGAAATACCAGAAGGAACAATATATATTAAAAATAGAAAGAAGTATATTAAATGAGAAGACTATTACTACTATTATTACTACCATTAACGTTATTTGGACAGAAAGAAACTATTATCCATATAACTACAGACAATTATCCACAAGAAACTAGATGGGTATTATACGCTGATAGTATGTATGGTAGTATATTAGGTAGTGTTCAATATGGTTATTACACCCAATCGAATACACCTCACATGGATACCTTATATATACCAGATAGTTTAACAAATATTACTTTTGTTATATATGATAGTTACGGAGACGGTATGATGTCTCCAGGTAGTTACTTTGTATCTATATGTAGTGATACAATAGTCAGTTATCCTGTACCGGCATTTAGCACAGGATTAATCTCTAACAGAATAATACCCCCGTGTAATGGCCCGCCTACTGGACCCTGTACGCCAGCCATAGTTAATATCAACTTAGATCAATTTCAAAGTGAAACATCCTGGGAGATACACGATTCAACAGGGGCTTTATTATACGCAGGAGGACCATATTCAACAGCACCTGATTACCAACCACAATTTGAACCAGTTTGTTTACCTACGGGTAATTTAACATTTACTATATACGATTCTTATGGAGATGGACTAGCTGGTAGCTTGTGGGGAGGTAATGACGGATCATACTATCTAATGCAATGTGGCGATACCTTAGTTTATGGAACAGTAGCAAACTTTGGGACAGACTCCACTCATACTTTCGTATCAGATACCTGTATGCCTCCACCACCGGTACCAGGTTGTATGGATGAAAACTACGTAGAATATAATCCATCAGCAACGATTAGTGACAGTAGCTGTCTAACTCTAAAAACATACGGTTGTACAGATTCAACGATGTTCAACTACGATTCTACCGCGAATACTATGGACTACATCGATAGTTGCGATTACACTCTTATACTACATGATCTTGTAGGTAATGGCTGGGTAGGTAGTAAATTAGAAATATACCAAGATGATACTACTATATTTGCTATGACAAATAGTGGTAGTAATCAATATTTTACAATACGATTAAACGCGCCTGAAGTTGTTAAAGCTAAGTTCTTTATTAATGCTCAAGCTAGTACAACAGCTTTAGAATGCGGATTTACATTAATGAATCCAATGGGTGATACAGTAATGAGCGCTGTCCCACCTTTTATAATACCATTCTCTATATATACTGGTATAACTTATTGTGGAAACGAGTGTATAGAGATTGTTAATGGCTGTATGGATTCAACAGCATACAATTATGATAGTTTAGTAAATACATCGACAACTTGTTATTATTTACCTGGATGTACCTCGCCAGCTTATTTAGAATATTATACACAAGGATATGTAGCTGATATAAATGACGGTAGTTGTAACATATTAGCTTTGTTTGGGTGTACAGATAGTACGGCTTTTAATTATGACAGCACGGCTAACGTAGATAACGGTGGTTGCTTACCTGTTGTTACAGGTTGTATGCAACCTTTAGCATTTAACTATAATGCTCTAGCTAATACGCCAGATAGTTGTATAGCGATTGTATATGGTTGTACAAACCCTTTAGCATTTAACTACGATAGTGTAGCTAATACAGACGATGGTAGTTGTGAGGCAATTATTTACGGATGTACGGATACGGTTATGTGGAATTATGCTCCGCTTGCCAACGTAAATGACAGCTCTTGTGTACCATATATTTATGGATGTATGGATGCTATGATGTATAATTATGATCCTCTAGCAAACACCGATAATGGAAATTGTATTCCATATATTTATGGGTGTACAGATAGCGTGATGTTTAATTATGATCCGTTAGCAAATACAGATAACAATACTTGTGTACCGTTTGTTTACGGTTGTACAAACCCAATTGCGTTAAACTATTGTGCTAGTTGTAATATAGATGATTTTAGTTGTATACTCCCTATATATGGATGTATGGATTCTACCATGTTTAATTATAACCCTTTAGCAAATACTGATAATGGAAATTGTATCCCGCTTATTTTTGGCTGTACTGATCCTTCTATGCTTAATTATGCTCCACAAGCTAACACCGAAGATTTCAGTTGTATACCATACATTTATGGGTGTACTGACTCCACTGCTCTTAACTACGACTCAACTGCTAATACGGATAACGGTTCCTGTATACAAGTGGTTGAAGGATGCATGGATCAAAGCGCTTACAATTATAATCCGGGATCCAACGTTAATGATTCCTCTTCTTGCTTATATAATGCTGGTTGTATTACTGGTCCTGGTAATCCTTATTGGTTAAACGACCCTTGTTATGCTTGGGTAATATCAGTGGATGATTATTGTTGTAATAACGCTTGGGATAACGTATGCCAAAGCACATACGATTACTGCTCTAGCAGTTGGACTGGACCAATATTATCAAGAGAATTAGAAGAAAATATTGTAGTTTACCCTAATCCGGTGAACGAAACAATTAATATAAATAAATACGTTGATATAACGATTTATAATATCCTTGGGGATGTCGTTATACGTAAAACAAATACAAACATGTTAGATGTATCTAGATTGAATCCTGGGATTTACAATTTGCAAATAATGTGTAATAATAAACTAGTGAATAAGATAATTATAAAAAAATAAAGATATGGCTTTAATACCAACATTAACATTAACAGATTCAACATCATTTAGCGATGAAATAAGTTTTTCAGTAACAGACAGTTTAGCGGTAAAAGCTCCTTCTAGTAGTTTAACTACAGTGATAGCGACAGCCACTGGTAGTGATACTATAATAGTACCAGCAAGCACTGCTATTGCATATCTTTTCGTTAGGCACACTGGAACAACAGACGGTTCAACGGGCACGGCACAATTAGTAGATGTTGAAGAAACTGGAGACGCAGCGTTTGCTCGTTTAGGTCCTGAAGAATGGCTGTTCATGCCGTTTTGTCATCACGCGGGAAGTGTAGGTGTTCAACTACATGTACAACACGCGAGTGTGGTTCAAATGGAATATGCTTATTGGACCAAAACATAGAAATAAAAACAATTAATAATAAATAACAAAATAGAAAATTATGGCAACAACAACAGCAACGGTAAGTATTGCTAGTTCAGACTTAATGCCTGGAAGTAACTTATCAATAAATGCTAGCTCAACGTTGATGAAAGCTGGTTTAACAACCGGTTTAAATCAAATGGAGTCGGGTGTGATGGATATACCTACGGGTATTGAGTTTAGACTAGGCCCCTTAGCAACTCAGGCTGGTCCAGTGGCAGATAACACGCATGATATAGGAAGTTATCTTTATGTCTGCAACAAATCAACTGACAATACTTATTATCTTGATTGGGGGATACACGAAACTATGATGGGTAGATTATACGCGGGTGATTGGATGTTTGTTCCTTGGAACGCCTCTGATGACGCCGCGGAAATAGAAATAGAAGCAAATACTGGTACTAACAATATCGAGTGGGCTTTCTTTAATAGTACTGTCGCGTTACCAACAGCAGCAGCATAGTGATTAACAATATAAAATAAATAAACATGGCAACAATAACAGCAAGTATTAATATTGGTAGTGATATATCTAGTTATCCTATTTCTATTAGTAAGACAATGACAATGAAAAAAGCGGGCTCGTGTAACGGTTTAGAAGAAACATTGGGTTTAAAAACTAAAAAATTCACTTCTACAACCGCGGCAGAAATCGCAACAGCAGCTGATCTAACTAGCGATGGAGCTCACAAGTTGTATGTAAGAAATGCAAGCACCGATAAATCGCTTTTCTTTTATGTAGCTTACAACGCTTCAGCAGCAGCAGCAGCTACAGATCAAACTATAGGTAAATTATATGGTGGAGACTGGATGCTTATGCCTTATAACGGTTCTACCGATATAAATGTGGCTTCTTCTAGCGCAACTGAGACACAGTATTTAGAATACATGGTGTTTGCTGACGGTGTAGTAGCAGCTGCAGGTTAGAATATAACCAATGCCCTTCTCAACACAATCGATAACATCGGGTGACACTAATACTGTAATAACTTTTACAGGATGTGATACCGCAGTAATTTCAAATACGCATGCAACGGCTAGTACAACTGTGGACTTATGGATAAGTGGTACGGCTAGTACAGATGTGGCTAGAGCTTCTGTCGGGGCTGTTTACATAAACTTAGCAAGTGGTATTGCAGGTTATGCAACGGGTGAAACAGGGGCGATGGTTATAGATAACGGTAGTGGAAGTGCTTCTCCGGCTAGTACCGCAGCTTTTTTGAACGAGAGGGTTTATAAAACCGATGGCACATTCATAGGTAAGTGTACAGCAATAACTACAACCGCTTTAACAGTGGGTGGTGGAATAGAAACAATGGTAGCTAACAATGACGAGGTATATCTTGGTAATAGATACTACCTTTTAAATAATGTTGTGATACCAAATGGTGCTTCATTAAAACTAGAAGGTGATGAAATTAACTTCGACACTAATAATTTTGTTTTACTAGCTACAGCCAGTGTAGCTGGTGTTGATATAATATTTAGATAAAATGATAAGTAAACACGTGTC
>Ga0208315_1000372_pt1 | contig 35145 bp, 38 predicted proteins | sample MalvireepMed_215_FD_184239 | JGI IMG/M metagenome (GOLD analysis project Ga0208315, IMG submission 184239) | Marine viral communities from the Global Malaspina Expedition - Malaspina viral metaG DeepMed_215 (SPAdes) (version 2) | ecosystem: Environmental > Aquatic > Marine > Oceanic | place...
ATTCGGCCCTGAGAATTGACCGTCACGCCACGATCTCACTCGACCCGTGGCCCTACTACCCGGCGGATCCGACTTCGAGGGCCCAGGCTCGGGCAACCGGCTTCGAGGGCTCGGGCATCGGGGGCTCGGGCAACCGGCTTCGAGGGCTCGGGCTTCGGGGGCTCGGGCAACCGGCTTCGAGGGCTCAGACTCGGGAACCGGCCGATCCGATCAAATTCGGCCCTGAGAATTGACCGTCACGCCACGATCTCACTCGACCCGTGGCCCTACTACCCGGCAGATCCGGCTTCGGGGGCCCAGGCTCGGGCAACCGGCTTCGAGGGCTCGGCCTTCGAGGGCCCAGGCCCTGGCAAACGGCAACCACAAAAAAAGGGCCGCATAAGCGGCCCAAAAAAAGCGAGCTGGAAAAATTAGTTACATATCCGAAAATTCTGCTTTCCGGCTCAGCCGCCCAGCCTTATGCGTCCGATTATATTCGGCGCACCATTCGATTGCCGCCGCCTCGGTTTCGAAGCTCGCACGGGTGGGCACTGACTCCCACCGCTGCGCGCCGGGCTCCAGGCCATCCGGCCACGTTGGGTTATTGCGCCACCAGTTCCTCACCTTGCACTTGTACATTATTCGCCCCTCCCTAGCGCGAGAAGAACCCGCAAAACTTCCTCGTCCCGTACGGCTACGACACGCTGCACTCGCGGATTATCCTGCAGATACTCCACAACGTGCGCCGGCACCGCTGCGGTAAAAGTATGTTCATCGGTAACCGAATATCGACCGAACACCCCGCAGAGAGGCGGAACCGCCCTGCGCGTCGTATGCCGACCGAGCCCATTAGTCCAAGCGCTGGACATTACGACACCGCCAAGATCCAATAACGCCTGCAAGCTCTTCGCTTGTCGTTTGTCTATCTTTCTCCTCATCGTTCTATTTCCTCCATATCGAGAGCTACGAGATATCGGTAACTGTCAGCGCCTCCCGGCGCTCGCCTTTCGGGACGTCCGCCTCGTCGCACGCTTTCACGAAGTAGCGTGCTCGAAGACCAAGCACCTCGGCTTTTTCATTTTGATGCGAAGCTACCGCCTCCGCCTGTTCTTTCCGATTGTAAAATCCAGAGGCGCAGCGAGCGCGAGCATTTCCGGTCGGATCAAACACCGTCGTTGTAAAAAACCGCTTTCCCATTTTTCAATCTCCCCGCAGCAAAATGCCGCTAGCGAAGTATGCGGGATGTCCCGGATAAAAAAAAGAGCCGCAATCGCGGCCCTCGAAGACGACGACGACGCGCCGCTCAGATCAAGCCAAGGTCCCCGGAGATGTGGTGCCTGACGTATGCATTGCGTGGGATGCTACGGACCCATTCGCGCACCAACTCCGCATGGTCGACGCCGGCACCGGCTCGACCGTTTCGATAGGTGGCATGGCAACCGAACACCTTGCGGCCCCGGAAGAGCAGCCCACGCCATCCCTCCACAGCATCCCACCACCACGAAACCGGTCCATAATTGGCATAGCAAATTTCGCGCCTTGCACCGGGCCCATGAAGCGAGAACCCGACAACGAATTTGCGGCCGGCCTGGGCACAGATGGGGCCGGCCCCGCCCCCGCAATCAAGGCAGCCTGTAACGTGGCCTGTTTCCTCGGGGCATCGCATAACCGGCACCCCCTCAACTTCGCGGACGCGCTTACCTTGCCACCAACTTTCGGCAACCGTCACCACCGCATCGATGCCGGCCCGCACGGCCGCAGCCGCCTCAATCGGCGTATCCGCCGACAGGTTAAACACGGTTCCGACCCGGCTCCGAAGGTCACGCCACAGATCCGCCGCAAAATGGGTATAAATCCAGCCGCACCCGCGCCTCGGTCGAGAGCGTGCGATTTCGAGGGCGTAGGCCTCATCTATCTTCAAGGCCATGCCTGCCGCATCCGCCGGCAACAATGCGCACGTTGCCGGACACGTTCCAAAACGACCCGCCGCGCTCACTAGACACCTCCCCCGGAGATCAACAATTCTTCCGCCCCAAAGACCGCAGACTTCCCACAATCATCACAAACATACCGACGAGCGTCCGGTTCACACTCATGCTCCGCTCCGCACTCAATACAAAACCCAACATTATCCAACCCGAACATCGTCCGCTGGGCCGCCTCGACGATAACGGCCGCCGTCAAACTTTTGTGCATTTTCATTTCAGTTGCTCCACATTTGAGCCGGCAGCTTATCTTATATAGCCGCATATTAAAAAGGGCCGCGAATGCGGCCCTCGGTAAGGATAGGATTGATAAAAAGCTACGCGGCCATTGCGGTCGCAATCGAAGTCCACTGATTCGCGGGTAGTTCAAGCAAGCGGCCCCCGCGTTTTTCCCATTCGCCTACGTCATCGGCTTTGATTTCATCAGCGCGCAGCCGGGAATCGTTGCCCACGGCCGTAACCGCGTTAACCAACGTCGCACGGCTAACCGGCCGGCCCGCATACCCGCTTTGGCCCATCGTGCTGAACAAGCCATCGAGGACGCTGGCGGTTTCCTTCTTCGTTAACTGCAGAACGCGCCCGACAGCCTCGACCGCTGCTTGGGGCGTAGTGCCGTCGGTCAGGGTATCGTTGGCCGCATCGCGAAAATTCTGCAACACCTCCTCGAACGCTTCGCGGCTAGAGTAGTTGGCGGCTACGTCGCGGAGCTTCATGGAAAGGGCGACGTTGTCAGCTTCCTTCGCTTCCGTGGTCAGAACCGACCACACATCCGCCTCGGATTGAGCGGAGGTCAAATGCGCATTCCGCTGCTTTTTAGCCGTCTGCATTCCGTTCAAGCACCACAAGGTCCAGGCCATCATCGCCAAAACAGCACTCGCATGACCCGTCTCTGAGTTGCCGATGCTAAGACCCAACGCCATCAGATCGCCGACCGCCGCGCCGTCACCAGTAATTACATCGGATTTCAGTCGCAGGGTCATGGCCTTATCCGTAACGCTTTTGTTGACGATACGCCACCGGGCATCAGATTCCATTAAAGCCGGCACAACCGCCTTCAACATATCCACATGGTCGAAGCGCTTGTATTTGTCACTCAGGAAGGCGCGAAGCTCGCCGGGCTCGTTCGAGCTTGGGATCGAATCAAAGGTTCTCAACATGACCGATTTGGGTTCCTCCCTGTAGATACGGTTCAGTGCGTGATCGAGCACGTCCGGATACCGCTCCTGCAGCCGCCGCCCGGTTCTGCTGTCCAGGTCTGCTTTGGCCAAGACCTGACCAAATGCCACGTCATTGCAACGGCTGGAAACCGTCGCCATACCGGACTGTTCCGCGTGAATAACCGTCTGGCCCGCACCGGTCTTGAATTCCAAGCTGCCCGTATCGGCAACAAAATCGACTTTGCGGGCCTCCTGCTCCTGAATGTCGCGCAGCAGGCAATTAAAATCGCCGTGTTCATTATCTAATGTTCCTTGAATCTGCATCTATTTTCTCCACGCAGCAAAATGCCGCAGCCGGAGTATGCGGGATGTCCCAGAAAAGATAAAGGGCCGCAAGAGCGACCCTCTGTCCGAATAGACAAACGTGGAATCTGTAACCCGTCAGATAACCTCAATCTGGCCCTCGGGGTTTTCAGATAAAATGTCCTCATTGCAACGGTAAACCTCCACAACAACACCTTCGTCGAGACGCTGTATCTTCACTGACAGTGAATCGACGGTAATCCAGCAGAACGAATGTTCAGCTGCCAGGGTGTAGTCAGTGCCATCGTGGAAACTCGTGGGAGCAACCTTCGAAGCGGCCCCGTCGAGCGCGAGTGCTTCCCCCATAATGGGTAGGTCAGCGACGCCTTTCACTCGACCCTCCAGATTCTGAACAGCCCGTTGGGCATTTCCTTCCCGTTGGCTTCGATGTGCGTTGTTTTCCGGCACACAAACCGCCAATCCTTATTGTGTCGAGCCGCCCACGTTTTTGCGGAGTTCAGCAACGATGCATAAGATGCGCCCACAATTGAGTTACCGACTTTCATCTGCCCCCATGGATATTTTTGATTGCCGGCCCCTTCGGGCATCGGCACATTTTTCTCAATCTCGTATCTTTTTATCGCCTTCATGGTTTTTCCTCTGTTTTCTCCAAAGCCAGATTGTCGTATATTTTCACATACTTAATCAAGGCGTTTTTCATACTTTTTATAGTAAGCTCGAACGTCCCGATCCAACGTCCTCAACCGTTTTTCAGCACGCTCCAGGCCAGCACGATGCTTGAACAGTCGCTTTTCGGTCGCCGCCTTGTTCGACAACAATCGCCGGTAGTGCTCCACCACTTTGTCTGTTTTTTCCTGGACCGGAACCGGCGGAGCTTCCGTCTTGACCCAGCCGTGCCCAATAACGAATTGAGCGCACTGCCGTTCAAGTCGAAGGTGCTCTTCCCCGTGGGGTTTTCGTCCGTGCATCCGGTTCAGCCAATGCGACCAGTCGTGGACGAGGTGCTCCCACCCCTTCGTACAATTTATAGCTAAAGTCCCCTCGCGAACCCATGTATACCGATTGCCGCTACTAAATCGAATTTCATAGGGCCATCGTCTGTAGGGGAATTCGCGCTTGAATAATGCCTTCAAGGCTTTAACCGCGTCCTGCGGCCAGACATTGTGAATCCCATCTTGTGGGGCTTCCGACCAGACCTTCGCCAGGATTCGATTGTAGTCACGGGTTATTTGAGTCATTGCTTGCCCCCTTCTGTTTTCTTTTTACTGCCACCCTTTTTTTAGAACGATAACCTCTTCGCAAGGCATCAAGTTCCTGGGCTGCTTTGTCGTGCGAACTTATAAAACGGTCATACCACTCGATCAGCTTAAACAAAATAAACACTCATTTCTCCCAATCATTTCGGTCCCTCGATTATATGCGATTCCCCGCTGACAGTCGAGAAAAAACAGCATCCCAATCGACGGGAAATTGCCATTTTCCAGCCGGCGTAATTTTCTTCATACCACGCTCAACAAGGTCTACCGCTTGGCTCCCCGAGAACAAGAAAACAAAATCCCCGTCAGGTCGCTGCTGCCGGACCAAAATCCAGACAGAAGCGCCAACGCGAGAGTATCGAGTTAGAAAGGATACTTGCTGGGAAGACAGCCGCACCGAAAACGCGGTGCAAATTTTTAATTCGACAAGATGAAATCGTCCAGTTTCGTCAGCCAGGAGGACATCCGGCAAGCCTGGAGTTGAGGCCCCTTCAATTCGAGTCGCTAACCACCTCGGTCGCGTCTTCTTCAGTTGTGTCTTTAATGACCTCCAAAAACTCGCCTCTCGACTTCCTGACGCTTGGGGAAGTCCGGGGGGCCCGATCATATGTGCTCCTGATTTCGTTTAAGGCTTTTTTCACATCTTCTACATTCATCTGATCAATCGTCCCGTGTCGAACCTCTGAGCGATTGACATAAATGTCCCCACGGGCCTGACCTCTCCGGTATTCTGCCTGGACCGCCGCCGAATAGGCTTTGTCTTCGATAGCCTGATTTCGAATGGTCGCGAGTGTCCGAATGTGGTTTTTGTAATTTACAGCATACTTCTCATCCAATTCGTTGCGATAGACCCGGATGGCCTTGCAGACGTGCGGATACAAGTTGGGGTTGGTTAGCTCACTTGCGCGAACATGGGATGACTTCTCGCCATACCCCGCCTGCCTCGCGGCTTCCCGGAGTGTGATTTGGCCATCGCTTGAGCAGAGGATTTTGACAAAAAGCTCCTGCTTTCTCGTCAACGGCCGGTCTTCCTTGCTCTCCGGAACCTTTCTCGAAGAAGGCCTTTTCCGCCGGAGGTTCTTTCGTTCAGCGTCCGGGATGAGATAGCGGTGTTTTGTAGGCATCCGAATAATCCGATAGTGATTATCCGTAATTTTGACAGAAACCTGAAAGTTTCTCTATATACAGTATTTCTGGAAAACCAAAAATAAAAAAAAGTTTTTTTTGAACCCAGTAACGACCCCAGGATCTCCTGTTTCCGTTACACTAGCAGAATAGAGGTGTAACCACGAAAATGTAACCACAAACCCTTATAGACAAGGGCTCTCAGGGCAGAGTTACACGGTTACACCGGTTACGCCTGTTTTACGTGTTTTGGTTTTGTTTTTTTTTTCTAGAAATACTCTATATAGAGTAACTTCAGCCGCGCAGGATTCTATTCCACGCCGCCAGGACCGTACCGTGGTCCGTGGCCCGTGGCCCAATAGTCGTTACACGGCACAAAGGACACGTGGTCCGGGGCTCACGAACCACCTTTTCTTCAATAATTTCAACGGCTTGCTTCCACGATAGTTCTTCGGTCATTTTCCTGTTCCTTTTTGACGACGTAGTCATGTTCGATGATCCCTAGCTCGCGGTTGCCAACAAGCTGCTCTCCAATCCATTTTCGCTTAGTTGTGCCGTCACGATAATGATACGTGGACCAGTGACCTCGCCGGGTGTGCTGTCGCTTGGGACTCCCGGTGCCTTTGAATAGCCGCGCCGGCACAATGACGCCATCGGGCTTGGGTATGTCAATTTCGATAACGCGCAATTCGTTTTTTGGGAGTTTTCGTAGGTGTAGCCACTTGGTTTTCTTGCTCCTGGCGATGGGCTGGGCCTGTTCGATAACGTGCAGATCGTAGTTAATGAGCGCGAGCAGCGTGTTCAGGAACTTGAAATCTCCGCGTATCATTTCCAGCGCGTTCAAGGTGCCGTCAGGGTTGTACTCAAAAGGGCGTTGACCGTTCCAAGCTCCCCCTGAGATATGTCCCATCAAGGAGCACACTGTGTAAGGAAGAACTTCCAACCGTTCACCCAAGTAGTTAACGTATTTCGTCCCAAAGCACTTTAAGAAATGCTCTTTCTGATCTTCCATTACGCCCTCGGGAATCCATGCCGCCGCGAGCGGGGGTTGTCCGCTTCTCGCTGTAAGGAAGGGGTTGAATCCATAGAGATGAGCAAATACTTTGTTACCTCCGATAACCGAAGCGAGGCCACAGCTACTGGCCTGCGGGGGTATCGTAGCGTCATCCCAACTCCAAGGCTCGTCGCCAAATTGGTACAGCCAGGAAAAAGGGCAGCGGGTCACTAAAGAAAGGCTGTCGCTCCACGACTCCCAGCCCATTCGACGCGGTCCAAGTTCCGTGCTATTAAAACTTACATAGGCAGTGTACTGATGGGCGGGCGCTGTCTGGTCGCGTACGCGGATAAAAGGATTTGGGCCTGAGGCTGACGTTGAAAACGAGGTGATGTGATAGCCCACCCTTTTGCAGTCATTCGACAAGTCAGGTTTCAGGACAAACGGTGTGTCAGGCGTGTTCGCTATGTTTTTTTTTCGCGACTCGGAATAGCCAGAAACCTCTCCATAAAGCTCATAAACGCACTGCTCACGGTACGCTTCGTCCCATTCCAGCCACATATTTCCGAGTGGGGGTATGGCTGAATTTACGGCTCGAACAAAATCTTTGGGAGCCATGAACATCGCATTCACAGCTTCCTTCACGGCAGCGTTGCTGATCGTGAATTTGGTTGCCGCAGACAACTGCCTGCGGCTAGTTTTCAGTAGATAGGCCTTAAGAAACTTATATTGCTTACCGTCAGGCGGTAGGAATCCGGGGCGTTGTCCTACGCTCAAATCGGGAAAATATTTTTCCGGCTTCTTGGCGCTTAACGCGGCCAAAACTTCGTTAAACAGAGCGTCATTCGTTTCCATCTAAGGCCTTGAGTATGTTAATGACCGCTTCCGACAGATTGTCCGGCATCGACGAGGAACCATCGGGGTATACCTCATACAGCGCATCGAGCAACCCATAAATCATTTCCGTTGTTGGTGAATTAAGCGGAAAAAGAAAAAGTGCTGCCTCGCGGCCCTCTTCCCGAAAATTCTCTAATCTAGCGGTTGCCTCTTCCTTGGTGCAGAAAAAATCACTCAGCAGACCTTGTTTGCTTAAGGTACGCCACACAACAATATATTTTTCGGCCAGCATGGTCATTCTGCCAGAGCCAGTACGGCGGCAGGCGCTAAATAAAGTTTAACTTTGACGGTTCCGTCCACGGTGACAATCGTGATCGTTTTCATTGTTGTCTCGGACGCGGGCAAAACTACGTCATTTTCTGTGATTTTAATCACGTCGTGCAGACTTAGCTCTGCCACTGTGCAGGGGATGGGTTCCATGGCGGGTTTTCCTCGTGCTTCATGTTTTGCTTCTTCAACCTCACCGGGAGACATTCTTGCGGCAATTTCATCGGCCAGAAAAACGCAATTCTCGGATTTTTCTTCAGTTTCGGCGGTCGAGGCAAGCCTCAGGGCCAGAACCAAGGCATCGTAATCGCAGGATATATTGCTCATTTTCCTCCTCCTGATAAGAGGGGAGGAATATACAACTCTATGAGAAAATCTGCAATGGCTAAAAAAAGGCCGCACTCACGAGGGTGAAATGCGGCCAATTCCAACTGCGCACTGGCTGGTCGGAACAGCCTGTGGAGAACACTCCCGAACACCTGGAGTGAAACCGGTGCGCTCGGCGGGGGAACTATCTAATGAAGGGGGCTCCCGTCGTGCTCTTCCTGTGCCAGGATGTTTAAAGCTACGCTGATGCTCATGGCAACTACGCCCATTATGGCGTGGGGCGTGGGCGCATCCTCCATCAATTCTTTAAAAACGACAGCCAGGACAGCACCCAGCGCGGGGCAGGTCGCGACATCCTGGCGTCGGCACTCCTCGACCAGCGCCTCGCCCAGCGCGGTCCCTGCGTTGTAGTCTTTTTCAACATCTTCAAACATGAGCCAAGTCTAGCATATTGGTTGACGACTCGTATACAGAAATATAGGATTAGACCTCGAAAAGAGGAAAAAGCTATGTTTATGAAGGACTTTAGAAAACAAAACGAACGCTACCAGAGGCAGCAAAAACACTGGAAGATTTACCTGTGGATCGCCTCGATCACAGTTCTGACCAGTTTGTTTTTAGGAGCACTTTGAAATGTTGGAGTACAGGTATAACCATTACGTCGAGTGTGATTTTTGCGGACAGTTAACACGTGGGCCGATCAGCTACAACGGCGACGTGAAATGCGACAGTTGTAATCGGGTTTTGTCCTCGCAACGGGGAAATGAAGAGTGGAAGAAACAAAAAATAGTGGCCCTTCAAAAAACGGAGCTTCTTAACAAAAAGAAGCAGATCAAACAGCTTGAAAAGGAAATATCGCGGTTGGAGGAAATGATTAACTACAGTGATCGAGAGCCCACCGAGTCGAGTCCTGCTCCTCTTCCTTAGCCGCACCCGTTTTTTCCAGGTACAGTTGGATCCAGACCTTTAGTGTGGCTACGTCGTCGCTATAGACCGTTCCATTCACATGAAGCTGGGCGGCGACGGTCTGTGCAGCGCGTTGCAGGTTTTCTTCAATTGACGACATTTTCCACGGCCTCGACTTCAGATTGAAGGAGTTGCAGGTCGCGTTTGCTCAGGTTTTCTTGTTTCCACGCTTCGAAAATCAGCCGGAGTTGGCCGGAAATGGTTCGCCCTTCGATGCGGGCCAATGCAGCCAATTCGGTGTACACTTTTCGTGTAGCCAGAATGCTTTTCCACTTGGTGGTATCCACGAAAACCTCCTTGAATAGATGATGGGATGCTATCCGATTTTTCCCATAAAATCAACGAGTTTCACCCCAGGAAGGGCCTATTTCAATGTCGCAACGGCTTGGAAGAGCCAGTTCGACCGCAGTTTCCATAATTTTGGCATGTTTTTGTGCCTCTTCCTTGTTCTTAACGGAAAAACACAATTCATCGTGTACCTGTAACAGAGGAATGACGCCTTGTTCAAATAAGAGTTGCATACTCATTTTGACCTGATCCGCGCTGGAACTTTGCAATAATCTATTGAGCGCCTTGTAGGAAAATGCACGTTTTAAGCGACAGGTTGACCCGTGTTCCGCGATTGCTTCTTTGTACGGCAGCGCTTTGTGGAGCTTGAAATCATCGGGCTCCCATAGCTCGAACCTGCATTTGCGCCCCTTCAGGGTCCGTATGGAGCCACTGGCGGTAGCATCGTTCAGTCTCCGCGTCACACCTTGCATCAGCGCACGGACAAAGGGCACATGTTCGTGGTATTGCTTAATAAGCTCCTTCGCTTCGTCCAGATCTATATCCAGTTGGTGCGACAGCTTCAATTGCCCCATTCCATAAATAAGTCCAAGCGAAATTGTCTTCGCTTTTTTTCTTGGGAGCCCCGTCAATTCTGCAACTTTGCTGTAAAAATCTGTCGAAGGATCTTCTTTGTACAGTGCGACGAAGTCTTCAACGAGGGGGAGCGGGCTGTTCCGGCTGTCGCCATATGCTTTTGCATAGTGCAACAGCATGAGCGGTTCCTGTTGGCAAAAATCAACAGACGCCCATTGCTCACCCTCTTCAGGCAAAAAGAGCGAACGGATCAGTGGACCCAGCCACGGGTCGCGGGCCGGAATAGTTTGTAGCGCAGGATTCTGCATAGAGATGCGGCCGCTGACCGTACCGCCGTCGTCACTGCGCAACTGGTTAATGTGGCTATGGACGCGGCCATCACTGCCAATGTGCTTCAGAATATTGGTAAGAAAGGCGCTGTGCGTTTTATTAATTTCACGGGCACGGGAAATAAGCTGCGGTAATTCATGTGGGTGCTCAAACAGGAAAGAGCGCGTGAACGAGGGGGCTCCCTTTTCGGTTCGATCAAATGGAATGTTAAGTTTCTCGAAGGCCTTGGCTATACTCTGTGCCGCCCAGATCTCAACATCACCGCCCGCCATCTTTTTTATTTTACGGTGTAGCTTCTTCTCTTCAGTTATCAATTGCTGTTTGGTCCGTTCGACCCTGTCTATATCAATGCGGATCCCTCGCCACGTCATCTCCAGAAAACAGGGCATCACGCTGGTTTCCAGTTCCCAAATAGCCCACAAATCATCCTGTCCCAGCTTGGTTTTGAAAAAGGTCCAGAGTTCGAGAGCCAGTTCGGCGTCGGTCTGAGCATACTTGGCAATAAACGGGGCAGGGAGCTTCCATAGCTCGGCCTTATGGTCCGTGATGCCAAACTCTTTGGCAGCGGCCACCAAGGTCCGTTCTGATTTTGTTTTGTTCAGGTAGTCGTAGCACAGCGCATTCAGGCTATAGCTGAACCGGTTTTCGTCAATCAGGCCCGCTGTCATCATGGTACAGATGACACGTCCGTTCATTTTTGCATTTTCGCCAAGCCAGCGGCGCAGCCAGCCCCAATCATATTGGGCATTGTGCATAATTTTGTCACAGGGCAGTGCGCATACTTTTTTCATCCACTGCTTGACGAGGCGCTCATCAAGATTACCGCCGCCAAGATGTTTGACGGGCAGGTAACCTGACCAGAATGACGTAGCGATAGCCACACCAACTACGTCGCCGCTATCTGGACGTGCCCAACCAGGACCGTGTGTCTTGAGTTGTGGGTCGCGGGTTTCGAGGTCTATGGCAATTTCCTTGGCCGCGCTCAGGTCAGGTAACTCTGAAGGGGGCACCCACTCAGTGTCCGGTGGGAATAAAATCATTTGCAGTGCGGCATTAGTCATACAACGGGTAGGACAATGCATAATTCTCGCAGCCAACGAGATACAGGGTATTTCGGGTACGTGTGACGGCAACGTAAAATAGTCGGTGCAGATCGTCACCTATATCCTTAGCCGCAGCGGGAGAAATATCCGAGAACAGTACGACATTGTCTGCTTCCCCTCCTTTGGATTGATGTATGGTAGTTAGCTGGATACGGGGTTTGGCGTTAAAACGCTCCCCCTTGCGAAGAAAAGCAATAATATATTCGCGGTCAAGCGGCGGCAGCTTATCCAGCGCATCATGCCAGATGTAATCTGCACCAATCAGTAACCCGTGGGACTCCTGCAATTTGTGTAAGGTGAAGAGTTCTTCCTCCAGGGCCTTTGGTTTTTTATGACCACGAGCAATTCTACCGTCATTTCCACTCATAAATGAGTAAATTGCTTTAACCGTGTGCAGGGATACTTCCCGGTTCTTTCTCAACTGCTCCCAGCCGTTCACTGCTTCGGCAACTCTTTCCTTGATAGAACTCTTATGATTTCGTTCAAACAGGAGCCCCATCGTTTTCAATTCGGCGTCAATGGGAGACAGCATGTAATTAGTGTGCGCGAGAATGAGCCATGAGCCGTGGTCCATGTTCAGGTTAGAAAGGTCATAAAGGTGCTCAATCGCGCCGGGTGCATCGCGAGGCTCATAAACTTTTGGGAACCGGTGGCTGATGCGTCTCGTAATGGTTTCGGCGAGAGCATGGACACGGTGCGGGACACGATAAGATTGGGACAGCGTATCGCTGCTACCGGGCAGATTTATAAGATGCCCCACGTCTGCGCCATTCCATCTGAAAATCGCCTGATCGTCATCACCCGCAGCGTACATGCGGTCTGAGTGGTCCTCCAGAATATGGGCCATATCCCATTGCAACGGGGAAAGGTCTTGTGCTTCATCCAAAAAACAGATTTTGAAATGAGGACATAGATGTGCCCTATGTTCAACAAACACTTCCAGCATGTCTGTAAAGTCATGTAATCCGTTGGCTGCTTTGTAGTCATTGAACGCGGTGGTAATGTAAGACACTTCGGTCCACGACACTAGCAAGTTACTTTCATCATACTGCTTGCGCACTGAAACTTTTCTTGCTCTGGACAGATGAAGTAACTCAAGAATGGGGTGCTGCGAAGAAATCCGTTCTTCTTCTTCATTTACCCTTACGTTCAAATCAACGCCAATATGGGTTGAAAGCTCCCGGTAGTGTTCATCATTCATCAAGTTTTCATTTCGAAGCCCGCTTAGCCGGTTGCCAAAGGAGTGCAGTGTTTGGAAAAAAACCAAATCATCCTTTGCACTCAAATCAAAACGCTCACATGCCCGCTCACGGGCTTCCCTAGCTGCTTTTTTAGTGAAGGCCAGAAAGGCAATCTGGTGTGGCTGAATGCCATCAGCAAGCGCCTTGTCCACCATGTCCAGAAGGCGGGTGGTCTTTCCGGTGCCGGGGGGTCCGAAGATGCGAAACATTTTAAGCCACGTTATCCAAATGTTCGCTTGTTGGATCTTGATGATCTTCAAGATTAGCTAACATCTTCGCTACATCGTCTATTTCAACGTAGGTTTCCCTGCTGTCATCAAAATCGCTAGGCGCTGCGACGAAATCCTGGGACGTAAACAAATGAAATTTCGGCGCAGTGACGCAGCAGAAACAAGAATGCCAGTGAAATTTCCGCATCCCTCGCAGATGTTCTTTCACCGTAGTAATTTTATTGTTTACGTGACGCTGATGCTCCCGTACATAGTGAATAATGGTTTTGATTTTTCCGGTCGGCGTTAGCGCGGTCTTTTCCCTGTCTTTAAAATAGTATTTCGTTTCTTTCATTGGCACACTAAACGTGACGCGATAACCTCGTTTTTGAATTGACACAGACCACTGCTGGTCTTTGTACATCCAAAAATTTATTGCACTGCAAAAAATACATCGCAAAAAGGATTCAACGGATTCCCAACACTCTTGAATGGGTTCCCCGTCTATCGTTGAATGACCCCAATGGTTCATTTGTGTGTAAGTACCGCTCTCTTGACCGCGCCGCCCCGGTTTTTTCGGAAAAGAAACTTTTCTAGGCATTCGCTGTCGCAGAATCTCCACTTCCCCTGCCTTGTTTACGGATGAATAAAAAGAAGTCCAAGCAAGTTTGTCGTCCAATGGATCTCGAAAGGCTATTCCGCATTCATACACCGCCAACGACTTATGTCTGGGTTTTATCAAGTCGAACCCTAAGCGTTTTGGCGCTTTGACGGCGTAAATAAATTCGCTTGGACACGCATCTACTAGTTCCTCAGAACCTTTAAATTTTACCTTTTCTCTTTCGCTATTTTTTCTTGATAGCGCAACAAATATGATCGCACTCAACTTCGTGGTGTCCATGACCTTTGAGGTGTGCGTTTTCGATCCGACGTGGGGAATATAGGGGCCGAGATTCCTCAACGCTTTTCGTGTTTTCCGATGCGTTTCACTGTAGATGGTTTTACATAAAAGACGCTCTTGAACTATGTCTATATTCTCCAGCAATCCAGACAACGTTTTATAAGTTCCGCCCCGCAAGTAATTCGACTTCGACTTTCGACGTGTCTTCATACGTGGCTTAGTGTTTGTCCTTAATACAAACACGACAAACCAGATCCATAATTTCCGCATTTTTTTAAGCATTAGTTTGACTCTTCTGTTTCTAACCCGCGCAGACACATTTTCGAGAACAGTATTTCTGATTCTTGCGATGGTTATTAACTTTGAATGTTTTCCCACAAGTTTTGCAGACAATATCTACTCTGACGTGATGGCGCTTGACGATGCTGTTTGGAATTACACGCCCCGTAAAATCCTCTGTCTCCCACTTACGTCCGGGCGGATGAGGAGGTTGCCACTGAAACATTAGCTTTGTGTACCGTCGATATTTTCGGTCATCTTGACCCCCTTTAGAAAGGCACTTCTTTGTTTGATTTGAAATCGGGAGTGTCGAGTTCCACGGGCCGTGTTTCGTAAGAAGGAATGGTCCAGACACGGACGCTTTTTCCTTTGATTTTTATGACTGTGGATCTTCCGTTCAAATCTCGTAGACGCTGCGCAATTTTATGGGCTTTGAATTCTGTAAATTTTACTTTCTTGAGGTGGTTCTCGAAATCACGCAACCGGAAAAAAATAAGGCTTTGTTCGTCGTCTGTGTAGGGTCGCCGCAATAATATTTCATCTCGTTCAGAAGCCCGTTGCAGGTTCGTACACCATTCTTCCAGGTGATCGTAAAATTGTCCTGACGTGGAAGCATCTTCACTGACCTCGATAATTGAATCATCGTTTTGATTCATTTCCGACAGAAGACCGGTAATACGATTTTCCCACGCCGGCTTGGTGAGACTACGCGGCATGAAGTTTAATTGTTCAACGCACGCTTTTTGAAATACACCTTGAGTTAAAAGTGTATCAGTGTCCATTTCCAGTGGTTCGCTGTTAACGTCAAGAAACCAAACAGGGGGTTGTGAGTTGTATTTTCGCAGATTGGCAATTGTCATATCTGAACTAGCTGCATCAATTCCATGCTTTCTAGTTCGACACAATTCTGCATTGCAGAAAGCGTTGATCGGGGCATCTTTACATTTGTATATGTAATCTTTTTTCTGCAGTTGTCGGGCAACGGCATTTACTTCATTGAGCGGGAGGGGTGGATCGATATAGTCATTATTGTACTTGAGAATCTCATTTTCCCAGGAGTCGCTATAGGCTTTCCGAAGATAGACACCAATATTAAACAGTCCATTGTTCCTGCTTCCTTCGCTAATTTTTTGAGCACAAAGATGTTGCAAACAGGGGGGCCCGTCCTTGATGGGCTGTGCTTCATCCGTATCAACAGTCAGCGCCAGCAACTGCTCCGGGGTCTGGACATGCTTTTTATGTAGCTCGAAAAATTCTTCCAGTGTCGCCGCAGAGCCATCGTCCTGAATGGCGTAACGAAGGCCGTTCTCAAAATCAAAATAGGGCAAATTGAGGAAGTTGCCCACATCTCCCCGCTGCAAAAACAGCCTGATCTGCTTGGGGAAGATTTCAGCATCGCCGTGACCAAGCGCCGCGCCAACGTGACGTAGAGTTTCCTGCATATCTTTTGCAGCCATCCACTCGGCCACAAAAAAATAGCAGTGCGCGCCGCCCGATTTGCTGCGGCACACCACCATAGGTAGTTTTAAGGTGCGTATCTTTTTGATTAACTCTCCGTGGTCGAGAGGATATACGTCAATATCAAGACAGCCCCAACGGACTTTATTGTCCGCATTGATCGGAATGATACCCAGCGCATCGCCTTTTCCTGCAAGATGGTTTTCCCACAGATCTGTGGTCCGTGGTTCGCGGATAACGGTGGCCTTGCCGGTGTTTTTGCCATTTGCGTTTTTACGGTCAACCCGGTAGGTGCCGTAGGCTTCTTGAAGGCCATCGAAAATGGCAGAAAACTTCTCTGCGTAGGACATAAAAACGTCTCAAAATCGGGTGACACCGAAGTGCCACCCGTTCGGTTTTTTAGAACGGTACGTTTTCGTCCACTACTTCGTCGGGCTGATGCTTAACTTCGACATCACCACGATTGATGGATTCCGCGAAGAGTTTCGCCTGTTTGTACACCCCGATGTTGTTCAACTCGGAATCGAGAGAAATTTCCCAGCCATGCCAATCGCCCTTGCTATTGGATTCATCGACTGTTTTCAAATCGTAAATGTACGAAAAACGCGGAGGGTTGAAGTCTCCATTTTTGCCGGTCATAACGCGGCTCTGAATCATCGAGTTCCACTTGCGCGACTTTTTAAGTTGCGTGGACTTCATGGCAATCAGGCATTCTGTCCAATGGCCGTCTTCCTGTTGAACCAGCACAAACTGCTGTGCCGTTTCCTGCAAGTAATCACCCTCCCCACCGACAACGAGATCTACGTTTTCAGCAGACCGTTCTGTTTTCGGACGTGTCTCGGCGGGGGAATACAGTTTAATGGGCGCACCGGTTCCCTTGCCGCGTGGAAGCCAGTGAATGAAACGGCGCTGGTAGACGCAGGGAATGACTTTAATGCCATGAGCCCCATCGAACACTTCGTTGGTAACCGTGTTTCGAATATCACCAGCTTTCGCGTTCAACTCAAGGTCGGGCTTACTCAAAATCTTCAGAAAAGGAAGGGCCAAGTCTTCGTGACCAATCTCTTCGTTTCCAAGTCCGGCGTCCTCTTCCAGGAGGCTGAGATCAAACTCCGCCACCTGACTCTTCTGCTTTGCAGCAATCTGCTTTGCCATTATTTCGCTCTCCTGATATGTGCGCGCTGCCCAATATAGGCACCGAATAGATCCATTGGAAATTCATCACCGTTTTCCACTCGTTCCTTAACCCACGCTTTAAGCGTGGAGGAATGAACTTCAGTTTTTTGATCAGGGGTAAAACCAGAATCCTTCACCAATATTGAGAAGGTTTTGGCTTGTTCGTCTTCCCCTTTTCCGAAGCTGCAACTGATTGAATTTTTGATGATGCCGTCGTGATCGTTGTCCCGAAGCCATTGGAACGCTTTTTCGCGGTTGTCGAGATTAATGTGTGCCCCGTATTGAGGCCGCACATTTATTTTACTTCCGTCGGCCAACTCAAAAGCATTCAGACCAAGCTCCTGCAATATGGCGGGAAGTTCCTCGTCAATTAATTTGAAATACTCTGACTTGACTTGCTTGACTTGCTTTTCGAGACGTTCAATCGTCTCTGATTTTTGTTGAGCATCGCGAGCAAGTTCTGCGACGGAACGCAATCCGTCTTGTTGCACATTATCCAGGCTGGAAGAAGTACCGGAATCGGACTCCATAATGTCAAAAATATCTTCATGCATAATAGGCTCCTATGCCGTAGTTCGTGTTTCAGGGGTCGTTAGCCCCTAGACGAAATGTATATTCTCGTATATCATCCCCTAAGTCAACCGGGGTAGTCGAGCTTGAAATACGTCACGAAAACAAAACCTTATGAACATCAAAAAACTGCCCTCCAGGACTTATGGGATCGGGAATACTTGGGCGTTTTTTGGGAAATGGGGACCGGCAAATCAAAGCTGGTTATTGACCAACTTGGCAAGCTCTACGAAGAAAAAAGAATAGACACTGTCTTAATCTTTGCGCCCAAAGGGGTGTACGACAATTGGGTACGCGAAGAAATCCCCCTCCATCTTCCTGACAGGATTAAATATCGCTTGGTTCGGTGGCAACCCAACCTGAGTGAAAAATTCAAAAACGAAATGCGGGACGTAGTCTATCGTAAAAATCGCGAACCGGACACGTTGCACATTTTAATAATGAACGTCGAATCAATGTCCACTTCAAAAGGTGCCAATACAGCATTTTTATACCTGAAGGAAAATCCGGACAACATAATGATCGTGGATGAGAGCACCACTATTAAAAACCGTACGGCACTACGAACGAAAAATGTAATCAAGGCTTCTCGTCTAGCCAAGTACAGACGCATTCTAACAGGCTCTCCCGTGACCAAGTCGCCGCTCGACTTGTTTAGTCAATGCGAATGTCTGAGCCCGGAGGCATTGAATTTTAAATCGTACTACGCATTTCGAAACCGGTACGCCACGGTCCAACAACGCAACATGGGAACAAAAAGTTTCCAGGAAGTGGTTGGTTATCGAAGGCTCGATGAGTTGAACACAAAGCTGGATACCTTTTCAACACGTATATTAAAGGAAGACTGCCTGGATCTACCCAGCAAGACTTATGTACGTCGTGACGTGCCACTGACGACAGAACAAAAAGAAATGTATCGACAGATGAAACGATTGGCGCTGGCGCAGTTTGAAAGCGGAGAATTGGCTACGACAGCCTCCGTATTAACACAAATTATGCGTCTCCAACAAATTTGCTGCGGTTGGCTGCGCCCGGACGAAGGAGAACCGGAAGATATCCCCAATAACCGCCTCAACGAACTGATGGCGGTTACGGACGAGGTTCAGGGAAAGGTGATCATTTGGTGTTCATGGACTCGCGATATCCACCGGATTGCCACAGCCCTGCGCCATCGCTTTGGAAACGAAGCGGTGGCCCTTTATTTTGGAGAGACGCCGCAAAAAGACCGACAGGAGATCATAAAACGGTTTCAAGATCCGGACTCCGGATTGCGGTTTTTTGTAGGACAGCCCAAGACCGGCGGTTTTGGGATCACATTAACTGCGGCGCATACCATGATCTATTTCAGCAACAGCTATGACCTGGAGATCCGCATTCAAAGCGAAGATCGGGTTCACCGGATTGGTCAGGAGAAACCGGTTACCTACGTGGACTTGGTTTCACCCAACACGATTGACGAAAAAATCCTGCAAGCCCTGCGGGAAAAAATTGATATATCCAGTGAGGTTCTGGGAGAAAAAGCGCGAAGCTGGCTTATTTAAGCCAACGAACCAATACCCCGGTTAACGTCCTGTTGCCGGATCAGGCCAGAGGTGATATCCCCCGGAAACATAGCCGCAAAGCGTGACCGTTGTTCTGGAGAGGGCGCTTGCGCTATTGGTGGTGCGGGAGGCGCTTGAGTCACAGGTTGTACGTCAGGGGGAGGGGGTTCTGGAGTCACGGGCTTAGGCGTCTCAGGCGTGAGAAGATGTCTCTCTGTAAGGGAGGGGCCTCCGTAAAAATTAAAGGCTGCGTCCCTTTTCTCAGGATCTGTACTAAATTTCCAAGACTCTGGTGGCGGTGGCACAATGTTTTCTGCTAATACAACACCACTAGAAATGAGATAGGAATTTAAACGGTTAATCCATCGAAAGGCTTCTTTTGGGTCGTCAATCTTTTGCAGTAACAAGGACAAAACACGACCGTCTTCAAAAGCATCCTGCATAATATCTCTAGCGTACATTGCGGGTACTTTATCAAATATCTTTTGTATGGCCGTTGAACCAGCAGAGCGTTCAATCAAGCCTACCGGCCCACGACCTAAAAGGGTTTGTGTGAATCGGCCTGCCGTTGAACCCATAGCAGAACCAGTAAGTGCTAACCAAAATTTGAACAGCGCAGAACCGTGTAAATCCTCAATAACATCCGCTGGCACTGTAGCAAAACCACCCACACCAGTGGCTTCTTTGTAAGGCATCGCCTTTTCAATATCCTGTAATCCTCTGATGAGGGTATTCATACGAACCGCTTCACTATCGGAAATAAGTTCGTGTTGTCTCATTTTTGTAATCAAGGAAGGTTTGCCGCGACCCAGTGGTTTAAATAGATAATCATGGAATTTAGTAGCATTAAACCCCCCCGCCGCACCATCCGCATAAAGCCATGCACCATCCAGCAAAGAGCTTTTTAATCCGTTCATTAAATCTTTTGAAGTAACTGTAATGCCGGTTACAGGATCTACAAAATCCTTATTTTCGGCCATTTTCTTTGCACTTTTTATAACATCGTCTACTCTTTCGGCAGCATTTGCTGATCTTTGATCCGGCGCTCCAACAATGCCTTTAAGAACAAGGGAGGGATTTTCCGCTCCTACTATTTTTGTCCACGCCAGTTCGTTAAAGTATCTCCTTTCTGCGTGACTACCACGCCAAGGAGGGGCTTTAGTTACTTTGCGGCCTGCCGCCTCTGCCTCGTCTAATGATTTGACCCCTGGAGCTAACCCCATGTCTCTTCTCGCCCCAAGCAATAAAGTTTGCGCAGTTTGCGCATTACTTAAATCGCGCTTTAACATCGGATAGGCGTCTAAAACATGATCAAATTCTTGAAGGTACGTTGCAAGTTGGCCTGTTTTTATTTCACCCGTTTCTGCGTTTACAAATTTTTGAGCAAGGGATCTTAAATACTGTTCCTCCGCAACACGCAAAGACATGGTTCTGCCAATTGTTGACATCCTTCTTGCTGTAGTTTTCGCAACATCCAGCCCCAACGTGTCTGATTGATTCGTTAAAAAAGTCAAGGCCCTGTCAACATCTGCTAATTTTAGAGTGACCTCATTTACATTGCCCTTAAACAACCACTGGGCAGTCACTTCCGGTGTAAGAGCGGCTGCACCGCTTTTTTCATAATCAAAGATGTTACCAAGAAGACTTCTGGTAAAAACATCATTAAATCTTCGGGAAAAGGCATATGCCGTTCCTAAGGCTTCCAGCTTTCCAACCCTCTCTTCTCCAATTTCTTCAATTAGGGCGGCTCTTTTTGCCGGATCTGTTGGAAGACCCTTTGTAACCTTTAAACCTATATCACGAAGAGCGGCATTCGCCATTTTGCTATAAACCCCAGCTTCTTTAAGTTTTGCGGGGTCAGCACCGGCTGATCTAGCCTTGGCGAGCATTGAAGATCTGAACTGAACAATTTTGGTAAGTGACATTTCGTTTAGGGGTATTTTGTCTGGGACGTCGTCACCCATTCTTATTTTCTGATTAATTGCAGACAACTCATCTTCATAGTGCATGAGGTCCAATTGCTTTTTAGATAAATTTACACGTGATTGGAGAGCAAATGGCGACTGTTCTGTGGTTGCAAGACCCCTTCTTGAGAATCTTTCCAGATCTTCTTTTAAGATGTCCCTTAATATTCCTCTGTCCAAGTTGCCAGCGTCATCCGTGGCATCCACAAAATGTTGATTGAACACTCCTTCAATTCGACTACCGGCCTGAGACCGTTCCAAATCAACAGCCGACTGTGCCTTAGTTACACTTTTTTGTGCGGTAACGGCAAGAGCGGCGAGGTCATCACCAATCCCATCTTCTGTCATCGCTCTTATAACGAAGGAAATGCCAGGAGGCATTTCCGTCATGCTGGTATAGCCTTGGTTTACTAATTCTTGGTATGCGGCAACTGTGTGTTCAGGAACAATGATTTCATCCGTATGTAGTGCAACGTCGTATAGAGCGCGTTCCTGAGTACGAGCTTCCCCAAACACTTTGTTTAAGGTTTTGTGTATTCTTACGCCGGAATTTGCTGCCGTTTCTGACCCTCGAATAATCGCTGCTTGTGATAGCTGAAGTGCTTCTTGAACAGCTTGGTTTAAACGACCACTGATTATTTCACCAAAGGCTTTGTCACGAAGCATCATTGCCTGTGCAATTAATTCCCGATCACCTGTCGCAACCATCAGAGAAAGAAGATGTCTAAGACCCTGTGTTGATTGATGGGCTCTTTCATTTATTCTTTCACTAAGAGCGGCATTACTCGCTGCCATGCTCCTTTCTATATTTCTTAATGCCGGGAAAAAGGATCCGACTTTCATGGCGGGTGTTCTTGGATCTGTTGCTATAATAAGGGGTTCTCCACTTGGATCATCTATGTATTCCCCTCGGTCGGTTACAACATACTTTCCCTCAGCATCCACTTGAACCCTTCGTACTTGTTTCGTTGCGGGATCAATAACTGGTACATCTACCCGAAACTCTTCATCCTCTATTCCTTGTAATAAAAGGCCTATCTCATCGTCGTCTGCCAGACGCCTGATAAGGTCGTCCATTTCTTCTGGCCCCATTTCACCATATTTATTGAACAGATCATTGAGTTTCCGTGAAGCCGTATTTTGCGTACCCGGTTTTGAAAACACGGGGTGCCAAATACGGTTCAACGCAGTTTTAATATTGTGCGCTTGCGACCCAATAATTGAACCGGGGTTTATAAACCCCGCAGCCGTTTCCGCTACAAAACGTAATCCGATGCTAGTGGGGTCGTGCTCCACTGCAGCCATGCCTGCCACACCCATAGAAGCTATCCCGGACATATCCGCAGCAAGCCAACCGGCATTAAAAGGAGCATCCCCTACATAGGGCAATTTCGCCGCAAGGGGACCAGGAGTAATCCTTTGCTCCACCATGCGTTTTACAACGTTTTCCATAAATGCGCTAGATCTTTGCACCCACTCCTTTTGGGCCGGGGCCCCAAGAGCCCGCATAAGTTGCGCATACGCATCTGTTCTTCCACTATATTTCGCTAGATTTTTCAAAAACTGTTCTGATCCAAAATCACCACCGGCTGCAGCCCATTTCCGCAAAGTCCAAGGCAACCGTAACGAAGACGCTGCCACACCAACAGTGTATCCGCCTTCTACAACAGGGAATCCTTCGGGTAGTACATCTTCTGGTCCAAATGCTTTTTCCCAAATACCTGAATAATCTAGTGCCGCTCCTGTAGCAATCGACGCAGCAAGACCACCAAGGGCACCTCCAAAAAGTGCTCCCGGTGGACCGCCAACCAGAGCACCGGCCGCGCCACCGTAATAGGCTCCCGGAAAAAAGGTGGCTCCTGGAAGAAGCCCCTTTACGACACCTTCTCCTGCATAGTCCCAAAAACCGCCCCCTCTTGAGGGGGTCAGACGATGAATTATTTCACTAGGAGTTAAACCCGCCCCTTCTAATGCCTCGAAACTCAATCCTGCGTCATGCGCTAAAAATTGGGCTATGTCATACTCGCTGTTCCCGTCAAGTATGTTTTCCTCTAACTTAAATGGCTTCTGAGGAAGGTCAGGAGGAACTCCAGCAGCCTCGAACCGTGCTGCGGTGTCTTCGTCTACTGCTGTACCGGCAAACATTATTTAACGAACGGCCTTATACGGCCAGTGTCCGGGTCGAATTTTCTATACATCTCACCTGAGGGAATGTTGACTTCTTCTTCGGGTGTCGTGACCATTTGTATGTCTCTTACCTGCATTTTATATCCAGATATGGCGCGGTCATATGCGCCGAGGAGGTCCTCTAATATGGGCATTTGCATTTTGGCTTTATCTCGTGTCTCTGGTCGCCACTTATAGTCCTCTCCAGATACCGGAAAATCAGGGGCGTTTACCACCATGTTTAGCGAATCTTTATGCGCTTCTAAAATGCCTCTTGTGTTTTTGAGTGTCTCCAAAGCTGCTTCATCCGATGTCCACATACTTGGACGGGCAAGGTCATATTGTTCCATTTCTAACAGTTGTTGGGCCGCTTCTCTACCAGCCACGCTGCTCTGGAAAAACCGCTTGGTCATTTGAGCCAAGGTGTTCATGTCTTTACTTGCTTTCATGGTGTCCATGTAAAATGGCTTGAAATCGTCCAGCGCAAAAAGTTCTTTTATTCCGGCAGTTATATTAAATATCCCTCGTCGCACACCACTCCATTTCCCTGTTGCCAGTTCTGCGTGTCTTATCTGTCCAGGCGGATAAAGTTTTTCTACCTCATTCCCGTCCTGAAACTTCTGTACCTCACCACCCTCTTCAAACGGCTGGTCAATAATATCGGCTAATTCACCGGGTTTGAAGGCTTGTCCCAGACCAAGACTTCGCTTTTTCTCGTTTTCTATATAAGGAGCCAGCGTATTTGCAATATTGTTATAGGTCTTGAAGGCTAGTCCAAGAATTTGTGCCCTTCGCTTTGTTCTGTTTTCGTCGGTTTCTGGAGAAATTAGGGCTGGTTCTACTTTAACAATTCTCTTTGCCATAGCAGCAAGGTGAGGTCCGGCCGGTTCGTTTAGCGCAGTTGAGCCATCAGGTTGGAGCCTTGGCGTAAGGTAATCCTGAACATTCGCAATAAAGGTAATCATCGAGGGTGTATCTAAAGGGTTGCCAGCAGCATATTCGTCCAGAAGAGCGACGTTGGATATTTTGCGTACAACACTAGGTGCGGGTGTTGTTCCAATCTTCCGTATTGTCCCACCTGCCTCACGATGCGCAGCTAGCGTCTCAAAAGCACCGGGAGAATTAAGATTTAAAGTGTCAACATGTGTACCCTGATTATCAAAAAGATCAACCATCCCAGAGGCTTTGAGCAAACGTGCCTCTTCTACATCTTTCGCTGTGCTTAGAGTGTGGAAACGTATGCCGCTTCTGGGAATCTTTCCAAAATCTTGAATAAGTTTTTTATGGTCAAGTTCATCCAGCGTAGCTACATGCTCACCGTCTACATACATTTCAACTAAATTGGCTGGTTTATCCTCTCTGTCAAGCCTACGTTTAAGTTCCGCCGCTCTTAGCGCCGCGTCTGTTTTAAGTGCCTCTAGTTCCAGCGCCTGAGAACGTTTAAAAGCAGCCTCCCGTTCACTTATGCCCGCCGCGAGCGCGAATTTTTTTATTTCACGCGTCTGAGCAGCTTCTTCACCAGCACTTGCCACTAGGGCTTTAGGAAGGGTTTTTGATACTGCGCCAAGTTGAGCGGCTGTAGACAAATGTGTAATAGATTTACCCGTATCAGGGCTTACTCCAGCGCCAAAAGCAAAAGCCCGCTCAGCTATATCCGCTAAAAGCAGAGCCTGTGAATACTCTTCTTCTTTTTGGGTGCGTCCCAGGATAGATTGAACAGGGTCTATATATTCTTTATACGATTCAGCAATAGACTTTCTTTCAGGTTTTTTTTTAAGATACTCAGAGAAGAAAGAGCTTACTTCGTCTCCGTCCGCAAACTTCTGCACTACCGGACCCCCTCCCCAGAAATTCTGCACCGGACCCCCTCTTCGGGCCATCATCATGTCAGGAGGTGGTGCTCCAGCCATCATCATGTCAGGAGGTGGTGCTCCAGCCATCATCAGGTTGCCTATGCCCTCTCCCATTGGAGTTGGTATACCTGTGTCAGTCGCCATTTCGGTATCGCTCGCCATTCCTTGCATCAAGTTGCCTACCCCACTGTCCAGGGCACCCTGTTCTGTCATCATAAGAGTGGGCTGTACTAACACCAAAACGGATTCAGGCGTTGACTGCGCATCGTCAGGGCCCACAATTTGGGCCAGTTCCGTGTACCGATCTCCAATGGGAACATCCGTACCACGAATGGCATTTATCAAGTCTTCCGGATTTTCCGCCGCATCCACCGCAGACATCATCTCGTTAACATACTGACTGCCCATTTTTTCCATTTCAGCGGCGGTTTGTCCTCCTCCTGCTCCCAGAGCTTGGGGGGCCTGCGCCATTAAGGCATCAAGGCCAGCACCCTGCGGAGGAGGTGCCATCATTGCCTGCGGAGGAGGTGCCATCATTGCCTGCTGAGGCATGACGGGACCACCGCCTTGAAATCTACTGGGTTGTCTTAAACGGCCTTCAGAAGGAGTTTCTGGTACAGAATAGGGTCTTTCTTCACCGAAATCGCGTATGCTTCGCTGAACATAAGGAACCGCGAGATCAGCGGGGTATCCTTCATGTTCCATCATTGCTCTTGCTTGGGGTCCAACCCGTTCAAGCATTTCCGCTTCAGTAGGAGGAACATATGGTGGCGGATCTGGAAGGAGTCCAGCCCTGCTTTCTTCATTTTCTATTCTGTGTCGTTCAAATATTATTTTTGTTCTTAGTTGGTGAATGGCATAGTCCAAAGACATTCCGCGAGCCAGCAAGTCTGTGACAAATTCTTTTTGGGATGGTAAAAGACCCTCAAGTGTGGCTTCAATACGAGCCTGCTCGTCTATTTCATGATAACTATCTACATCTTCCGAAGGTATAAGCCCCAATCTTTGGGCAACTGGCCACTCGTCGCGCCCTGTTGCCAAATTTCCTATAAGTTCAGGTCCCATTCCAAAAATATCTTTGGTTCGGTCCCATGCTCCTCCCAACCCCATTGGTGGTGCATCAACGGCTCTAGGTAATTCGGCTCCACCGCCACCCTGACGAAACAACGGTCTATTTAAAATAGCACTCATCAGAATAATCCTACTCTTTTAGCCGCAGCGGCACTCGCCAAGGCACCTACGCCAGTTCCCGCGAGTGTCTGAAAAGCCGAAGGCTGCTGAACGGCCTGTGAAGTAATAGACTGTTGTCCGGATGGCGTGCCTTGATAAATATCAGACAGGAACGAATACTGCTGGTAAGGGAATGCTTGTCGGGCCAGATTGGTTTGACGCAACGCATCAAGTTCTGCTTGCTGTTGTGCGCGTTGAACGCCGCCTATATCAACTAGCGTACGCGCTTCGTTAAGACCAAGGTTGGAAGTTAACTCGCCTAAACCGGCTTGTTGTATTCCCAGCGAACCCAATTGTCCTCCAAGTTGTCCTGCCAGCCCTATGCCGGACAAGCGTCGTTGCTGTGCAGCCTCAAAAGCATTTTGCGCCTGTTGCAGGGATTGTTGATAACCTTGAGATCGCAACTGCCCTGCGGTTCGGGCTTGTGCTTCTTGCAGATTTCGTACGTTTTCTGCTTGTAAAATACCTTCTCGGGAACCACCAAAAGCGCCCGCACCGGTAGCTCTTGCCTCATCAGCCACCCGAGCAATATCGCTTTGTCTCTGTAAATCTTGTAAGGCCTGCTGTACAACCTGCTCTTCATACGGATCCATATAGGCCTGTGCCGTAAGTGGATCAAACTGTGCTCCGGTCGCAGGTATCGTGGGCAATGTGGCAGAAATAACATCTCCAGCCGCCCCGATACCCCCAAGACCGCCGGAAATGAAGGGTTCATATGCCCCTATGCCCGCTGCTGCACGTCGGGCTCCCTCCTCTTCAAGACCAGCAAGACCAGCTACCTGATAATCAGGGGGTAGTTGTCCTGTTGCAATTTGTTGTTGTATAAACTGTTGAGCATCGCCCAATAGTCCAAGCCGATAGGCTTCTATTTGTGGGTCTTCTCGAACAATTTGGGTGCTTACAGAGCCACCTTCCTGATAATTTCTAGGTAGATAAGGCATCAGACTACTCGACCTTCAAACTGGCGCATCATGTCGTACATATTGCGCATACCCTGTTGACGGTTTCCATTACCCGCCCCACGGACTGCGTCGGCGGTCATTACATATTCTCCATCGGACAACATGGCCGGTACGTCATCCGAAGTTCCTGTTCCTGGACCATAAATGGGACCAACTCTGGGGGGATAATTAATTGGACCGCCGGCTTGAGCAGTATATGGATATGCAGTGAGTGCTGAAATATCACCAAGTGAAGCACGATCAAATACTCTTGGTACACCTACACTAAATTTACCGGGAGCTTGCGCCAATAGATCAGTTCCCGTCACGCCCCCATAATAATCAACAGGATCTGGTTGTTTTCCTGGTTTAAAGCCCCCTGTTGCCGCCAGTAGTGCTGCTCCTGCACCATACAAAGGTCCGTAACTTCGAAGTAAACCGGGATTTTGAAGGTCAGCCAATTCTTGAGCAGCGAGTTTGTCCGTAGGACTTAACGCAGCCCAGTCTTCTGCTGTATACATTTCTCGCCCAGTCAGACGCTCTGGAAAGAAAGCCTGTTTGAAGTCACGGTCATATATAGATTTAAAAAATCCCCTTTTATCAAGCTCACGCGGATCCACAGCCGCAGGACTAAGTGTTGGTACTTGGCCCCCAATTAAATTTGTAGAGCCTGTTCCATACCTAAGATCCGGCGTATATGAATAATCCACCTTTGGCGTGGGGGCTTCTCCAACCTGAAGATAATCCGTTCCCGTACCGGGGGCATATCCTGGCTGATAATCAATACCTGCGTTACTCACCTCCGGCACTGTCGTTGGTGACTCTGGTGTTAAGAAGCTGCTTCTGGTCCACGGACTTACCCAATAATCGGAACGTGCCTCTGGTATAAGGCCCAGTTTTGACCCCCCCAAGGTCTGTCCTATGCGTCGCAACGGACTCCTTATGTCTGCCTTAATCTGGTCAAGAGGGTCTACTCCTTCAGGCGCATAGGCACCTCTTAATGCTGTTGCGATGCCACCTGCAATTGCGGCTGCTTTAAAGCTGTCTTTAGTGCTCCTACCGGCAATAGCAGATCCAACGCCCGCACCAAAAGCAGATCCAAGAATAGGCCCAAGTGGTGAACGGGCAAATACAACAGGTAATACAATCGGCGCAACGGTCTTTATTATGTTTTTAGCGCCTCTCCAAAAACTCTTTAGACCAAATTCCGGCTGACCCGTAACCGGGTTAATGGAATTGAGTTCGTTACCCACGATGTAGCGTTCGGGTTCAAGACCCATTTCCCGCATCTGGGTAAAAAGAGCTTGTTTTAAACGGGGGTTTTCATCCAGCACAGGCAGTGGGACGACGGTTTCACCTTCCGTGGTGTGAGCAAAATACCCGTCACCACCTCGTCCGAAATCCGCAAGGAGATCGGCAACACTCTGTATGCCGGTAATCCCCATAGCGGAAAGATCGTAAGCCATTATGTCGCCCCTCTGCTGGCACGTGGAGCGTGGACCGTGACTGTTGTGCTGCGTTTCTCGGTCCCTGTCCACGGGGTTTTACATTCTGGACACTGACCTGAAGGGTAGGAAGCAACTTCCGCAGGCGTATCTACCTTACTGCCGCATGATGCACAAAACACTATATCAAAACTGTCCTTGGACCGCCAACCAGACAAGGAAAGGATGGGCCTGTCCATCAGGAGATGGTCACCGTCACCGATCCTACGGTTCCGGTGCCCTCGCTCCCGCGAGGATTGGACACGTTGCCAAGGGTGATTTTGACATAGCCGTCATGCTCGAAAAGGGCGCTTGTCTCCAGATTGTAGTCATCGGACTGGAGGTGCGTCAGGGTAAGGGTCGTGGCCCGTGAGTCGCCGGGATTGTTGACCTGCTGTAAAAACACGGAAAAAGCCCGCACGATTTCAGCCATATAGGCCGCATCATAGGCGTTCGGGGGAATCGGGAACTGCGGCTGAACAAGGCGTCGGGAGGTCATTGCCGACCATCCTGCCGTACTTCAACACGCGGAGATCCCAAGCGCCACTGGACCTTCAGGTCAGAACTGGCGACCCGCAGGGCAAAGGACCGTCCCCGCAGGCGTATAAAGGCCTGATTGGTGAATTGCTCCACTACCGTGGAAGTAGCAGCTTCCGATTGCGTGACTGTACTGTCATCAGAGCTTAAATAGGCTCCTCCCGGAAAATTGCGTGTTTTCAGGGTAAAAGTGGTTGCTGGGCTTCCCGTAGTAGAGCCTGTAAAAGTTATATCCGGGATCAAGCGCTTGATGAAAACAAACCGCTCCCCGTCGCCAATATCAATCTGGCTCGATTCAATATGGGAGCTAATGGCCGAAGAAGGGTTGGTACTGCCGTCATCCAGACCAAATTCATGGTCATAAAGTAAGCCATCCGTCCCCGTCGCAAACGGATAATCATTAATGCCCCGATCCAACCACGCAGTACGGGCCAAGGAACCGTAGGACCAAGCCTGTTCCTGATAATTGTAAATCACGTATCTGTCTATTTCCGTGGAATCCTCTGAGGGATAAAACCACCAGACCTCATTAAACGTGGCATTTAAAGCGGCAAAAACCTTTTGATTCTGTTGCGTATTAAAGTCATTAAAAATATAGGAACGAACCGCGCAGGGCAGTTTTTGTACACGCCCGTCAAACAGGTAAAAATCCTCGCGGCCCATCCAGAAGACGGTGTCGTCCACGGCTTTTGCCGCCATCGGACCCATAATGGTGATATTTTCAGATATCTGCGTAATACCAAAGGTGAAAGGCGGTCCCAGAAACTGCATGGCGTGCAGCGAAGCATCGGTAAATACCATGATCTGCTGACGTGTCTCGACGGCGCAAATAATCTCAGAACCCATGCCTATTCTCAGTTCTCCGGCAGAATTGGTTGCCAGCGCATTCCATGTAGTGGTGCTTTCTGAACTGCTAAAGCGAATAAGGAGAGGGTCTTGCGTCCCAATCGTGGTTTCACCATCACAGCCAAAAGCCAGAATATGTCGATCTCGGTCGGACACCAGCACCTGTTTGGCAATGGTCGGTATGGCGGAGTCCGTATCCAGTGAAGCAAGCGTTACGGCACGATCTGTGCCTAGTGTCTTGGCGCTACTGTCCCAATAATAAATGCCGCCGTCACGAACATTAAGCAATAAATCTTCGCCAAAATTATCATGGGACCATAGGCGCAACGTGTCTGTTACTGTGGGAGAGCTACTCGATCCCCACGTACCACGGCCCCATGTACCGGTGCCCCATCCCGTGCCAAATACAGTGGAATCCAATCCCGTATTGATTTGATATTTGCCCACTACGGAAGAGCCGCCATTTCCACTATCGCTGGAATTGGCCGTAACCTCATCTCCTGATGTGTCCTTAGCCGTAAACGTGTAACTGTTGGCGTTTACAATGGTGGCAATTTGGTACTCTTGGTTAAGCACCGTAGCAGTAATCAAGCCGCCTAAAGTAGCTGCTCCAGAAAACGTAACAAAATCATTGGCAACTGCGCCGTGGCTTGAATCTGTTGCCGTGATAGTAGAAGAACCGTTGGTGGCTGAAAAAGTCACATCCCCCGCAGAAGTGGTCGAACGCAACGGTGTAATATCATTAAACGTACCACCCAAATAAATATAATATTTTAGATTAGTACCTACACCGGTATAAACGTCACCAGCCAAGATGACAAAGGTATGAAGCGCACGGCAGGTTCCTAAAAAAGTGGCTGAAGAATCCTGTTCCCAGCCCCCTATTTTTTCAGGATAGCCGTACCGGAAGCGAACCTTGTCACAGTCGTACCAGCCGCCTTCATTACTATAGGAAGTAATTTCACGGTTAATGCCGGGACGGAATTGTAACTTGGTTAATGGCATTCTATGAATGCCCTCTTGAATTCAGACGGCCCTGAAGAAAACTAATTTTTTCCGACAGAGATCCAACTGTTTTTTCCAATTCATCGGTTTTATCTATCAGCGCATTGTGCCGTCTTTCTGAAGCTTCATCGGAGCGATTCATTCGGTCTATTAATTTCACGATAATCTCATACTGTTCGCGCAGTTTGCTGCTGACGAGTTTTTGTAAAAATCCCCACATCGTGCCCACCAGCCCAAGGCACACGGCGATTGCACTTCCCTCGAAGAGGCCTATATCCATTCGATTTGAAACCGTAGCACATTAATCTATTTCAATAATTTCGCCGTCTTCTATCGTAATTTCTTCAGCATCAAGGAGTTTTAGAATCACTGCGTAATCAGCGTTGCCGGTGTCCATCGGGACTCCATATTTCACGCCGTCGAAAACAACTTGGACGATGCACGGCTCTGAAGTGCCAATCACGTTAATATACTTTAGCAACGACGCATCTTTAATTTTGATTTCATTCAATGACATTATGAAAATTCCTAGTTTATAAATCCGCACTTGCTGTTGAATCATTGCCCCACGTCGCATAAGTACCAGCCGCAGCATATGACCCGCCAGAATCCACACTGATCTGTTGCTGAGTATTGCCGGAAGAACCACCGCCCTCGCCGGTCATCGTAGGGGCTGCTCTCATCGGAACGTGAAATTGCCAGTGACTATAATTCACCCCTGATCCAGTTACGGATGATCCGTACAGGATAGCGTTCGAGGCTGCGCGTTTTGCGTAATAGCGTTGGCAGCGCAGTAGGTTTTCCCCCTGTGTTTCATATTGAAAGGCAGTGGCAGTACTACCAATTTCCAACTGCGCGCCCGTCATAAACCAAAGGTTCGAGGTGCTATCAGCCACATTAACTTGCCCAACCGCATTATTCGCCGCAGTGTACGACGCCCACGATGTAGCAAGTGTTCCTGATGACATGTCGGAACCCGCCATTAAGAACCACCAGACGTCAAGGGACCGTGCGTTATCGTTGCTGAGAGCACCACTCGTATCACCAGCGAAGGTTAGCGTTTTATATTCCCAAGTATTGGTTGAACTTACCGTGTAAGCCTGTGAAATGTGCCTTGTGTTGTCAGCGTCATACAGCATACAGATGAACGTCCCTGTTTTTGTTGATCTCACCCAGAAGCTCAAGGTCAACGCTTTGGCTTGAGCATCTCCTTTGTTGAGTGCTGCCAAATCTTGTCCCTCAAATCGCTGCGACACAAACCACCATTCTCCAGCAGCGACCGCTGATTCTGCTGTCGTGCAATTCAATTTCATCGACGAATTAAACCCATCAGGAGTTTCAGCATCCCCCGACCAAGTAAATTCAGATTGCACACCCGCGCCTGCCGAAATCATCCACCTATCGTGTACATGGTATCCAGTATCGCCGTTGCCGATACCGCTCACTGAAGCCGCACGTTGAAATACTTGGAAATCGCCGTTGTAAATAAAATTTCGACTTCCGCCGATTTGGCCAGCGTTAATTGAGGCAACTCCGGTAATCGCTGCGCCATCGGAAACGGTAAACGCAATATCCCCGGCAGAAGATATGGTCATCTTCTCGGTCGCAATTTCGGATGCGCCGGTTCTGAATGACAATTTGCTGGCGTTCGAGTCTGCTGCGAAGTCCCCTTCGGAGACGCAGTCGATGGCCCCGGCAACAAGTAAAGCGTCGGTTCCAGCACCTTCATCAGGGGCAGACCACTCTATCTTCCCGAGCACATCTGACGCCGCTATGTCCACCTCACCCGTGGTGAGTGAGAGGGTCATCGGCGTGTCATCACCAGTTTCGGTTTCTTTCATCGTCACGTTGCCAACCGACGATATGGACATCACTTCTGACGCCGCCGCTGACGCACCCGTCAAGAACGAGAGCTTGGTAGCATTATTGTCTGCCGCAAAAGTACCTTCGGAAATAGCAGCAATACTTGCCGCTAGGAGAATGGCATCCGTGCCACTGGCTTCATCAGGCGCTGTAAAATCCAAACGACCCAGAACACTTGCAGCCGTTACCGTCGTATCAGAGGTCTGAAGATTCAGAATTACGCCATCACCTGTCTTAAAAACAAGGTCATTAGCCAGCAAACTTGCTACGGCTGCACCACTTCCCGCACCATCCGCGTAGATGATGTCAGCCGCACCATTGGCAATCGTGACATTCGCACCAGTGCCTTGTGAAAAAATTACGCTTTGGCCGCTGGCATTGACCACAAAATACAGTTTGTCTCCATCGTTTGGGCTTAATGTAATGGTATTGGTGCCACTCGGACTTCCACCCAATACCAGGACCTTATAGTTCCCGTCTGAAGCCGAACCATCTGACGTGGTCAATGTAGTGGCTGTGCCTGTCAGGCTAAGTGCACCCACCCCTGAAATGGCCCGGTCCAACATGTCCATGTTCGTATTTGTCATGGTCCCCCAAGTTCCGGAACGATCACCCGTTGCCGGTTTTTCGAGGCCCTGATTAGTTGTGTATGTACTTGCCATAATTCATGTCCTATGCTGCAATTTTTAACCAGTCTGGCGTTTGAGAGGGTGTTTCAGAGGACCAGGATGGAGATTGACTTGGGCTAATTTCACTATAGCCGGGGTCTTGATCTGGAATTATAAGACTCCAAACGAGAACCCCGTTTGTCTCCCCTGTACCCGATACACCCGTTACGCTGACATTGGCATCACCTTCGACCGTTACAGACCCAACCGCAGCCGTTCCAGCAACACCCGTTACGCTGACACTGGCATCACCTTCGACCGTTACAGAGCCAACCGCAGCCGTTCCAGCAACACCCGTTACGCTGACACTGGCATCACCTTCGACCGTTACAGAGCCAACCGCAGCCGTTCCAGCAACACCTGTTACAGAAACGGTTACACCGCTTCCTTCAGTAACTGTTACAGATCCAACCGCTCCTGTGCCTGCAACCCCTGTTACAGAAACATCTATACCAATAACAACAGTTACCGAACCAACTGTGCCTGTTCCCGCAACACCAGTTACGGAGACAGGAAAGGCCTCGCCCCATGTGCCAGATCCCCACGTACTGCGGCCCCAGCCGGTAATTGCCGCCATTAAGCGATCCTTATAATCGCGTTACTGGCATCCGCAGCAGGAAAGACAATCGTAAAATCTCCTGAACTGGACGCTTTATCTGACCCAAAATCCAAAACAATAACAGAAGGATCTCCGCTGGCGCTGTCATTAAAAATTAACGAGCCTCTGGCCGTAATGGTGGAAGAAGTCCACGTTGTATCCGCAAAATCGGTAAGTGCGGTCGTACCGCTGGTAGAAGGATCTACGCGGGTTAGCGTATTGCCTTTAGCGGTGTAACCCGTACCAGAAACCTCATTAGTTGCGGTATACGCTGTTGTAGCCGCAGTAAAAGAGGCGCTATTGGTATATAACGCTGCTAGAAATGTGCTGCCACCACTGTTTAGAAAATTGTGCTTGGCTTCCATAAGCTCTTTCTTGAAAGACGTACACATAAAATTACCGGTAAAAGCCATGTCAAAGTCTCCTGATTGATTCAGCAAGTTCTGGCTGACCTGCATCCATTAATGCGTTATATACCGTGGTCCGGTCACTTTTAATAGCTTCACGCATGTAAAAAGCAATGGTCTTTTCTATATGACTCTTAAAGGCGTAAGCCTGTGCCTGAATGCCCGGATGAGTATTGTTGGATATAGAGATAATCTTGTTTACACAGAGATGCGCCACTTCTTCCGCTGTAAAGCCGCGATTGTTTGTCGTATGAACCTCTACGGCATAATTGGAAGGAAGGTCCAGTTTTAATGCGTCTATCATTGTTTCGGTCTAATAACCATACCGGCCCGATAATCTTCTGTGACTTCTTTGGCTTCTCCAAACATTTTCAAGGCCACCATTGCTTCGCCAAATCGTTTTTCATACTCTGCCATTAAGTCTTGTTCCCCTTTCATATAGGTGTAGGCTTCGGTTAAACACCCATATAAAAGAGCCAGGGTTGCATTTTCACTTAGCCATGTCGTACCACTAGCTCCGGCTGCGGTTAAACTCGCTGGTCGATAAAAATAATGCAATTCTGAAGTGTATCCACTATCCGGGGTGGGTCCAATAATAAAATTGGTTATATCAAATATGGCGTAGTACCGAGGC
>Ga0208315_1000375_pt1 | contig 34829 bp, 37 predicted proteins | sample MalvireepMed_215_FD_184239 | JGI IMG/M metagenome (GOLD analysis project Ga0208315, IMG submission 184239) | Marine viral communities from the Global Malaspina Expedition - Malaspina viral metaG DeepMed_215 (SPAdes) (version 2) | ecosystem: Environmental > Aquatic > Marine > Oceanic | place...
AGTCAGCCAGATGTTAGCGCCTTGTTAGGTATAGTAGCTTTCCACGAAGTACGTGACCCCTAGTGAAACGATAATGAAAGTCGCATTGATTGATGCCCGAATAAACCAAGCAAGATGCCCATAAGATTCACTCAAAGAGTGAGAATCCAAGAAGAAATAGAATCTAAGAATCCTTGCACGAAGCTTCCATAATTATCATCATTTTCCTTAAAAAAGTGATCTGCGCCTTCAAACACAACAATTTGATAGGGAATATCTGCTTCGATCAGCGCCATTTCGATGCGATCTTTGTTAAGGGCTAACTTGACTTGAGTATCACGGCCACCATGTAAGCTTAAGACGGGAACTGTAGTTTGTCTAATATCATCAATAGGGTCCACATAAAGAAATGATGTCAAAGCAGGTAGTCCATAGTTTGTAACATATAATTCGGTCGCGCTGTTTAGTTTTTCTTTGAATTCCTGTTCTGAAGGAGATTGGTTGATGAGCCTATTTCTTAAAAGAGGAGAGTAGCTATTCTTAAACTGCTCTACCACTTTTGCGGAATCTATTCTCTTTGATATCGTGTAAAGCAACTTGTTGTTTGATGATACAAATTCTTCTACCTCTTCAATACTATTGATATCATTATCAAACTCATTTCTAGTTTGATGCAATACGAGCTCCGCTATACTAACTCCTGGTGACGCTGCTAAAACTACTCCTTTGATGTTAGGGTTGCCTCGCGCTACTCGCGTAGCAACTATCCCACCTTGGCTGTGACCTATTAAAATAAAATTTCTGAAAGGAGTTCTTTCAAAAACATTAAAAAAATTTGTTATGTCAATTACATCGTTAGTTAAATCTGATATTGTACTATTGTTAAAATCGCCAGTGCTTGTCCCAACCCCTCTATCATCATAGCGGAAACTAGCTATACCGTTATTTGCAAGGTGTGTAGCAGCTAACTCAAACATTGGAAAGCCGTGTATTGTATTGTTTCGATCCTGCCAGCTACTACCGGATATAAAGATAACAAGAGCCGTTGATTTCATGTCATGAGGTACAAGTAGCGTTCCTCCAATTTCGACTTCTCCGGTAGATATTATAATATCTTTGCTCTTAAAGTTAGTAGATTGTCCGGTCTGGATTGAAACAGCTTCAAATGACATGAAAAAAAGAGCTAATACAGTAAACATAATTTCATATTTAAGAGTAAATTTCTTCATAGTGATAAACCTTATAATAATTTATTTTAAATTCGTTACATTGATAGGAATTTCTGCGGTCATAATAAGTTAAATTAAGAGGCGGATAGCCTACAAGGAGATATTTTTCATGTGTTTACACTATTTAAATCATTAGTAATCAGCTCTATTAATTAATTGTATTTATTTACACCTAAAAATTAAGCAATTTTGACTTTTATATTTTGAATTTTTGTTCGCTTAACGTGTTGGTTAGTAAGTCCATTATGGGTGAGTGCATGCGTTATTCAAAAACTATGTTCGAAAAGTAGATTATAGCTCTTTCTTGAGGCTGTGGAGGGATCACACTCCTAGCAATAAATATATGATTTTGCAACTTTAGTTGATGAATATCTTGCTCTCGGATAGCCGGTTTATAAAGCTCTTTCTATACGAACGGCCAATCGAGACTACTTCACCGTTTTTTAAAGTGATTTTTGTGTTTTTGATTGAAGCTATATGGTTCATGTTAATAATAAAAGACTTATGTATTCGGACAAACCTATTATTAGGTAGTAACTCTTCGAATTTATTTAGAGTATTTGCAGTCAATTGACATATGTCTTTATGCCAAACTTTTACATAGTTTCCATATGCTTCTAAGCAGTATATATCGTTTAGTGATACATTGATTTGGTTCCTATCAAACTTCAATAGAATGAAATTGTCCTCTTTTTTTTCTCTTGACGGGTTTGCTTGTTCTTCTAGCATTGACTGCTTAGACGCTTTATTACATGCACTGAGAAACCGCTCGAACGAAAAAGGTTTTAAAAGGTAGTCTATAACTGATAACTCGTAGCTTTCAAGAGCATATTCTTGGTGAGCACTTGTAATGATTACCTGGGGTTTTGTTTTTACGACTTTTAACAAATCCAGTCCACTCAAGAGAGGCATATTGATATCTAAGAACACAAGCTCTATTTTATGTTCACGCATGTAATCTAAAGCTTCAGTACTTGAATAACATTGCTTTACAATGCTAATAAACGGGATATTTTGACAGTAGGTGAGTAAAATATCGTGTGCCAAAGGCTCATCATCAACTATAAGTGCGTTTAATATTTTCATCGCTTTCTAGTTCAATCATTAATTCAGTTCGAAAAACATGCTCAGTTGCTAAAATTTTAAGAGTAAATTTATCTTTATACATTAGTTCCAATCTGCGTTTCAGGTTTTCAAGTCCAAGCCCACATTCGACATTATCACTTTTTAACGGTTTAAGAAGGGAATCTTCGTTTCGCGTATCCTGACTTATCGAGTTCGCGCAACTCAATACAAGCTGTTTTTGTTTGATCGTGATTTTTATACTACACCAACTCGGAAGGTCTGATATATCTACGCCATGTTTGAAGGCGTTTTCAATAGGTATAATTAATAGTAAAGGGGCGATACACCATGAGTCCTGCGCTAGTAATTTCTCATCATGTTTAAACGTTATTCTGGCTTTGTGACCCACACGTAACTTCTGCAGAGCAATATAATCACGTAAGTAATTAAGCTCATCTTTTAAGTATACTCGTTCTTTTCCCCCTTGATAAACTACAAACCGTAATAGATTGGCGAGCTTTAAAATACTATCAGGGGCCTGTTCAGAGCTAGTTATCGTTAATGAGTACACATTATTGAGAGTATTAAATAGAAAGTGTGGGTTGATTTGCTGTTGTAACCATTTTAATTCAGCTTGTGCTTTTTCTTGTTCTAGTTTAGCAATTGAGACTTCCTGTTTTTGCCATTTAAACGCTAAGATAAATGGAGAGCTGAAAAATATAATCGCAAATGCCACCTGATAATTCGCTATATCTAAAACATCTTGATTACCGCTTGGTAGTAGTGTGAATTCGCCTGAGTTAATAGGAAGAGTTAATGTTAGACAACTTAGGATAGGCGTCATACACCCCATAACTAGGATGGTAAGCCAAAGATAATTCCATACACCATATTTAGCCATAATACGGTTAATTAGAACATTGTGGTTGACCCAATAGATACAATAGAAGCTGGAATAAGTTAAAAATATCTGAATGAAGTAAATTAAAAAAACAAAGATGTGTTCTAAGTTTCTTATCAAATCAATCTCTACCGGAATAGGCTGATTTTGCATAGGGCTATCAATAGAGTTAAAAATGGCAGCCCAAAATGCACTGAAAGTAAACATAATACCGAGAATAATATTGTCTAATGTAAAATAGGTTTTTATATTCTTCACTTTAATAACTTGTAAGTTAGTACTCGACTTCGATACACACTACGCATAAGCAAGCGCCTGTTTTATCTGACTGAATCTTTATCAAGCAAACATTGACATTTACTTTGATCTTTAAAAGTAGAAAAAAGAGCATACAAAAAATCTACACTATTTCATTTTTTCAATGACAAACGGTTCATATTTGATGATGAATGCAAAGTATCCCGTGTCTAAAGGAGTTTTCTCTCCCTTATCATCATAATCATTGCATACATCATTTGTTGGTAGCCTAGCTCTCTATTCTCCTTAAAGCTATTCAAAACTTATAGAAAAAAGGATTCACGATGTTAACTCTATCAAATCTCAACAAAAGCTATTCCACTCAAAGCGGGCGACCAATCAAAGCACTGAACGATATTTCACTTCAAATGGATAAAGGAATGTTCGGTCTACTTGGGCCAAACGGCGCGGGCAAATCCAGCTTAATGAGAACACTCGCTACATTGCAAAGTCCAGATTCAGGTGCTGTGATATTCAATGGTAAAAATATTCTCCATCACCCCAAGTACATGCGTTCCAAGCTCGGTTATCTACCTCAAGATTTTGGAGTTTACCCGGGGGTTTCAGCGTACGATTTGATGAACTATATCGCCAAGCTTAAAGGAATGAATAAGGCTAGCCAACGCCACGACCAAATTTTAACTCTACTTGATGAAGTCAATTTAAGCGAACACAAAGGCAATGCTGTAAATAGTTTTTCAGGTGGAATGAAACAACGTTTTGGGATTGCACAGGCACTCCTTAATGAACCTGAGATTCTTATTGTAGATGAACCCACGGCAGGACTGGACCCTGAAGAACGGAATCGCTTTCATAATATTCTCGCTGAAATCAGTAATGAGAAGCTTGTCATACTCTCGACTCACATTGTAGAGGATATAAGTAACCTATGCAGTGAGATGGCGATACTTCAAAGTGGTACGGTTATAAAGCATGGTAAACCAAAGCATTTGATAGAGGAAATCAACAACAAAATTTGGGCGGTACAAGCGACGGAAAAGCAAATTATAGAAAAAGGTTATGAGGTAGAAGTCATAAGTCAAAAACTCACCTCTGGTATCATGAGTACCCATGTTTATTGCGACACTAAGCCTGATACACAGTTTTATCCCGTTAAGCCGGATCTGGAAGACGCTTATTTTACTGCGTTGAAGAAAAACGGCCCCATTTGTTTATCGATAAATTAGGGGGGAAGTCATGTATACAATTCTAGTCAGCGAGTTTAAGCTACAAATACTCCGCTATAGTTCTTCATTAGCCATCATAGTTTCGTTTCTGTTTGGTGTATTCCTGATCAACAACCAAACACCCGATGTTGATATCATGGTTAGTGGGCCTTTCTTCATCATTAAAACCTTTGCGCTACAATTATTAATAATCCCAGGAGTCATTGCCATGTTTGCTCACAGGGCAAGCATACGTGACTTTGAGCATAACATGGATGGTTTAGTCTATTCATCAACGACTCGCATATACACCCTAATAGCTGTTAGGTTACTTGTTCTAATTTTACTTAATTGCTTTGTGTTTTTTGCCTTTGGTCTAGGGCTAATTACAGGTTTGGCTCACGATCCCGAAGCATCCCTATCGCTCGGATTCCAGACCTTGTCCTGGATACTAGTAATGTTAGTGCTGCCGAATACTGTTTTAATATCGACGGTGTTATTCGTTATCGGTCTTCGTTCAAAGCACAGCATCCATATCTACATAGCAGCATTGGCCATATTTTTCGCATATCAGTTCGTACTTATGGCTGTTGGTTCTCCATTAATGGCTAGTAATATCTCGCCGAATAAGACATTAGTAACATTGTATATGTGGTTAGACCCATACGGACTAGGACTCTATTTTGAGCATGTAAAAGAGTGGTCGATAGAACAAAAGAATGAAATGATTCCTGGTTTTTCAGCACCAATGATTATGAATCGGTTAGTATTTTTCTCTACTACGATTTTGGTCGCGCATTTCGGAATAAAAAACCACTTACAAGAGAAGATTACTTCACTACTCCCTGCATCAATAAGTTTCGAAAAGGCAAAACTAGGCTTAACCAATCTATTTGCTCCAATTGTCTATTTGATTAGCAAGCCTATAGGTTTATTTCGTCTAAAGTTGAGCCAAACTCTTCCTTATTCTCCAATGCTTATTATTACGTCAATGGCGTGGCAGTTAACCATAAAGACGAAAACATTTTTATTGCTAAACGCTTTATTACTACTCGTCATCTTTAGTGAGGTGTATTTTGGTTATACAAACCTTGAAACATTAGGAACGCAGGCGGTACCAACAACATTGATAACAGTAAACCGTTATTTAGGCGACATTTTGCCGCAGTTTTGTGGTCTTTTCATCGTTTTGTTGTGCTCTGAACTGTGTTGGCGGGACTCATCATCTAAGATAAAACAAATCGTAGACTGCACCCCGGTAAGCAATCGCGCATTGTTTTTTGGTCGCATGTTAGCTGTCAGTGCCGTTCCTATATTCTTTGTAACTGTTGTCATTGCGGTATCACTCGCTACTCAGACTATTTTTGGTGGTAAAATAAACCTGTATCCTTACTTGTTGCTCTATCCTTATGTAGTATTGCCTTTGATAATATTAGGCGTAGCATGTATTGTTATAAACCATCTAAGTCCAAACAAATACTGGGCTCTCAGCCTTACTATGTTCTGGTATCTTTGGACACAGACTACCTTTCCCTCGTCCTTAGGTCTCGAACACCCCCTCTGGGCATTAGGCTTAACTAATTCGTTTGTATACTCTGATCTCACTCAATTTGAAGGTCAACTTCTCTTGTTTTGGGACACAAACCTACTTCGGGGGGCAGTGGTTCTTTTCGGTTGTATAGTTTGTCTAAAGTTATCATTTTTTCGCGAGAATATGCTTAACAATAGATCATTCCGTGCCCGCCGAAGAATGCTTATGACCACTGGCGCTCTCATAGTCGTCTGTACAATAGCTAACCTTCTACTACAAACTCATTATTTCGGGAGCTATCAATCATCCCAGCAGCGCCATCAATGGAAAGCAGACTATGAGGCTCGTTATAAACACCTGCAGAACATGACCTCACTACGTCAAACAGCAGTTAACATGAATATAGATGTGCACCCTGAAAAAGGAGAATTATCTATTGAAGGTGAATATAAGCTTGAAAACACCTACGATGTGCCAGTATCTGAGCTTTTCTTTAATACGCCCAAACCCTTTATATTTGAAGAGGTAGTGGTTGAAAATGGACTATTGAAAGAATTTGACGCCAAATTCGATTCATACTTATATCGTTTTTCAACGCCTGTAAACCCGGGAGAAACAGTCAATCTACGGTTCAAAGCCAGGCTCGACTCCTCCGGATATGAAAAAGTAGAATCAGATAAGATTATTACTAACAACTATGTTTATATTAGGCTGCTAAGGTATTTGCCGTGGATTGGTTACGTATCTCAATACGAGTTAAAAGACAACAACCTACGCAGACAGTTCGGGTTAGCTCCAACTACAGATATGAAACTTGAACACCAGCTAGAGCAGGCCAGACATGGTATCTCACCTCAGTACAATAGCGTGGAGTTTGAAGCAACGATAACCACGTCTGATTCGCATACAGTTATTGCCCCTGGAGAATTAATTGCTTCATGGGAAAAAGAGGGGAGGCGGGGATTCCGTTTTAAGTCGCGCGAAGCAATTCCAAACTTAATTCATTTCATTTCTACTAATATGCCGCGCGTCACTAAAAGCATTGGGGACACCAATGTAAATGTACTTTTCCCTACAGGCAAAAGGGCGCATGGTGAAAAGCACTTGGAGGCGATACTTGATGCAATAACGTATGGGAACAAACACTTCGGTCATTATGAGTTCTCGCAATTTAATTTAGTGCCAAGTCCAGTTGTCATGTCATCATTAGGCTATGCGTTACCCCAAACGGTATTTATTGGTGAAGCCGTCGGATTCCACGTTGATTTTAATAACTCTGATGGTTTCGACAATCTATATCGCCGAACTGTCCATGAAGTCTCTCACCAATGGTGGGGGTACCACTTAAATATTGGAGATATTGAAGGTTCTGGCGTGCTAGCTGAAACATTGGCAAAATATACTGAGCTAGTCCTATTACGAAAAAAATATGGTAAAGAGTACGTCAAACGCCTAGTGGCCTTTGAACAAGAGCGATATTTTGAGGGACGCAGCAGGGATGTGATAGAAGAGTTGCCGCTCTATCTCGCTGACAGCGCATACTTAATCTATTCAAAAGGCAGCGCAGCTATGCATGCGATATTAGAGTTACTTGGCGAAGAGAAAATAAATCAGGCTCTTAGTGACCTGCTTCGTAACCATAGGAACCCCGCAACGCCAGCCACTACTAAAGATTTAATACACTACCTTAGCCAGGTAGCGACCGAAGATGAACGCGTAATAATAGATATGTGGTTCAAGGAAATACAGGTTAACGATCTTGAGATTGAAAACGTTTCGATCACGCCATTGCACGAAAGATATAAAGCTAACATATGTGTCCGTGATCTTAAAAAAAACACAAACTCATTTCACCTGACGGCATATGACTTTAACGAAGATGTTATCGGAATAAGAACGTTTCCCAAAAAACGATTAGATAGTTCTTGTGTGAACTGGGTCTTAACGTCATCACCAAAACGCTTTGAAATAGACGCGAATTTATTACACCTTGATAGCAACCGCGATAATAATAAATACGAGGTACCGCAAATATGAGTAGATCCGATAAAAAACCTATACTGGTCGCTTTGCGAGAGTTTTTTGCTTTTTTGTTAACTTTTTACTTTGTCACCTTTAATGGCTATGCAAACACTATTGGTGAGAGCAAAGGTATTGATAGACAGGTTTACGAAAAAGCGATTCATGCGCTTATTCAAGGCGATCGAAAGTTAGCAGAGAAGATCATTGAAGATAATTATATGGCTCAACCCCAGGTACTTTCAGAGCTTGAGATTATTCTTCTCCTGGAACAAGGAGAGATTGACACCGTCATTGATAAGCTTGAGCAATATGAAAGTGATTACGCGGAACTTGCTAAAACCTTTAGCTTTACAGCTAAAGTCTGGCGTAGTGTAGGGCATAAAGTAAGTGTTTTTAGGAAACGAGCATTTTACAAACGAGCTTTGAAGGCGAAAGTTAGGGCCGGAAATCTTGAGCCAGAAAATCCCTACTTTCTAACGTTAAAAGCATCAGCTGTAGGTCACGATGATGGCCTTGCTAGTCTTGGGGAAACTCAACTGACAGTGACAAACAAGATCATTTCATTAGATAAAAAATGGGGACTGATAGCACAAATTAACTATGCTCAGAACACCGACGACATTGCTACAGGCAAAGCATTGGCTCAAAGAGCTGCGGCTGAACTCCCTCAGGATTTCGACATACATGAGCGTGTCGCTCAATACTACTGGACGATTGGAATAAGAGAAAAAGCGCAGCAACACTTTCTTATCGCCTGTCGTCATCCTCCTGAAGACTCGTGGCATAACAAAATAGCTTGGTCAGACACGTGCTATCAAGTTGCTCAGTTTGCCCATCGATATGCCATGAGGAGTGACCTTGGGGTTGAGGCACTAAATATTTTGCTGAGTCGCTACACCTTGCCTACACGAACGAATTTAGATTTAGTGGTTATGTTATCAAAACTAACTAATTCGGCGCTTCCCGATAGTGCAGTAACAATATTGCATCATATAGCTGAAAGCTCAGAAAATAAAAAAATGATTGAAGTTGCAAACAATCTGTTAAAGGTTCACTAAAAATTCACGCCTAATGAATATTTTAATCAACCGTCATATATTGATAATTATTTCTTACTTGAAAGTATTTCATAGTAAAGATGATAGTTTGATGGTGTGAATCAAAAACTATATTTTAACCTTCTGCCATGGAGATCACGTTGATAGTTTGGTAGCAGAATGCGCTCATTCTCTATCGGTTAATCAACGTGGTCCTCCTTCTCGCTGTTAACGCCGCTCTCTGGAGGGTATTTACCCATATCATGCTGCTTAGCTGTCTTATCAACCGTATCTGTTTCGTAACAGAAGACCGTTATTTAAAGATGCCTAATGCAGGTGGAAGAGGGGGCGAGATACATTAACATGTATTTTTTCGTTATTTAGTACCGACTTTAATCATTTTTTTGTTCAATCATTGCGCACTAAACTTGGTCTTGTCAGAACTAGTGAATGAGGTTACTTGTGACTACGATAGAGTTTTTTCATGACGCAGTGTGTGGATGGTGTTATTTACTCTCGCCCAGACTGCGTAAAATTGCCGCAAAATATCCGGTGAAAATTGTGCACCGCGCTTTTGTGCTGCAGCGCGATGAGCAGGACATGATTGCGCGTTTTGGTTCGATGGCACAAGCCAAGCGAGAAATATTACAACATTGGGAGCAATGCCAGAGATTTGCTGAACATCCGAAACTAATCAATATAGAAGGCATGCGGGCAGCCCCATTTGATTATCCTACCGGTTATCTAGCAGCGCTTTATGCAAAAGCGGCCGAACAGATTGGTGGTCAACAAGCACATTGGGATTTTTTTGATGCCGTACAATGTGCACACTTATATGAAGCAAGGAATATTGCCGATGTACAAGTGCTCGACGAAATTGCCAAAGCACAAAGCTTTGAGTACGCAGAATTGTTAGCAATTTTGTACTCCCCAGAAATTAAACAAGCTGTTCTAAAAGACAACTTGCGGTCTGATAGCTTCGGGATTCGCTCAATTCCTTCCATAGTTATTAACGGCGTAAGAGTTGTTTCACAAACGCTATCACTTGACCAACTTGAGCAACTTGTAGCAACACATGTTGATAGTGAATTATTGGAGGAGAAGTTATGAGTATTCTCTTTAGTGGATTAATAGCAGTTACTTTGCAAGCTGTATCGGGTCAACAACTTGTGGGCACCAGTCCATGGGGCGAGCATGACGAAATCGGTCGCCTCAATATGATGACGCCGGAAAGCCAAGCGGCGGTCATGGCGAACATTGATGCCCGAAACGTTTACGACCTGTCAGTCGAATACTTTGTCGGTATGCCGAGCTGGCAAGCTGCTGGTGACCCACACTACCAATTCTGGATGACCCATACCCCGCGTGGCGCAGTGGTTGATAACGTGCTGGGTATGGGCGAACAAATCAATCAGCATGTTAGCTACTCGGGTAGTGCTGTATCTATGTATACCCACACCGGAACGCACATTGATGCCTTCAGTCACTTTGGTTTGGATGGTGAGATCTACAACCATTTCAGCGCTGATGAACACCTTGGTGACAAGGGTTGGCAACGCAGTGGTGCGGAAACCATTCCTCCGTTGGTAGCCCGTGGTGTGCTCATTGACTTACCTAAAGCAAAAGGCCTCGACATGCTGCCCGACAACTACCGAGTAACAGTTGCAGATATTGAGCAGGCGCTTGAACAGCAGCAGGTAGAATTACAGCCGGGCGATGTCGTTCTATTGCGCACTGGACGCATGCAAAATTACGAGCAAGCAGCGCAATTCATGGCCAACTCACCAGGCTTAGGTATGGCAGCAGCCACCTATTTAGCCGAAGAGGGTGAGGCGATGATTATCGGTGCCGATAATCTCAGTTTTGAGGCGTTTCCGTCAGAAGTCAAAGGCAACTATGTGCCGGTTCACACGTACCTGTTGACCCAAGTAGGCGTGCCTATTATGGAGTTGGTGAATCTGGAAAAACTTGCTGCCGCGGAAGTTTATGAGTTCGCTTTTGTCGGCGGTTCGTTAAAGCTACGTGGCGCTGATGCAGCACCGCTGCGCCCACTCGCCTTCCCATTCAAATCGTCTACTACAGATACTAACGAGGATTAAGTCATGGCTATTTTAGAAGCATTGAACTGGCGTTATGCCGTACGTGAATTTAGTGATACGCAATTATCCGAAGAAACCGTGGCAGAACTTGTTGAAGCCGCTCGCTTAAGCCCTTCTGCTTATGGTTTGCAACCCTATAAGCTGCTGGTGGTTAAGTCGCCAGAAGTAAAAAACGAGCTGCTTCCATATGCGATGGGGCAAACCAAAGTCCGTGATTGTTCGCATCTGTTTATTTTAACCGTGAATACCACAATTGATGCAGACTTCATTGAACAGCACTTTGCGCATGTAGAGCGCGAGCGCGGTCTTGAAGTAGGAGCATTGGCTGGCTTCACGCAACACGTCAAAGACGTGATGTTGTCTATGTCTGCTGAGCAGCTTCAGCAATGGGCCGAGAATCAAGTGCATATTGCACTCGGCAACTTATTAACCACCGCTGCCTTGAAACAAGTCGATGCATGCCCGATGGCAGGCTTCGAAAACCAAGGTTTTGATGAGGTACTAGGGCTTGCGGAGCTGGGGCTCAGAAGTGCGGTTATTTGCGCTTTGGGCGAACGTGCGGAGACTGATGTGAGCAGCGCTGAACGCAAAGTGCGTCTGCCGGTTAACGATTTTAGTTTGGAGATCTAGGTCATGTTATTGCTAATGGCGTTGTTCGCTGGCGCCCTCATTGCACTGCAAGCGGGAATCAATAGTCAGCTAGGTGTGTTGCTGAAAAACTCGCTGATGGCCACCGTGGTTGCGTTTGCTTTGAGTGTTTTGGTCAGCGGTCTAGCGCTCATTAGCTTTACCAGTCAATGGCCCAACTGGAGTGAGGTGCGTGCGGTGCCTTGGTACCTATGGTTCGGCGGGGTAATGAGTGCGACTGGCGTGGGTCTGTTTTACTTCTTGATCCCCAAAATGGGCGTGGGAGCGATGATGTCCTACGCACTTACCGGACAACTCGTTCTCGCCGTGGTGGCAAGTCACTTTGGTTGGTTTGGCTTACCGCAAGTGCCGTTGAATCAAACCAAGTTGATTGGGTTAAGCGCGATGGTCGTTGGCCTTGTCTTATTAAATAGGTAATCAAATGAATACTTACCTTACGAAAAACTACATGAACTTGCTCGATCTTTGGCGTTGTTATGGTGCTAATGAGCAAAACGGTTTATGGTTTTCAACCGGTTGGCCCAACCGCGTTTGGCACGATTCGTTGTCGGCTGAGTCAACACTGCGAAGCCTGCAGCAAAACCAGCTAAACTCAAAGCAGCAGTTGGTATTGAGAACCGCACCAGAAAAGGGTCCGAAAGGGTTGCAAGCAGACGTCAGTCTAACCTTGATGCATTTAATGCTCTCGCAGCAACACCAAGAGCTTGCTGAGGGAACGGACCTGGAGCTACTGGATAGTAACGATGAGGCCGAAATTGGCGCTTTCATGCGAATGTGCAGCGAAGGTTTTGGCTACCCAATGGAAGTTGCTCCTTTGCAACGGGCCGCTCATGCAGACGGTGTAAAATTAGGCTTTTTGCGTGTGCATGGCGAGCGCGTGGCGACGGTGCTTCTTTATCAGCAGGGCACAACCATAGGAGTCTTCCAAGTGGCCGTGCCTGCTGCTTTCAGAGGTAAAGGGTATGCGACTGAGGTGATGCTGCATTGCATACAGTGGGCGCAAGAGCAGGGCGCAGAAGTCATGACCTTGCAGGCTTCTGAAATGGGGCTCAATCTCTATCGGCGTTTGGGCTTTCAGGAGACAGGTACGATAACCTTTTGGAGGAAGTAATGCACCGTATATCCTTAGAGCAGTGGCGTATGTTTATTGCTGTCGTTGATAATGGTGGCTTTGCACAAGCCGGGGATGCGCTTTATAAAACGCAGTCAACGATAAGCCATAGCATCAAAAAGCTCGAGCACACAGTAGGTAAGCCTCTGTTTGAGGTGGTAGGGCGAAAAGCGGTACTGACTCCATATGGTGAAAGCCTGTTGGCAGCAGCGCGTACTCTGGTTAGTCATGCCGACGCGCTTGAGCATGACGCGATTTCACAGCACAGCGAAATCCGTAGTACGTTTAATCTCGCTGTTGATATTTTATTTCCTGCCCCGCAGCTATGGCGAGCGTTATCACGACTTGCCGCCGACTTCCCTGAACTCAATATTCAACTCCATGAAACTGCGCTCTCACGCTGTGGTGAGTTGCTAGATGATGGCACGGTTGATGTAGGTATCGCGAGTTCCATTCCCAAAGGTTACGTCTCACAACTTGCGACCACCGTCGATCTTTGCGCTGTTGCGCATAAAGATCACAGAATGGCTGGAGATAAAAAACATTCACTTCAAGAGCTAGAGCAACATCGTCAGCTCGTGGTTCGCGATGCTGGGTTGCGAGGTAACGTCAACTCAGGCTGGTTGGGAGCTGTGAGTCGGTTAACGGTCAGTAATTTCGAACAGTCCTGGCAGGGGGTTCAGCACAAAGCTGGCTTTGCTTGGCTACCAATATGGTTCTTAGAGCATAAAAATGACACTGACGTCGTCCAACTCAACCTTGATAACGGGCATATGCGCACGGTCGCGTTACAGCTGGCTGTACGCCCTGAGCTTGCTTCCAGCAAGGTAGTCAAAGCATTTACAAGTTATTTAACTGAAGAGCTAAAAGATGAGTAGTAAAATTTCGCGCTGGCAAGGCGCGGGCCTGGTTGCCACAACGCTATTAGGCACCGGCGTTTTTATTTTGCCGCAGCTGACCGTTGCCAGTTCGGGCAACGACAGTGCTACAGTTTGGCTGCTCCTGACCATGATGATCATTCCCGTGGCGCTGGTGATGGGCAAACTCGCCGCGAACTTCCCGCATGCTGGAGGCCCCGCGCATTACGTCGAAAAGGCTTTTGGGACACGATTGGGTCTTAGTTTAGGGCTCCTATTTATTTGCGTGGTGCCATTCGGAGCACCTGCTGCCATGCTGATCACTTTTGCGTTCTTCACCGGCCTTACCGGGATTACTGGGCCTTCATTATTGCTATGCGAGTTAGTCACGCTGATCGGTTTGTTTCTAATGAATCGGCGAGGATTAAAGTTATCCGCCGTTGTACAGCTCGGTATCACGCTAGCGGTGGTTGCGCTTATCCTCGCTCTTATTTTAACACCGACAGAGCAAGCAGCTTCGCTATGGCAGCCACAGGTTCCGGAGTTGGGGGCGCTATTAAAAGGAGTTGGCATCGCTTTCTGGAGCTTCCTTGGACTTGAGGCGATTACTCATCTTGCCGAGGACTTTCGTCGGCCCCAGCGGGATGTTATGCCGGCAATGGTTTACGGATGCCTACTGGTAGGTGGCATCTATGTGACGACAACCGTTCTGTTATTACTTTATCCGAGCGTGGCAGACGTCGCGATAATGGGTGTTGCCGAGTTGAAGTTGGGCAAAGCAGGAGCAGCGCTTATCGGTATACTTGGTGTTGCTGGTGGCTTGGCTACGGTCAATGTCTATCTCGCAAGCCTCTTGCGTTTGCTGGCAAGCTTTGCGGAGCAAGGAGTCCTTCCTGCTGCGTTGGGCAGAAAAAATAAGCACGGCATGCCAACCTGGGCCATAACTTTTATTTTGTCGATCATCGCCGTCATGCTCGTTCTTACCTTTGTTACCAGACTTGATTTGGAGGCTTTGATTACGGCCACAAATGGCGTGTTTGTGCTTATTTATATCGCCACAATGTTCGCAGCATGCCGTTTATTAGCCAAAAAGTATCGTTTGCTGGTTGGTATTGGTTTGCTTTTGCTCACGGGCATTATGTGGAGTATCGGGGTGCAAATGCTTTATGCAGTAACTTGTTTGTTCGCCGTAGCTTGTGGACTAACAGTACGCGAATGGCATGCGGCACATCGTAGGAAGATTTTATGATTAAAGTGGGAATCATCTATTTTAGTGCGACGGGCGCGACCGAAACCTTAGCTCAGCAAATTGAACAAGGCGCTCTTGCTTTTGATGACGTTGAAGTTGTGCGTTTTCGCATTGACAAAAGTCAGCTCGTTGATGGGCGTTTTGTTGATCAAGACACGCTCACTCAGCTTGGTGAGTGCGATGCCATCATATTTGGCTCGCCCACCTATATGGGTGGCGTTGCGAGTCAGTTTAAAGCCTTTGCTGATGCCACCAGCGAATTATGGTGTGAACAATTGTGGGCGAATAAATTAGCTGCTGGCTTTACCTGCGGTAGTGCGCCCAATGGCGATCAATCTGGCACTCTTCATTATATGTTCACGCTCGCCTGTCAGCAGGGCATGCTGTGGTTCAGCATTGACGCGGCGCATGGCTACACCAAGCAAAACGTTAATCGCCTAGGTAGTCAGCTTGGCGTGGTCGCGCACGTGAATGGCGAAGGTGTGCATGAAACCGATAAAGCTACTGCAAGCTATTTAGGGCAGCGGTCTTGGCAAAAAAATTCAATGAACGAAACCCTTCCAAACTGCAACTACAGGAACTAGCCAACAATGAGCCTAAAGGTAACTAAGAACTACTTGTGCCATGAGAGCACTTTAGGAAAAAGCGGTCGCATGCTGAACATTTTAATGTTGGTTATCGCTATCTTTTTAGTCACCGCACAGAATGCCATAGCGCATGACCATGACACTGAAAAGGACTTCGCCATCAAGGTGTCAGACCTTGGACAGGGGCTCTTCGAGCTTAGAAACGATAGGAGTGGCAATATAGCAGTTTTGGTAGGCGACGAAGGGGTTTTGATGGTCGATACCCAGATGGAGCACTTGGTAGAGCTTATTGATGACACGCAACGAGAGTTGTCAGATAATCGCGATGTTGATTTGATTATCAATACACACTTTCATCGCGATCATGTCAGAGGCAATGCGTACTTCAAAGCGCGCGGGTCGGTCGTCGTAGCGCATAACAATGTGACGCAATACATGCAAAATCCAGTTCCCTTACGGGTACTAGGCAGAGATGCGCCGAGTTTTACTAAAGAGTATTTGCCAACGGTAAGCCTAAACGGCGGCGCATTAATAAAAATGAATGGCCAGGAAGTCACGCTCTATCACTTCCCCAATGCCCACACCAATAGCGACCTTTTGGTTGTCTTTAAAGAAGTCAACGTAGTCCATGCAGGCGACTTGTTTGTGACTGGGCGCTTTCCATTTATCGATATTGATAACGGAGGTTCGGTCGCGGGAACTATCGCAGCGCTGGAAGCCATTATGGGCGTTAGTAATCAGGATACTCAAATCATTGCTGGACATGGCCCGACAGCAACACGCAATGATGTGGCTGCGAGCATTCAAATGCTGCGTGAAACGCACCTTATCGTTAAGCGCCTTGTCGAAAAGGGGCTATCACTTGATGCCATTATCACTTTGGATCCGTTAAGAGATTACTCGGAGCAATGGCAGTGGGAATTTATAGACGCCAAGAGGATGGTGACGATTCATTATTACGATATAGCTGGAAAGTTAAACTGAAGCACGAATGATGTTCGCAATGATGTCCAACAAAAAGTAAGTGGGAGCCAAACATGAGAATAATGGGCAAGGTACAGTGCTTTCTGTCCGTAACAGTCGGCGTGCTAATGAGCTCCAGTGTAGCGACACAGCAAATGATAGTAGCGCATGACCACACCGCAAATGACCAATTTGGTTATAGTGTTGCCATCCATGGTAAGACTCTTCTCGTAGGTGCTCACAAAGCGGACATTAATGGCCAGGAAGATGCTGGCGCTGCTTACGTTTATGGATTGGATAAGGGGCGCTGGAACCTACAAGGTAAGCTAATAGCGACGCCACATTTTGCTGAAGATACCCTAGGAGGTAGCGTCGCCTTACACGATGATTTTGCGATACTAGGTGCGATGAGACGAGATCAGAATGGAAAGGATTCAGGGGCAGTTGTGGTGTTTCAACGCCACATGGATAGTTGGCAGCAAATGGATATCTTCGCAGGCCCAGACACGCAAGAGGGTGATGGCTTTGGACAAAGTATTGCGGTCACCGAAGACTATCTTGTAATCGGTGCTCCACGACATGATGCTAAAGGACTTGATGCTGGCGCGGTTTATGTCTATCGGAAAGTGTCTGACACCTGGCAATACCAAGCAAAAGTAGTCGGAAGTGACAGTGCCGCCGGTGATTTATTTGGTATTAGTGTTGCGATTGATGAGCAAACCCTGGTTGTCGGCGCAGACTTGCATGATGAAGGCGCTGACGATGCCGGCGCGACTTATGTCTTTGTGCTGGAACAGCAACAATGGAAACAACAAGCGAAATTAGTCGCTTCAGACCCAGGCCCCAGTGACATTTTTGGTGTTAGAGTTGCGATAGCAAAAGATACGATACTCGTTTCTGCCAGACGTGACGATATCGATGGCGTAGGGAAAAACGCCGGTTCCGTTTATGTTTTCATGCGCGACGACGATTCCTGGAAGCAGCATTCAAAGTTGCTAGCACCGGATGGGAATGCTGATGATCGATTCGGTCGCGGTGTTGCAGTCAACGGGCATACTGCACTTATTAGCGCTATGCACCACGATGAGAATGGCACTGACTCGGGTGCAGTGTACGTATATACACGGAACACAGATGGCTGGTCTTTGACCTCGCAGCTATTTGCTCATAATGCCATGCCGGGAGATAGGTTTGGCTGGAATATTGCGCTCTCTAAGCATACCGCTGCTATCGCAACGCCCCATCGTGATAGTGTTGGTGGCGCGGTATACATTGAAGATTTGGGTGAGGCCACTACTCTTTCTCAATAAACTCGACTTCACCTTGCTCCACGAACTCCGTATCTCCAACCCACCAAATAGCTAAAGCTGCGGCGGTTAAGGCAACTAAAACCAGAATGATGAGTTGCCTTGTCGTCGCTTTAGAAAGCCAGTTTTCTGATTTTTCTGTTTTGACCGCAGAGGGTTGAGCCAATTTAGGTTGAACCAGCAAAACATATCCTTTACGCGGAATCGTTTTAATAAACGTTGGCTGCCTTGAAGTATCTCCAAAAATTTGCCTTATTTTTGAAATTGCTTGCGTAAGCGACTCATCACTTACATAGGCATGGTCCGAAATTTCACTTAGCAAATCAGCACGCCCAACGACATTACCAGCCTTCTGTGCAAGCTTCACAATTACTCGCATCAACCGAGGCTCCACAGAAAAAGATGTTGGGCCACGGGTGACGGTATTCTGATTTGCGTCAACTGTTAGCTCTCCGAGCATAAATGTCGATGTGATGCTGATGGCGTCGGTCTGAACAATCATAATTAATGTTTCTCAACCTTTTTCGTCAGGTTTCTTTAGTTCTTCATGCCTAAGGTTATCACTCCAACTAGTAAACAGGTATGAGGAAATAACCCTATGAAAAAATTATATATTTGCATTGCGTTTATTATACTACAGTTTTCGCTTTCCCTTAACTCATTAGCCAGTCCTCCGGAGGCTCAAGCGCATTCTTTTTTGCGATTTGAGAGGTTTGAAGCCGCAATAAAACCTTATGTTGAAAAAGGCTTTAAAGGGAATATTATCGTCGCGACTAAGCAGGGCTCCATTTTTAGCAAGTCAATTGGGCAAGCTATCGCAGGCAAGGCAAATTATACACCATCCACTGCTGTAGACATCGCTTCTGTTTCGAAACAATTCACTGCAGCGGCTATCATGAAGCTGGTCGAGCTAGGTAAGCTCGACACGTCACATTCTATCTCTCGCTATATCAAAGGTGTACCTAGTGATAAGGCGAATATTACGATCCACCACTTGCTAACACATAGCGCTGGCTTTAAGCGCGACGTGGGACGAGATGAAGAACGTATTTCCAGAGATGACTATGAACAAAAAGCAATGGCGTCTGAGTTGGCATTCGGTGTTGGTGAACAATACCACTATTCAAATATTGGCTATAGCTTGCTGGCGATAATTGTAGAGAAGGTTTCAGGACAAGGCTTCGAGGATTTCCTCTTTGAAAACCTACTAGAGCCGGCAGGTATGTTTGCGACAGGCTATTCACGTCCTGATTGGTCACAACGAACTATTCCGGAAGTAACACGACTCTATAAGGGCTATCGTCAACCTCTCGAATTGTTTAACGACTTGGAAGGTGAGTATTGGAACATGATGGGGTCGGGCGGCATTATTTCTACCGCAGAAGACATGGTGAAATGGCACCTAGCTTTATTAAAGGGAAAGGTTCTATCAGCAGCATCACAACAGCAAATGTTCAGCCCGCACGTTGCTGAGTATGATGACGGTTACTTTTATGGTTACGGCTGGTCTGTTGTTCCGTTTGCAGATAAAGAAAACCTAGTTTGGCACAACGGTATGAGCTTTTTCGGAAAAGCTGAATATTGGCGTTTACCGGAGCAAGGTCTCATGATCTTTGTGGCCTCTCACGAAGGAGACGTCGAGCCTTGGTCTATCGCCAACGCTTTATACCAAACCCTATATAAATAAAATAATCTTGAGGCGCAATGCACCACCTGGATCACGCCACGTGGTGCATTGTGAGCTTAAACGTAGTGAGTTTAGTCTTGCTTTAGGTATTCCAAGCTACCATTCATCAAGGTGACTTCTCCAGCTTCGGATACTGACAGCTTAATAGGGCGACGCAGTGAGCCGAGATTGACGACATAGCCTCCCTCTTCTTTTTCATTTGCGTACAAAGGCCCTTTTAATACGCCGTTACTTAACCAAACTTGGTTGTCTTTCTCAGCGAGAGTGATTGCCGGCCAGCCGTCGGTATTTATATAAGTGCCCAGCTGATCTTGCCATTCTGTCGTATAGCTCACTCGAGATGAAGGGGCGAGGGAATTTGCTTGTTCACGCGCAATACTTTTTTCTACGTCCTGCATTTCTTCCGCATAGCGCGACTGCGCCAATTCAGGGGCGATAACTAAGTTATATGCGAGATTTGCCGCCAGATGAGGAAGCAAATACCCACGTTGATCGTTGAAAAAGGCGATCACTGCCACACCTTGCTCAGGCATAAATGACGCATGAAAGCTCAGTCCAGCGTAGCCGCCAAAACGGGTGAGGATAGTATTATCATGGTAGTTAGCGATGTCCCATGCCAAGCTATAGCCAGTCCGCTCGTAGGTATAGTAGGTTTTTTCTTGACTGGTGGTTGGCGCGTGCAAAGGCGTAAAAAAGTCAGCAGCCGTCGAAAGCTCGTTGCTTTGCTTTAAATTAAACTGCAGCCATTTGGCCATGTCATCTAAGGTCGAAACGCTGCCGCCAGCGGCATGTAAAGTATTATCTGTTTTGAAGAGTCCGGTACGCAAAACCTCGCTATCGGCACCGACCTCGATACTAGGTAAAATAGCGCCTGCAGGATAAGCACTTAATGTTGAGCTGGTGTGATGCATACCAAGCGGCGAAAATAGCTTTTCGTCCATTAACTTCTTCCAGCTCTTTCCGGTTGCGTTTTCCATGGCGCGCGCTGCCAAAATAGGCCCCGTATTGGAGTACCTAAACACACCAGCTGGCGCAACTAGCGTATTTGTATTGAGCGCTTCAATTAGTTCAGCTTCGGTCTCGTAACCAAAAAAGGCAGTTTTAAACGTATGCATAATACTGGTGAAGCCAGCTGTATGGTTGAGCAGCTGAGTGACGGTAATACTATCGCTTGCAATTTTTGGATGAGTTATCTCATCAGCCAAATAGGTTTCAATAGGCGCACTCAGTTGGAACTCACCTTCTGCCGCCAAGACTTGCGCTAAAGTGCCGGTAAAGGCTTTGGTATGTGATGCAATCAAAAATGGCGTATCTGTTGAAAGTCCGTTTTTTCCTGCTTCATTACCTTGGGCGTTAAGCGTGTAGGAATAGCGAAGCCCGCTTTTATTGACAACTGCAAGTAGTAGATCGCCTTTGAGTTGGTGTTTCTGGTAAAGCTGTTCGAGAGTGTTTGGTAACTGCTGATCAAGTCGTTGGAGTGCAGCCTCATCGACGCCATCAGCATTGGCATAAGTACTTATAGATAGTGTTGCCGCGATGGTGGCAGCATAAGCAAATTTTTTCATTGTGTGTTTTCAATTGTTCGTTAATGACTATCTATTAGAAACACCGACAGTACCTTTTGGATGCAAGGATTTAGTTTGCGTCTGCGCGAAGCAGTAAACCGCTAAGCAAGCCAATACTTATGGCACCGAAAATAAGCATCGGTGACTGGCTGATGAAGCTTGCTATGGCGTCCCAGTTTGAGGCTTTTGACATACTAACGAGTAGCGCTGTTGTTAAGGTGGCTCCCGCACCAGCAAACATGAGTATGGGGCGACGGAATTTGCGTTTGTGGGTTACTTTTTCGATGACGTGCGCAACAAAGTTTTCGCCTGAATCTGTTTGCTGGTAGGCAAGTAGCTCGGTGAAGTCTTGCTCGGAGGAATCATTCATGCGGTGCTCCTTGTTTGAGATTCTTTTAACCAGGTGGTTAGTTTCTGTTTGCCTCGATTGATATGCGACTTGACGGTACCTAGCGGATAGTCAGTTACGGTGACGATTTCTTGATGGCTCATACCAGCGCTAAAGGCTAGGGTAATGCAGGTGCGCTCCGGTACTGAAAGTTGTGCCATAAGCTGTTCAACCAAAATTTCATTTTCAGCACTCGCGTGAATCGCTGGGCTAAATGTCTGATCTGTAAGTTCAGATTCTCGCTGATATTGCGCTTTGCGCATTTCATTCAAAAAAGCACGATAGGCTATGCTATGCAACCAGGTACTAAAATTCGCCTCGGCCCGAAACGAAGCCAACTTATCGTAGGCAATTATAAAAACTTGTTGGGCAAGGTCATCAGCGAGTGACCAGTTGCCCTTCGTTAGTCGTCGGAGAAACTGGCGAATGGGCTGCTGATAATTACGTACGAGTGTTGTGAACGCATGTTGGTCATCGTTCAGTAAAACGCGTGTAATTAGGCTTTGGTCATTCATTTTTGCTTAGCAGCGTGACGCCACAAAAGGCCAAGCCGACGAACAGTGGAAAGACGCCAAAAACAGCCCCTACTACGAAGTTCCCGCTGACCAATCCTCCGGCAAAACAGGCGGCGCCAATGGCTGTCAGCAGCAACCCTCTGCGCAAATCACGTTTTGCTTGATCCACATTGGCACCAAGTTGCTGTAATAAAGCTGGCGACAACTCACCACCGTTTTGGAGGTGCTGTTGCAGGGTTGTGTGCAATTGTTGTTTCTCGCGCGCGCCTAAATAAAGGCTTGCAATGATCACGAGTGCTATACAAATAATGCCAATAACAGGTATCCAAAGCTCAGACATAGAAGTTCCTTATAATTTCTAAATAGTCGTCTAGGTATATAGACACGTTGAGGTTCCGCTTTAGATGCACCTTGCATTATAGTTTTAATTTATGTCTTCCACATGGTGAACGGTATAAGTTGCGAACTCGTCGTAACGTTCTAGTTCTTGCAATAGAGATTTGATGTCTTGATGATCTGCGATACCTTATCGCAGATAAGCCATCGCTCGCCAGCTTCTGAGACAACTTGCTGAAGCTTTCATAGAGGCCAATGATTTCGTTGAGTTCAGCAGCAGAACTGCAGACTTTTTGTCCTCTGTTGCCAGGGACATAAATTGTTGAGTCAGGGAACTCAGAAGCTATCTCGCGCAAGGCCGAAATATGCGCAGGCCAGCCGTTGGGGCCCGCATAAATGAGCCAATCGCTGAGCATGTTTCGGTCACGTGTAACATAGCGCCAGAGCTGTTTAACTTCGACTTCCACAATAATAGTTTGTGGGAACTCATGAAATTTTTCAAGTCGCCGAATTGTTTCAGCGGCTAAATTGAAGTAATCGCCTTTATAAAGAGGACTGCTATCGACAAAAAATTCACGAAGAAATGCGCCCAATAAGGGGGTATTCTTCTTTGTGTAGTCTTCCGAGCTCGTTCTCAATCGCGAAAAATAAGTTTAGGCTATTTCCATCCACAGCGTGACGGGCCATAGTGAATTTCGTGTTTTCCGCAACCTCGGAGCTTACGTGATAACGTTGAGCGCGGCTTTTCTAATCTTGGTCGTGACTACGAAGCCTTGTTTTTCTCGCAGCAAGTATGCACTTCGGCCTTTCTCACAATTAAAAAGATGCTGGTTTTTGTGGGCATCCATGCACGCACAACTGCAAAGCCAGCATCGGTGACCTGTTTCAGGTATTCGTCTTTGTTTAACAAACTAATGTAAGGCGCGTGTCTCAACGCTTGCATTATTCTAAGGATCCATCGCACGAATAGAGGTTCATTTTTTAGTAAAGGTGTACTCGACACAAAAATGCCATCGTTTTTCAGAATTCGGTGAACTTCATGTAATGCAACGGTTGGGCTTGGTAACAAGTGCATAATGTTAAGTCCTAACACTGCATCTTTACTGCAAGACTCCAGCTTGAAGTCACCAACTTCTCCGGTTGCAAATGACACATTGTTAGTTCCTGAGGCTTCGGCCTGCTGTTTTGCGATGCCGATCATCGCCGGCGAAATATCGGTCGCAAGCAACTGCTTTACTTTAGGTGCGTGCCGTAGAGCTGTACTCCCCGTACCACAACCGAATTCGAAAACCTCGTCATCAGTGTCCAAAAATTCTTGGGTTATTTGAATCTTCTGCTCATAAATCGCTTCATCTGGCACTGGCTTACGTGCGTACTTGGCCGCTAGCTTGTCCCAGAAGCGAATTGAAAAGGCATTGTGGTTATTCATAAAAGCTGACCCGATATTCATCATTCTTTGCGCGAGTCACGAAAAATAACACTCCACTTTAAATAGGTCTTTTCTTTTCGCTGTTTGCCGGTTATTCAAAAATGTATACTGAGAACATGAATCGATTGAGACAATAACGATGAATTTCGACTGGGAAAACGCAAAAGCTTTCTTAATAACAGCTCAGGTAGGATCATTTACGGCTGCAGCTAGGCAGTTGCGCACGAGTCAGCCTACAGTGGGGCGGCGGGTTTCGGCGTTGGAAGAAAGTCTGGGTATTGTGCTATTTGAGCGTAGCAATAATAGCCTGTTTCTTACGCAACAAGGTGAATCTATTTTCAAAGCCTTACAAGGTATGGAGCAAGTGGCGAATAGCGCGGTTATGATAGCCATAGGAGCAAAAGAGTCGGTTGCAGGCACTGTAACCGTAGCCGTCAGCCAAACAGATGCTTACTTCACAATGCCCCCGCTAATTGCAGAGATAAAAAAACTCGAACCAACAATTCAGATTAGCCTGGAAGTGTCAAACGAAGAAGTAAATCTCCTTCACCGTGATGCCGATATTGCTATTCGAAATTTTAGGCCCACTGAGGAAAATTTAATCATCCGTAAGCTGGGGAACGCGCATGTTAGCATCTTTGGTACGCCGGAACTATGTGCAGCCTTCCGAGCGCGCATCAAAGGTCGAAGTAAAATACCTATAATTGGCTTTCTTAAAACCGAATATTTGACCCAAGTATTAGTCGACAGTGGTATAGCTAAAGAGCAGATTGAATATATATGCCTAAGTGACTTTCAACTTAGTCATATTGAATTTGCAAAGCGAGGACTCGGATTTGTTCTGCTTCCAACTCACCTGCGCTCAGCACTCAACGAGTTTGAGTGCCTGTTTCCTAAGGAGCATTCTGTCTATGATTACAGTCGGTGGTTAGTGTGTCATGCCGAACTTCGGTATAGCCGACGAATACGCTTTGTTTATGACTTTTTGGCGGAGCGTTTATGCCAGTAAGGCTATGCTATTTATTGAAGTAGTGTTACCTGATGAAGTAAGTCTACTTTCAGCTCACTTGCAGCTACTGCTCCAATATCCGAAATAGTATTTGGGGATATAAGAGGCACAACATTGAGCAGTTGGTCTGAGCCACTTTTTATCAAAGCGTTGACTTCGTTCAGCGAAATTGAATTGGGATCTATCAACCTTTCACTTTCAACAACTCTCTCGACATTTGAGCTGCTTGTCTTATTGTTAATATCAGCGTTACCTATTTGAGTATTGGTCTGACCATAAAAGGTTGTTACGCTTATTGAATTAATATCCATGTTACGCCCCCCCATTTTAACAACCGTACTAATCACTTAGAGTAGTGGTGTTATAGCTATGTATATTGTTTTTAATTTCACGTTCCTTCAGATTTTCGCTCAGTCTTTGGGACCTCGTCAGCGTGAACTTTCTTTTCTCGTCTTCTGTGCGCCGTTCTCGGACCGCTTCGATAGTGCTTTCTTTATCAGCGTGCAATACCATCAATTTATCGTGTCGTTCTTTCTCAGATAGCGTCGAGGCATTATTAACAGCTTCTATTTCAGCATCGATTTCTTCTAACTTTTGCCTGTACAGCCCGGTTCTGGCATCCATTACAAGCAGATTTAGCGATGTTGATTGAGATTGCTCTACAGCTTTCTCGTTACCTCGCTTGTCGGTTGTATGACTTGGTTGTTCCGGAATAACTGTCTGCTGTAAGGCATCTGAACCATTCCTAGAGCGCGTGGACGAGACCCGAGAACTGCTTATTCCCTTGCTAAGCTCATTTTCAAACTGCTCGTAAAATTGCTTTAGCATCTTATTTTGATCTGTCCATCCATCATGAGTTACGCGAAACTCAAGGTTGGAATACCTAGCATCCATCAGTTTCTCTATGCCAAGCGCACTCCATTGCTGAGAAGGTGAAAGCGCCTGTTCTTTTAAAGGGCGTTGCTCACCATCTATGTTGATACCCGTACCATAAATGGAATGATGCATTGATAATTGCAAAAAAGCCTTATCAAACTCTGCCATCCCCTCAGTCGCCTTCTCCCACGCATCCTTTACAAACTGTGGTGCATTCACCGGCGGAAAATGAATAGTTTTGGCGAGACCAACCTCAACAATTCCATCATTGTTTAAGTCTACTTTTCCTTGATTATCAGGCTGTGCAAGTAAGTTTCTTGCACCTTCTTCACTAAGAACCGATACGTTTATTGGGTCGGCAAGTGAGTGGGCGTTTTGCAAGATTTTAAGCTCAGCTTTACTAAGGCTACCCAAATAGTCTAGGGCACTGCTTTGGCTCCCTTGTGCCTCCAACAAGAGGTTTGAAAAAGCATTTATATCTTCTTCGCCCATGTTGCGCTGCTTTAATTTTTGTATTGATACATCGCTTAGCTGAATACCTGAAATCATTGTTATTCCCTTTACTTCTAAATTTGCCTCATTCACTTAAATATATAGTGGTGCTGGTCATTTACTAACGCTTTGTTCCTAGCTTTAGGGGCAATTCCAAGTTGATAGAAAAGCGCTCTCAGCTGGTCCAATGTCAATGTCTCACTCATTAACCGTTTCACATTGATCAGCATTGAAGGAACACTTCGTACTCCCAAATTTCTTGCTGCAGCAATATCGTGCTCCACGGCATAAAGGGTCGAATCTAGTTCCATTAACTCTTTAAATTCCTTGCGGGAAAAACCGCGCAGCTCTGCAATGTCAAGCAGCACTTTGATATCTGCTATGTTTTTAGATATTTTCAGGTGCGCATTTTGCACCGCATCGAAATACCTCCATTGCCCCGACTGCCCCTCTATAGCCTCGGCCTTTTTCATTGCTAGCGCGGCGTTAAAACCACTCGGATAAGTAAAGTTAGCCGCTCTCATTCCTTCTATGTTGATTCTACTGGGATTTTCGGCCTGTGACTTACATTGCTGCCAGTGCCATAAAATCTCACTTTTTGCCAATTCAAGAGAACCAAATCTTTTCGCGATCTCATCATTGTTTCGTTGCAAGACGTAAGCACGGTGTACAATAGTTACGTCGTACTCCTTTACCATTTGTCTCAAACGAGGTGAAAGAAGATAACACCACCCACAAACTGCATCATGAAAAAATTCTATTGTTGTCATACTCTCAATTTCCTAATTTTATAGAAAAAAGAGTTTAGATTTATTTCATGACGCTAAAAATGATATAAATCACGCTTTAAGCACGATGAAATTCATAGTTAATTTGGTGTCATTCTGTGTTTAAATAGAATACGAAAAAATCCAATTTAGCTTTACGCTACATTCAACTTATTCGAGCATATCATCGCAAACGCTTAGCTCTCTTAATACGGAAGACTTGATAAGATATTTTTTCATTTCTTGAAGTGTATCAGGCTGTGTTTCTCGATAAATCATGCTAGTTTCAGCCCAACGTTCTCTGTCAGGCCACTGAGCGTATGCAACATAGGTATTCGGTGCTCCTGTTGTATGGAGTCGTGACCCCAAACTCCCCCGCGTTGAGCTTACAAATTCGGTATGCTTTCTCCATGCCTCTCTAAAGCGCTCATCGTTACCATCAGTAATTAGAAACTCGTAAACAACAGTAAACATATCACCTCCTAAACAGTAAAAAGGTTTTTTGTGTTAAACAGACAGGCGCTAGTCTTTAGCAACCTCTGACAATAACAAGGGAGTCTTATCAGAAAAATCTATCCATGGTTTGCCACCCAGTGTTTCCGACCAATCCACTGACTCATCTTGGTATCTCAATACGAATTGTTCTGGCCCATGAGCATAGGCAACAACAAGGCCAAAATTATAAAAGATAAAAACACTCTTAAAAAAACATACAGGCTATCCTAAATTGCCATTAATATGAGAAAAGGTGGCAATTAAAAATTGAAAAATCATTACTTAGAAATAACCACACCAAATAAAAAAAGACCTGTTTGATATAATTACAGTTATATACTTCTGTATCAAACAGGCCGCAAAAAAAGCCTCTTACCTTTTATTTAACTCTTCTTCAATTTCTTTAACTCGATTTTCATAATCCATAAAATCAGGGAATTTTTGAGACATTTCAGCAAACAAAGCCTTTCCTGCCTCTCTGTTTCCACTAAGATAATACGCTTCAGCCAAGCTATCGTAGGTGTTTGGTATTTCAGGGTTTAATTCTTTATTGAGTTCAAACACTGTTAGCGCTTTTTCATGTTCATTTCTTTCAAGTAGCATGTACCCAAGATGGTTAATAGGTTTTATATCGACCGAGTATTTTTCGCTGCTGGTGTTCAGAACTTCACTGGAAATTAATTTAAGTGCATCGCTTTCCGAAGAAGTAGAGGCTTGGTAAAGCACACGACTAAGATTTTTGCGGAGTCGCTCTGGCTTGTGCCCTTCTAGAATATTCTCAATCGCTGAATAAACGCCGTCTATTTCTCTGTGAATATTGTTGTTCGTTAGCATTATAACTGTCCGCTCCTGATCCGGATAAATAGCAAAACCAGATGAAAAACCACGCCAATCTCCCGAATGCTTCAGGACTTTATGGCCATACTGTGACGGTTTAAGTCCCCACCCAAAACCATATTCTTTGGTTTGCCCATCTCCATAGTTTGTGCTCTTTAAGGCTTGCTCCCAACTTGAGCTCGAAAAAAGCTTCCTACCAACTATTGCATCTGACCACTTCATTAAATCGCCAGTCGTTGAGTAAATACCGCCAGATCCAACCAAGAAGAAGTTAGGAATTTGATCTCTTTGATGAATTTTTCCGTCGTATCGTTCTGTAAACCCAAAACTGCGATTATTAACCGACTGTTTACTGGCATTTGTGTCATAAACCAAAGTGTTATTCATCCCTAGCGGTCTAAAAAACTCACTTGCCATAAACTCAGTGTAAGTTTTGCCCGAAACGCGTTCTATTACGTTCGCTAAAAGGTAATAGCCCGTATTGCTGTACTTCCACTCTTGGCCAGCTTGAAACTCTGATGGCATTGAATTTGTTACGATCTCTGAAAGCATGAACTGATTGTCAATAGGTCTATCTACTTGGTCACTTCGAAACAATCTTCTGAAATGTCGAAAGATGTCAGGGACACCAGATGTATGGTTTAAAAGATGCCGTAGTGTGACGCCAGGATAATTAATCTCAGGAATGTGCTTATTAAGGGGGTCGTCAAAAGATAGCTTGTTCTTATCTCGCAACCTCATTATTCCTGCTGCAGTGAACTGTTTGCTTACGGAGCCGATGTCGAATTTGTGATCCGTTGTAAGCTCAAGACTTTGAGAGCTACCGTCCACACCATAGGCTTTGTGATGTACTACTGAGCCTGAATCAGATATCAGAAAAACACCGTTACATATGCGAATTCTCTCGCACTCAACAAAGTATTCGTCATACTCAGTATGAGTTTGCTCTGCTTTTGCGAAAACACTGGGCAAAAATAAAGTGGCCGCGACAATTAACGGAAATCCAGCTTTTGTTTTACGATTAATCATGACGACCTCTCATTGATACTCTTAGCTTATAAAAAGTTCTCGCCTGCAGCACTTTAAGGGCATTCCAGTTTGGATGACTTGTACAGCACTCTGGTGTAACAGGTGCAAAGCACTCTTTGACGGAAGAGGTAGTACTATATGCTCATAGCGGCCAGATTATTAATGAATAAAACAGTGTTAAATTATTGAACTTTTTCATGGTTTCACAGCCAAGCATCGATGAAAAGACTCACGAGCTTGTAGTCTACAAAGACTAAGTCAGAGCCAAAGAATGGAGAATAGAGCTTGCTGAATGCTCTACGATAGGTGAAAAGCTAGAGCCTGTAACAGATTCTGTGTAACTGCCATTAGTTGATATGCTTTTCGAGGCGTTCCTCGAACTCGATAATAAAACGACTCATCGCCTGACGCCAGTTTTGAATCGGCATTGACCATTTCTTACTGGCATCTTTTATTGCTAAGTACACCATTTTTCTAGCGGAATCGTCGCTAGGGAAGATTTTCCGCTTCTTAATAGCTTTGCGGATAACGCTGTTCAACGACTCAATGGCGTTGGTGGTGTAAATTGCCCTGCGGATGTCCTCAGGGTAGTTAAACAAGGTGTTGAGATTATGCCAGTGCGCACGCCATGATTTAGCAATTTGAGGGTACTGGCCGTCCCATGTTTCAGCAAACCGTTCCAGTTCAAGCAGAGCTTCATCTACAGGTGCTCATTCCTTGTGCGTAAAGCCAGAGGATTTTATCGTCCATGGATGTGAAACGGGATTGGTGCTTTTTAACGAGCTTGGGTTCAAAGGTGCTTTCGCGGTCGCGAGGCGTATCGAGTTCAAACTCACCGTCTTCGGTTTTAACGCGTTTGCTGCTCTTGCCGTTGCGACTGTTTGATGACGTGGACTTTTGATGTTTCTCGTAGCCAAGATGCTCATCCATTTCTGCGTTCAAAGCAGCTTCAACGGTGATTTTCTTCAACATCTGACTAAATTCGTTTAAGTCCTCAGGCGTTTTAATGCCCTAGGCCGCTTCCTTTGCGAAAGCTTCAAGCTCTTTCTTATTCATGTTCATCTGCCTATCCTTAACTCTCTATAGAGTAAATTGAGATAGGCAGTTACACAAAATTAGTTACAGTCTCTTTTTAAACGGGTAAGTCGCACGGTGGCATGAGCTTAAAAGTCTAACTGGTTTAATGGTGAGTATCTCATTTATCGCGCAATAGTCTGCCAAAGCAGCATCGATAAATATACCGATATGCCAAAACCTGTTGGTTTGATTAGACATGCGACTGTTGCGCATCTCTACCTTTTTACGAATTTGCTTACACCTTCGCTGAACCTGATACTAACTGGTCAATGCAGCCACTTAGATTTGAATAGGACAGAGGAAGGTTAACCGATGAATGTCTAGTGCCGTTGCCAGTCAAAAGGAATTGAAAAGCGCAACAACAAGAGCCTCTATATGTGTTTGACGTAGGCAATTTGCCTAACATCAGCCATGACAGACGAAGTAAACGAGTTCTAAAAAGGCAATGGTATTGATCTTGAAATAGTGGTCAAAGGGCTATCTTTTTTCATTGACAGCCCGGAGGCTCATATGTGTTAGGTGCGTTTTAGTTTTAAAAAGCCCTTCTTTTCTCGATAAATAACAAAGTGCCATAATTTGAGCGGCACAGATACCTAAAACTAATGCGATCGCGATTTCATGAGAAAATCCGATGTTAACAAGACAAATTATTGGCTCAGGGTGAATCCCACCTATAAAAATGAGATGCGGCATTCCGAAAAAAACCGGAAACACTGTATAGCAAAGTATGTCGTAGAACAAAAATGTGCCACACGCTGCAAGTGCTCTATAAGCCCCATTTGGCTTTGTGAAGTAGAGGTAAAGTGTACAAAAAAAAGAAGTTAGATAAGTGGTACCACTTCCCATGAGGCCGACAACTGGCAGGAAGGCATCTTCTTGGAAGGTATTCTTTGTAACTACTTTAAGCTCTGGGATGAGTTTTAATGATTGGGCGAACTCAGGAAATTCAATTACAAACCTAGGTGTTTCTGGAATAAAGCTGACATAGGCAACCGAACTCTCAGGCCAAGCTGTAGTTGAAACGGTTGCGCCAATATTAGGGAACAGTTCAATACCGGGCCAGATGTTGATAATTGGTGTCCCAAGCCCGAGGACTGCTCCTGAAAAAGCATGGCCAGCTTCATGAATAAGAACAGACGCAAGAAAATAAAAAAACAAAAGACTAGCGAGCAACAAAATCCTTTTAAACATAATTAGCTCAATCCTTCTAGCACCTAACTTTCCAATAACGGGCGCAGACATGTGGGGCATAATGGCGAAGCCGCCCCGTGTTTGCGTCCCAGCGACCGAAGGGAGTGCCAACAGCGTTTTGTTAGCTGCGTTTTTGCCACGTTCATGGAGCTCTGCTTGTATGCATAACAGCAAATACCAGAACTTTATTGCCAAACATTTTGTAAAAAATACCAAATGGAAAGTGCCCGATGAGTACGCGGCGATAATCCCGGTACACTTTCTAGTAAATCTCAGGGTTTTCTGTGATGTTAATCAATGCTGATTCTACAGAGGCAATAAAATCATTTCCTAGCCCAGTTTGGTATTGTTGATAATAAGAATACGCCTCTTTGATATCTTCTTCTGCTTCCGGCCTGATAGATAAAATAAATTTCATTAGCCAGTGATTCTGCTCTTAACATCGCTCCAACTTGAACCAAAGTCTTGGTCAGCTTCGAAGGACTTTATTCTATCGTTAAGAAGCTGAGCTTGCTCTTTTGATAATTCAATAGAATCTTGTTCAGCAGCTACTGAGTCCCAAATCCTCTGGGCGAGTTCAACTTTTTCTATAGCTGAGAGGTTCTCTATTTTCATAGCAGGTCTCCTAATATATCTAGTGCTACAAGTATAATTGTTTATTAGACAAAAGGCATTTCGATTTCATTGAAGTAGCTAACTTTAAGCTAAGCGGCGCAGTTGCGTGGGGCATAATGGCGAAGTCGCCCCGCGTATAGGCGTCCCAGCGACCGAAGTGAGTGCTTTAATTGGCTTGTTATGCTGCATTACGCTAAGCCTTGTTCAAAACACTTTAAACCGCTGATTTTGTCCACCCATTCCAGTTGTGATTCGCAAAAGATGTTTACAGCGGGATTAATTTCTAAATGAGAGTCGATAGCCCCTAGATGAATAATAATTAAACCAGCTAGCTTAGGGTTAGTATTGAAAATAGGTGTACCACAACGAGTGCAAAAATGCTTGGTAGCATGTTCAGACACCTTGAACGAGCTTAGACTTTGACCGGTGATAGAAAACTCGTTTTCGGGTACTACAACATAGGTTGAAAATGATGAACCATTCATTTTCCTGCACAAATTGCAGTGGCAATTTACAAATGCTTTAATTTGTTGGCTAGAGGAAAACGATATGGTTCTACAATTACAACTTCCCTTCATTTTTATTCCTTTATCTTAACCAAGCAGCATAACTTTAAGCTAAGGGGCGCAGATGCGTGGGGCATAATGGCGAAGCCGCCCCGCATGTATGCGTCCCAGCGAACGAAGTGAGTGACTTAATTTTTTTGTTATGTGGCAAGCCCTGCACGGAGAGCGAAGCAACGCGCCAGATAAGACCTAAAATGTTTTTTGTTTCCACAGAGCCAGCTAAAACCAAGCTACAACACCTCGACATTTGCGTGGGCTGATTTAGCAAGCTCGACTAATTCCTGAACCTGCTTGTCCGACAGATTATTGAGTTCTAAAGAACCGTTGGCAAGAAGATGCTCTGTCATTTGGACTCCTTGCTTTAATCCGACTCCAAATATTTCGTTAAAACCCTTATCTAGTCTAATTTTATTAATATTTAGAAAGCCACTAATAACAACGGTATTCATTGTTTACCCTGACACATAACACTAAGCATTGGGGCGCAGGCACGGGGCTATAATCGCGAAGCGGCCCCGTGTTTGCGTCCCAACGACCGAAGGGAGTGCCAACAGCGTTTTGTTATGTTTACTTACCATGGCACCCCTTCTAATTCGGCAAATACTGCACAAAATAACAACAAAATGAAAGGCAAAGCTGATATTAACTTTAGTTTGAGCGTGTTTACATGCCAGCCAACAACCATTGCGATGCTATATGGGATAAACAGAAACAGACCATATAAAACCATGAAAGCAACAATGTACAAATTCTCATGCCGTAAGTCGGCTTCAGGGAACGCTAAATAGTTGTATATTGAGTATGTGGCAAATAAAAATAGTGGAAGAGCTAAAAGGCTTAAAACTATTAATAAAAACTTAGAGCCTTTCATAAAACATCCTTGTGAACATAACTTTCCGATAACGGGCGCAGGCATGTGGGGCATAATGGCGAAGCCGCCCCGCATGTATGCGTCCCAGCGAACGTAGTGAGTATGTTGATTGGGTTGTTAGCTGCAATCACTATCCTGTCGCGTTACTTGCTTGCACTTCTTCTGCTCTAACCTCTAACCCGGTATCTACTCTCGTAATTCTAGCGTCCGAAACTAAAAATGACGATCCATCCGTAGTGATTTTGAGTTGATAGCCCTTGCTCGAGTGATTTTCAATCGTTGAAATCTCAAACGGAACTGTAGAGGGAATAACCAAAATCACATTGCCTAAGAACGTGGTATCTCTTTTATCCTGAGAGACAATCATTTTTTCCGCTTGAACTTCTATACCTGGCGAAGCAGTGGTTGTTGATGTAAGAAAAACACTCGTGGCTAAACTAAAAAGTAGAGCAAAAGTGGTTATTGTTTTCTTAAGCACCTTGTTTGGTTGTGGGGATCTGAAAATTAGACTGTTAAAGTCAATTTCAAATGCTGATGCTAGAGATTTCAGCGTTTCTATAGATGTGTTTCCTTCGTTCTCTACTCTCTGAATAGTGCGTAGACTTACACCTGAAACAAGGGAAAGATGCTGCTGACTCCACCCTTTCTCCTTTCTGAGTTTAACGATTAATTTTGAGTTTATTTTCATTTCCATATTACTATTCCTTTGTTTAACAAAACTCAACTGTAAGGGAATAGTCCTCATTTTTGTTACGACAAACACACGTCAGTGCGACGTCAGTAGTACGCCAAGCAGCTAACGCCCTGTTAAGGGGCAAAATTTAGTTGGCTAAAATGTTGAGGAACGAAAACAGCCAACTAAATTTTGTCCCGCTTGAACAGCTTGTTATATTTACCCTTTGCCATTCATTAAATAGTATTCATGCATTACTGAACCAGAACAAACTTCGCCCTCTGTACTACCCTTTAACCACTCTTTCAAAAAGGCAATACGTTGAAGTGTGAGTCTCATTTTATAACCAGAGTAACACATAGG
>Ga0208315_1000376_pt1 | contig 34807 bp, 52 predicted proteins | sample MalvireepMed_215_FD_184239 | JGI IMG/M metagenome (GOLD analysis project Ga0208315, IMG submission 184239) | Marine viral communities from the Global Malaspina Expedition - Malaspina viral metaG DeepMed_215 (SPAdes) (version 2) | ecosystem: Environmental > Aquatic > Marine > Oceanic | place...
TATAATTGGTGCTGCCATTGGTGGTATTGCAGGAGGAGTAAAAGGTGGTGGATTTAAGAATGTTCTAAAAGGTGCGGCTCTAGGAGGACTTGCTGGTCTTGGTGGAGCTGGTTTAGGAATGGCTTTCGGTGCTCCCGGTGGTATGTGGACAACGGCAGCAGGACCATTCAGTGGTTTCGGTTCTGGTTTAAGTAGTTTATTTGGTGGTGCTGGTGGTGGTGCTGGTCTTGTTGGAGGACCTGCTGGTGGTGTGGCTGGTCAATCAGCTTTAATTGATGCGGGTGTTCTTGGAACTGCTGGAGGAGCACCTATGGCAACTGTTGGAGCCGGTACAGCAGGATTAAATCCTTTCGTTGGAGGCTTCGGCTCACAAGCTTTAAGTTCTAGTCCACATACAATGGGAATGTTTGGAGGAGTGCCTCCTCAAGCTGCTTTACAAGGTGCTACTGGTTTGGGAGGAACATCTATAGCTCCTGTTATGCAACAAGCAGCAGGAACAGCTATTAAACCATCTTTAGATTCTTGGTCAGGTGCTCAATTAGGTTTACCTCAGAATGTAATGTCTGAAGCAGTTTCTGAGACAATGGGACCAACTGTATCTCAACCTAATGCATTGCAACGAATGCTTCAAAATATAGGTATAGGGCAGGGAACAGGTACAGAACCAGTTGAGAAAGCAGCAGAAGAAACATGGCTCCAACGTAATAGGTTACCAGTTTCTGCAGGTGTCGTAGGAGCCAGTCTTCTGGCTAATCAACAACCTGATTTTACTGGTACATCCAGTCCTTTTGAAGCTGTAGCAAAAGGCGCGGGAACTGCCAGAGTACGAGGAAGAGGACCTTTTGATGTTCGCGACATAACTGCAGAGCAAGCTTTGGAAGAAGCTACAGGACCGGGAGGTATTGAAGAATTCATAACAGAAGAAGATGTAGAAGATATAGAGGAGCGTACGGGTGGTCTGATATCCTTGTATGGAGGAGGTACTCCAGATATACTAGGAGGAAAGCGTAGTGGTAATCGTATATCATTACTTGGTGGTAGTCAAGGCTATTTTGGACCAACACATCCGGGTTCACAGCCTCCACCTCCCGGTATGACATATGTTCCCGGCCAAACGCCGATGCATGGTCCAGTGTTAAGGAAGGTATCAGACGTTGGTGGTGTATATATAGGAGGAACTGGGCAGGGTCAAGGTGGAATTAACCTTGTAAAAGGAGCAACGATGGGTCCATCTGGTCAAATAAGTTTCCCTGATTGGGAACGTGCGGGAGATACTGGTGCTGCTACTGCTGCGCCTGAAGAAGTTGAGGAAGTAAGTGATATTGAAGTTAGAGAACGTGCTCCCAGAGCCTTCAGGAATCCTGCAGGAGGAACAGGTGAATTGACTGAGCAGCAAATCGTTGACTATATGACTGGTGTAACTCCCGGTGGATTACCTAATCTTCTCAATGCTCCTTTCGGAGGAACTGGTAGTACAGAAGAAGAGATTGCATCACAGTTTATAGGAAGTGCTCGTGGAGGAAATGTCTTTGAGGGACAGGTACATACTACCGGAGATGGCATGTCTGATGACCGTCGCTTCGATATAGTAGAAACTAATCCTACTGGCTTTGGTCCACTTGTAAAAACTGATACAGATGCTGTCATAGCCAGAGATGAGTATGTCTGGCCTGCCGATGCAGTAGCGATGCTTGGCAATGGCAGCAGCAATGCTGGAGCTGATATTCTGGATAATGCTGTAAAGAATATTCGTTATGCTTCAATAGGACATAAAAACCAAGTGAACCAGATAGATGGAAAAAAACAATTAAGGAAGGCACTTACAGCCTAGAATGATTGTATACAAAGCAGAACCACAGTATATTGATGTCTTATGGCCTTACGTAAAACCTCTTTTAAACAAGGCTATTCAAAGAACGATAGGAGAAGTTGGATTAAAAGATGTAAAAGATTGGTTAAAGAAAGAACAACAGCAACTCTGGATAATTGCCGACCCAGATGAGAAGGAAATCATTGGCGCTTTTACAACAGAGATTTATATCTATCCTAATCAGAGACATTTAAGAGGACACCTGTGGGGAACTAAGCCGAATACATTGGATAAGTGGATGGATGTCTGGAGTGAACCTGTTGAAAAGTTCTGCAAGGAACAAAATATAAGTCATATCGAAACTGCTGGAAGAGATGGCTGGACCAGAGCTTTAAAAGATAAAGGATACCAAAAGTACTATACTGTGCTAGTGAAGGAATTAAAGAATGACTAATGCAAAAGAGTTTGTCTCCAAGTTTTCAATGCCTGAAAAGATTGAGCTGTTAAATGAATTATACAGCGAACTCTCAGGTTATGGGACAGAAGGAGATACAGAACTTGCTCATATCAATACGTTAGAAGCTAACATTCTCAAAGCTGTAGGTGGTTCAGGAACTATCAATGAGATAACAGGTTTGCGTGAGTATAAAGGAGGAGGGTCTGCTCCTGCTCCTGTTCCAGCGACACAAACAACGCAGGATATCACACAGACAGCAGAGTTTCCTGAAGAACTTCAACCACATGTAGAGAGAATTACCGGAGAAGCAGAAGCAGAATATGATGTTTCTCGTGACGAAGGATTTCTTCCATTTGGTGGTCCACGTATTGCAGCATTCAGACCGGAACAGTTACAGGCACAGGAACTGGGACGGCAACAGTTTGGTACTGGATTAGCAGGAACAGCTTTAGGAGACCCGACAACTTATTATGACCCAGCCTTGCAAGCGGCATTAGCTGGTCAGCAAACGATTGGTACAGGGCTTGAAACAGCACTAGCTGGTGTTGGAGCAGCTCAGACTGGTATTGGAGCAGGTCTTACTGGTCTTCAGGAAATAACACCTGAACAAATACAAGCGGGTATTAATCCATTTCAGCAGAATGTTATTGACATTGCCAAGAGAGAAGCAGAGCGGGTTGAAGAAGCACAACGGCAACAGAGAGGAGCTGAAGCAGCTGGTGCTGCATCCTTTGGTGGTTCAAGAGCAGGGCTACGTGAAGCAGAAGCAGAAAGAAATCTTACTCAGCAGCTAAGTGATATTCAGGAAAGAGGGCTTCAGCAAGGTTATGACAGAGCCTTTATAAATCTTGAGAATCAAAGACGGAGACAGATTGCTGCTGCACAACCAATAGTTCAAGGAGCTGGTGCGATTGGTCAGATGGCTGGTCAGTTTATGTCCGGTGCTCAACAACAGGCTCTTGGTTCTCAACAGCTAGGACGGCTGGGAGAAAGTGCAGCTGACAGAGCAAGAAGGCAGGTTGCTGGTCTCTCAGGTGTTGGTCAAGTTCAACAAGCTCAACGTCAGTTGGCTCTTGACTTGGCACAACAGCAGTTTGAACAGGAGAAATTCTTCCCGAAAGGTGAACTGCAGGCATATCAATCTATTATTCGTGGTTTCCCAGCGGCACAAGGATTACAACGAGTTACCAGAGAACCAATTATTCAGCCTAGATTGTCTTCTGAAATTCTTAATGCTGGTCTTGCTGGTTTGAATATCTACGGACAGACCGGAGGATTTGGTGCTGGTAAAAGAGGTGGACGGGTAGGTTCATTTGCTGATGGCGGCATTGTCTCTTTACAACAGGCTGGAAGTCTTGAAGAGGCACTTTTTGGACCTATTGAAGAGGAGCCTGATACAGAAGCAGTATTCCAAGCAGAGTTGGACGCCTTAGCTGAAGCAAAAGCAGCAGCTGTACAAAAACAGATACAATTAGCAGCAGCAAGAGAAGGTACATCTACTATATCAGATGCGGAAAGGGCAGCAATGGATGAATGGAGTCCAGCAGAATCAAATCTCTTATCTATTAGACCGCCTGATGAACTACAAACATTAATACAATCTCAGACTATAGGACCTGCTGGGCAGAAATATGCTAAAATGGTAAAAGACTACCAACAACAACAGAAAGATAGACCTGTCTGGGCTGCAGGTTTTGGACCTGCTGCTGCTGAATCTCAGAGGCTCATGGAGGAGGCTAGGAGTGCAAGAGGTGGTTTAGGTGCCTTTCAACAGCCAAGCTTCTTAGAACAGCTTACAGCGGCAGCAAATGCTGCTTCAGGAGGTATTAAGGAAGAGAGAATCAGAAGAGAAGCTCTTGATTATGGACTGGCAAAAGAAGCGGCGGAAGCTGAAGCTGCTATCGAACAACAGAGAATTGAGAATCTTATTAGATTTAAAGAAGTAGGAGGGAAACGTGGAAAGTTTTCTCCTACTGGACAGTCAACACTAGAGATTGCTACAGCTGCTGGAGATAGATTAGATGGTTTTAATGTTGAGGATGATGTCCAGCTAACAGATTTTAGAAATAAAATTAATATTATTTCTAATGCTTTATTTGATAATCCTGACTTTGCAGATAGGAGTTTGTATGAGACAGCTACTAAAGCGTCTGAATTGGTTTCTTTAGCATGGGACCCAAAAACAGACGCATGGGATGTGGATACATTAAATAAAATTACTTTATCAGTACAACATGCGAGGGATGGTGTAGTTGACCCGACAGGAAGAATTCCTCCCTTAGAAGTGATAGAAGACATGGCTGCTAAAGCCCAACATGTACATCCTAATGACCCTGATAAACAATCAGCACTTTTCTTTGGTTTAATGGGACAAGCTCTAAAACGGTTAAGTGTAGAGGAACATGGTGTACCCCCGGGAGCTGAAACTGTTGAAGAAACTGGTGATACAATAGTAGATAAAAGAATAGCTCAACAAAAGGCTCTGGAAGCTAAAAGACAGCTTGCACTAGAGGAACAACGCCAGAGGTCTCGTCCATAATGATTAATTATCAACCTACACCGGGGTTTGATTTTTCAACAGGTCTTCTTACTCCTGATATGTCAAAAAAATGGATTAAAGAAGCTGAAGATATTAGTATTGAACAAGCTCGTATAAGAGGACCAGACCCTGTTACTCGTGGAGAAAAATTACAGTTATTCGGCACTGAGTCTGTCAATGCATTTTTTGATGCTGTTGCCAGAGCAATTCGTGGTACAGCATCTTTAGTTGCTGATGAAGAAAGTATGGAATCTTTACAAAAGCAGATAGTCAGAACTAAAAACTTTTTAGGTGTAAAATCTCCTTATTATGCTGGACAGGATACATTTACTATTACTCGTCCCGGTGCTATAGCTGCAGAAGTAGGAAGTTATGTTATTCCTTATATAGGTCTTAGAAGAGGATTACTACAGGGATTAAAAGGATTTCCAGAATTAGCAAAAAAATATGAGGCACTTTCTCCCGTAAACAAAGTAGCTATAGACGCTGTTAGTTTTGGTCTTTCCGATTTTATTGTTGCTGACCCGACTGACCTTCATACTTTTGGAGATTACTTAGGTGGTCCTACTGCCATTAAACCTGATGACAGTGTAATGGAGAAGAAAGCTAAAGTATTCGCAGAAAGTGTAGTATTTGGTGGTTCTATTTCAGGAGCGACTCATGGTCTTGGTAACCTTTTTAGAGGAAGTAAACCTCCCAAATTTAACACGGAACCTAAATCTCTTACAAAGGGACAAAAAGCTACAGACCCTAATGATGGTGTTGAATATACATGGTTAGGTGCCCAATGGGTAACTCCTACGGGAAAAGTGGCTGCTAAAAAAGTAGGAGAAAGATTAACTTTCTTTACTCTTAATCCGAGAGCAGACTGGGCGGGTGCTCAAAGTGCAGTAGAAGCAGTGGACCTTACTCCCGGTACAAGAGTAACAGCTAAATTTCCTGAATTACCTTACGGAACTGTTCGTAGTTTAGGTCCTAAAAAATATGAATGGAGAAAAGCTGAAGAAGTAGATGTTGCTCCTGAAATGTCCGCACAGGAACTCAGAGATTGGGGATTGTTAGGACCTATGGAAAGGTTAGGAGCAGGAAGGATACGTGAACCTGATAGGTGGGTAGAACTTAAAAAGATAAGAGGAGAATGGAAACCTTTACAAACTGCTAGTCGTGACACACAACAAAAGTTAAATAAAGCACATGGAACTGGTAAAAGAAAAGTAGAGTGGACTCCTACAGGTTGGAGAAATTTGGATACTGGAGCTATTCTTCCAAGAGGTTCTTTTGTAGATGAACTAAATGCTACTTATAGACCTAAAGCAACTGGTAGTAAGATAGTTCCAGAACAGAACTTAGATGCTTCCTTAAAGGATGCTACTGCTCTAAATCAGCCTCCCGGTGTCTTAGGAGGAAAAGAACTAGCTCCTACTGGACCCCTATCAAAGTTCAGAGCTTACGCCCAAAAAGCAGGTGATAAACTAGCCTTGGAACTTGAAGTAATGGGTTTTAAATCTATATCTTCTCTTGATGCCTTGGCTCGTGTATCTCCTTCCTTCCGTCAATTACGCCATATGTTACATGCCTTTGAGGAATCAGAGAATTTAAAAGGTATTGCATGGGGAGACAAGGGTGACTTCTTTGAAGAAATGTCCAAACGTATAGGAAAGTATACTACTTTACGTGATAAAGCATTGGATGAATTAACTGCTGCTATTCCTCGAAGTGCTCTGGTAAGAATCGGTAAGGCTATTCCCGGTGTTCGTATGATGGCGCGGGAAACACGAGAAGGTCTTCCTCAAGATGTACAGCTTCAGATTGTTAGAGCATTGCGTGGAGGAGAAACACCACAAGAGCTAAGTAAAGCTGTTGTAGGAATAAGAACTCTTCTTAATGAGGTAGCGAAGGATGCTAAATTAGCAGAGCTACCTATGAATATCAGAAAGAATTATTTTCCTCGTGTGTGGGAAGTAGAAAAACTTAATACGGCTGCTGGTCGTGCCTTCTTACGGTCAAAGGGAATGAAAGATGAGCAAATAGAAGGATTTATTAAAGAGATTTCAGAAAATAGTGGTGTAGAAGATGCCAGTATGGTAAAAGATTTGTTTGAACGACCACGTAAAGGAGGACCAGCTCCTCGTCCCACTAAAAAGATGAGTAACATTGAGAAGTCTCGTACATTTCTAAAAGATGTTCCTGATAATGAACTTGAACCATTTCTAAATAATAATCTTTTTGATATCCTTACTTCATATACCAGTAATGCTGCCAGACGTATTTCATATGCTGACCTTTTTGGAGCTAAAGAAGGTAAGCTTAGTAATTTGGTACGAAAAGGAATTGAGGAAGCTGCTGCAGCAGGAAGACCAGCAACGCCAAAAGAACTAAATCGTATTTATGATATTGCAGATGCTCTCCAACAAAGAGTAGACCCTGTAAAACATGGTCCTAGTTGGGGGAGAAAAATTAATATTCTTGCTTCTACTTATCAGAATATGAGATTACTTTCATTAGCTACTCTGGCTTCGTTAGCTGAACCATTAGTAGCTTTGGAACGTGCTGGTCCTGCTGCTTTTGCACGAGCTGTTCCTTCTTTAATAAGCACAGCCAGTAGAAGCATGGTACGAACCGCATTTCGTGGAGTATCCAGAAGTGAAGCAGATATCATGGCCCGTGATATTGGTATGGCTTTGGATACAGGTGAGAATAGTATGATACAGCGTCTTACTCAGGGTTTCGGAGGAGAAGTAAACAGAGCCAATACTATTTTCTTTGATTTGACTTTACTCTCTCAATGGACAAAATTGACACGAATATTCTCTGACCAAGTAGGACAAAATCTAATTGAATCCAATATTAAAGCTCTTGCTACCAATCCTAATCTGTCTCGTAATGCACAACAAAGATTTGTTCGACAGTTAAATGATTTAGGCATGGATGCAGATGAAGCTATCGCATGGTACAGACAAGGAAAACCTCAACAGGGTGCTTTCTTTGAAAAAATAAAGACTGGAAGAATTAGATTTATCAATGATGTCATAGTAAATCCTCGTGTAACTAATCGTCCTTATTGGCATTCAGACGCACGTTGGGGGATGATTTCAAATCTTAAAGGTTTCCAGACTGTTTTTGGAAATACTATCATGAAGAGATGGTATAGGAAGTTTGCACCTGAAGCTATGGGAGGAAGAGGGGTACCAGCTACAGAAAAGAATCTTGATAGACTTAATATATTAGCTACAGGTGTAGGAATGATGGCTGTTATTAATGTAGCTTCGGACCTTCGTGATATTGCTAAATATGGTGGTTACGGAAAAAGCCCACGAAAGGAAAAATGGACAGCATGGGATAGGTTCTGGGATAATATTTATCGTAGTGGCTTCTTAGGTTCTTTCCAGTTTGCTGTAGATGCAAAGAGGTCTGCAGAATTTGGTGCCAGTCCTTTAGGAGCTATCTTGGGGCCAACAATGGCACAGGCAGAAAGAGCTTTTGAAAGACCTAATATGACTACCTTGAAACGGGCTATTCCTCTTATAGGACAGTCTCAATTCTTTAGTAACAGGCTGGATGAAATTCTTGAACAACGTAAATCTTTTGAATCTGGAAGAGTTAATTATGATATCCCACAAGAAGTAGAACAGGCTCAAGGCGGATTGATAGGCAGACAATCAGGAGGTCAACTTAAAGAGTCTCCTAATAGTTTAGAAGACGTTAATGTTTCTGAAGAAACTGTTATCAATTCTCCTAAAGAACAATTTCTTTTAGACTATCACAGAAAACATCTTAATGATAAGACGTATGGTTTAGACGAGAATGGTAGGATGGTTACTATAAGAGTGATTGGAGTAACAGGTCCTGATGGAAGAGTTTATAGTATTCCTTCTTTCTGGTCTGTAGGTGGAGAAGGAACGGTTGGAGAGATTCTTTCAGATGAAGATTCAGCAAAGTTAGCGGCGAGAATTGGTTGGGATAAATTTCCTGTTCATGATTCACCTCCCGAACATGATGCAGCAGCTAAAAAAAGACATCATCTTATAGAGCAGGATGCTATAAAAGCTGGAGTTCCTAGTTTTCAAACAGGAGGTACACCAGCAGATAATATTCCTTTACAAGCAATTCAAAAAAGATTAAGTATAGAAGACCCTCAAACTCTTTGGAAGTTTTCTGAACAGGTAAGAGAGATTGAAAGTGGAGGAGGAAGAGCTAATCCTGAATCTTCGGCCAGAGGTTATTATCAGTGGTTAACTGCTAATCCTGACCCTACTTGGAAAAAAGGAAATGCTTTTCAAACAGCTTTGAACAGGATGAAAAAGGTATATAACAGAATGGATGCTCCGTTACCGTCTTGGTATTCTAAAGCAAGAGATGCTTCCTTAGATGAAACTAAAGCAGAGAAATTCATTCTTGATGATATGACTATGGAACAGGAACGCGAATTGTTTTTTGCAAATATAGAAGAATCAACTGGCTCAGATGTTTTGTTGAGAGAGGCGCAGAAAGGAAATATTGAAGCCATAAAAGAACTTTATTCTAAGTACCACCATACTAATATAGATAAAGCTACCCGTGACCGTATGGAAGATATATTTGGTAATTAATAAAAGGAACTTACTATGCCAACAGACCCAACCATGCTCTGGAATGCTATTCTAAGTCTCGCCGCTGGAGGATTTATGTGGTGGATGCGAGGAGTTAGTCAACATATAGCCTATATAAAACGCCGAATGGCTGACACTCGTGAAGAGCTACCTAAAATCTATGCAACCAGAGAAGAGTTGGCTAGAGAGGTTACTGAAATTAAAACTGAGATGCAACGGGATATGGAAAAACTATTAGGGAGATTTGATAAGCTTGAAAATAAATTAGATAGCTTACTAGCTAAATTTGTTACTAGTGTCAGATGATTACTGTCACACCTGAAGCCAATAAACATCTTTCAGGCATATTAAAGAACTCTCCTGAATCTCAGGGAGTTCTTTTGTCTGTCAAGGGAGGAGGATGTTCTGGCTTTTCTTATGTCTGGTCTCTGGCTGAAGAGGAAGACAAAGCAGCAGAAAGAATACCACTGGAAATAGGGACGCTCTTTGTTGACCCCTTAGCGATGATGTTTGTAACAGGTACTACTATTGATTATCGGGAGGATATTATGGGGTCTCTATTGAAGATAGATAATCCTAATGCCAAGTCTATGTGTGGATGTGGAGAAAGCTTCAGCTTCTAATCGAACTTGCATTTGGTAACCAGAGTTTCTACCTCTTCCTTACCAAGAATCTCCATGAAGTGAACAATTCTAGTGCGAAGTTCCTCATGGTTTATTTCTTCCTTATCACTCTTGTTTCCACGCACACGGGATAAGAGTTCTAAAGCTTTGATAGCACTGTTAGTGTTGCCTTGTTGCTTGGCAAATGTATACTGACTTTCTATTTCGTCAATAACATCTACACTGGTTTCCAGTTCGTTGCCAAGTTCTTCGATACGTTCCTGAACCAGTTGGTTCTGAAGTAAACGATACCCTTGGTTGTATGCTGAAGCAGTGGCATAGCCTGCTTCTCTCGCTGCCTCTGTAGCATTGTGATAAATAAGGTAGGCTTGTGCGAACTTTTCCTGCTTCTCGTTTAGTTCAACCATATTCCTATTTCAGCTTTTATAGTTCCTAAATCTTCCAGACTAAAGGTAAAATCATAATTAGTTTCTGGCGTCCATGAGAGCCTCGCAAAGTATCTGTCGTCCTCATATAGGTAATATAGTTCCTCAGTTATGAGTTCGGCAGATGCTACCTCTTGCCAGATAAAGAATAATGCAAAAAATCCTACAACAATCATCAATATAACTACTGCATCAGTCCATAACTCTTTTAATAAGTTCATTTCATGTTCTCTCTATGAACGCCTTTCATCTTCTCAAAGCTTCTCATTCCACCTAGACCCAGTAAGGACAGTGTTAAAGTAAGCAGGCCATCTGTTGGAATAACTGGAATTGGTATAGCATGAGCAGTAACTGTCAATCCCCATATAAAGATAGGTTGGAAAACAAATTGCCAGCCAAGGCCAAAGGCGCATATCCACATGATGGCTGGTCTAGCCCCGGCAACAAAGATAGAAGGATGTTTAGCCTGCTCCATATTAACAGCTATCTGTGCTAGGTTAGCCTTCTGTACCTGTGTCTTTAGTTCATGATTAAGCTTGGCGCGAAGGTCTTTGTCTTCTACAAACTTATCCAAGACATTATCTACGACACCAACTACTGCTTCTGCAATCCCAAATAAAGCCATCTTATCCTCCTACTACTTCGGTATAATGTTTTAACTGTTGTACTGGTGAAGTGTGCCATAACGTGGAGACCAGAGTATTCTCTCCGTGAAAAATAATCTCCATATCAATATCATCCCTGCTGAATAGCTTTTCACAGTCCTGTGCCATTGCCAGTAACTCTCCAGTTGTCCAATGAGGTTTGTGGTCTACACTTACTCTGAGAAATTTTGGTTTTCCTTGGTCATCTTTTTCTTTCTGGAGTTTCTCTGAAGGTGTGTTAAAGGAACAATCATAGCCAAATAAGTGAAACTGTCTGAACCCTAATGTATGCATGATGCCTATACCACGCATGGCTGCACATGTACCGCCTACAATTAGAGTGGCTCCTTCATCCATTCCTAGTGCTTCCTCAACAATCAACTTATTCTCTTTAGGTTGCTTGCCCTGCTCTTCAGGAGTTCTTAGAGCTTCAGAGAAGGCATGCCAACCAACAATCTTATCTGTCTTATTCTTAAGTAGATTGGTAACAGAGGGGTCAGTCATGGATGCCAGCATGAATATCGTATCTTCATGTATGGTCTCAAAAAGAGTCGAGCGTATAATTCCATGCGTACTTGTTCCATCAATAGGGCGCGGGTCAAGAATGACACATGCCCAAGGTTTAAAGCCATTCTTTAAGAGGTTAGGATAGGCATGCTTCACACAAACAATCTTGCAGTTCTCCTCACCTTCATGTTTTATTACGTTATGAAGCTCATCCCAGTTGGTACTCTCACCACCTGAAACCATAATAGCGATGTCCTCATTTCTCTTTGCTCTTCCTACCCACTTATTAATAAGTTTATTATTAGCTATGATATTATCTCTGATGTATTCTTTAGGTACACAATCCTTGGGTTGGACAACAATAGGAACCTGAAATAAATACTGTGGTGGTTGTTCAGCTTTATCATCAATTACTATAACAAGATGGGTAGAGCCTAATTTTTCTTCTTCATGTAGATAAATAGGGTCAGCTGAAGGTAGTATCCATTTACGTTTATCTTTAAAGGTATCACATAAACGATTCACAGCCAGATAATGTTCAGCTTCTTCTTTCTTGTTGTCTAAAGGATGGATAAAATCATCCAAGACAATAACCGGAACATCTTTTAATACTTTATAATCATGCTGCACAGTAGCATCGGAATGTCCACCATCAATGAAAGCAAGGTCAGCGTCTGAAGGATGTATAATTATCTCATCCTGTGGTGTATCTATAATGACAGGATGCTGAAGTGTTTCTTTAGTATCTCCTGCTATCAAGCGGAAGTTAAATGTCTTTCCTTTTTTCTTAAACTTCTCAGCAAAATCCTGTAATCTTTTCCGCACTACTTCCAGTGTGTTGTGGGGCTTACTATTAAATTCAATCTCATCCAGTTGGAGGGTAGCATGCTCAAATAAATCATACCCAACGTAGTTAACGGTATCTTTATTTTCAAAAGCAACCGTTGCCATATGAATTGCCCTTCCGCCATTGAAGGTTCCTGTTTCTACAATGGTTTCCGGTTTGTAAAAACGAACTGCATCCAGTAATTGCCCATATCTCTTGGCACTCAAAGCCATGTCTTCTGAGTATTTTTCTGTGTGCAGCGGTTTCTTTTTACCTTTGAAATGGGTCATGAAGGGGCCTATAGGAGACCGCTCAAATGCCTGTGGACCTTTAGTCATGCTCTTCAGGTCTTTCATATGACCTGTCCAGTCATGGCTTTTCATTCCATGTGCGTTATAGAGAATTAACAATCTCTCAAAAAGAAAACCATCATGCCATTCACGATAGTTTAATACCTCACCGGAAATGTATTGTCCTCTCAGGTCTCCCAGTAAATCCAGTGGAGGGCGATGATTAAGATTAAAGCCGACAAAAGATGTTTCACTGTACTCAAAGTTATGTCGGCCAAGGTAGACCAACTCAGACTTTGCAGGAAGGCATGCAGACATATCCTCATATGTAAATCTTTTATCTGTTATAGTATCAGCATCCAACCAGACAAGCCATCCCGGTGTTCTACTTTCTTCACATAATTCAAATGCGAACTCAGTGAGAGCAAAAACTTTGTGACAGAACTTGACGCAGTCAAGCTTCCAGTTATAGGGCTGCTTACCAGCCAATGTACCATCATACTCTTTATGAATCTCTTTGAATTCTAGCATGTCACTAATCTCATTAAGATAGCGATATGTAATGTTGGGAGATTCTATTGGGTTGTAAGTTTTTAAATCAAAGTCATGATAAAAAGCAGTAAGATGAAGATTTGGACCCCAATGTTCGGCTACTGATTCTACCATCTTCTGTGCATAATTTCTCCAACCATGTTCAGAGAATGAGGTAATAACATTTATCTTAGGCGTCATCTAATTTTTTCCATTTGATAGTATTTTCTCTCCCTAGCATTTCATCCATCTCAAGCAAGCTGTTATACTGTTCCCATTCAGCAGCATAGCTGGCATCCTTAACTCGTTGTGCATTCCATTTGGGATACCACGGTCCTCCTGTAGTAAAATGAACATTCTTTGGGGGAAGTTGTTCTGGTGAATGACCGTCCAACCAATTCCACTCTTCGGGTAGGGTTCCTATCAGCTCACTATGATAAGAGATATGCTTTGTCTCTGCTGAATAGGGACCTTCAGTCTGAGAAATAGGTAAGTCAGCTAACCATCTAAAGTTATGCAACCATAATCCCGGTTTCGTATTGATATCATCAATAGTTAGATTTCTGTGTGCCTCATGAGCACAGTTCCATAAGACAAAGCTTGACCAGTTCTTACGAGAATACTGTGTTTGAATTCTATCATCCATCTTAACTTTTTGTTCAGGGGCGTAATGGTGTTTAACACACCACATAGCAGTGGATGGATTGGAACGGTGAACACTATCAAATACTTCCATAATATCAGAACGTACCAACATGTCACAATCCATGTAGATAGCCAATCCTTGATACATGTTAAGAAATGGAACAAGAAATCTGGTAAAGCTGAACTCAGTTGAAAAAGGTTTTTTATCTATCACATCAACAATGTTATTTTCTTTATCACGTTTCCAACTGCGCCTATACAAGCCCATGTGACGAAGAGAAGATTGAACTAATGGTATTATATTTACAGGTCGGGAAGAAGTTGATAAAATAGAATCAGATAAAACTTTATAAGCTCTATCTTCTCTCTTGTCATATCCTATATAAACAGTTGGAATATTATTCATTGGCTCCTCTAGGAGAGAGGGAGGATTGCTCCTCCCCATCCTTTTTAGTTGATTGGGAGAAGTTTTGCCTTCTCTTTTTCAGGAATATTAATTACAACCTGAATGGATAGAACTCCATCTCGTAATGTAATATCTGAAACATCTGCATGTTCAGAAAGAGAAAAATTCTTTACAAACTTTCTCTCTGCAATTCCCTTATGCAAATACTCTGTCTTGTTATCAGAACTTTGCATGTCTCCTGAGATGGAAAGAATATCTTCTTTCAGTTCTATCGTCAGGTCATCCTTGGAAAAACCAGCAACAGCCATCTCTATTTGATAGCCCTCTTCTGTCTTGATTAAATCATGTGGAGGATATGAAGGTAGTACTCCTCTCATGCGTTCTACATGAGTAAATAGCCTATCGAATCCTATTGAATGACGGAAGAAACTATCCCATACATAGGGCGGAGTATCTTTAAAATTACGTGTTAGAATCATAATACAATCCTTTCCTTCAGTTAGACAAGGAATAAGAGAAAGCCACATAAAGTCTACTTTCTCCTATTACAGGGCGTATTATTGCATATTTTGAAAGGCTTGTCAAGAAAAAAATTATACTCCGCAAGTGTCACCAGAAGCTGAGATAGCACAGATGTCATGAGTTTGTATATTATCCTCAAACTCCTCACCTAGTTTGGTAATGGCTTCCTGATAAGGAACAGGGGTCAATGGTTGACCTCCTCTGCAGCCGTCAGGGAAGCAGGTAAAGCCTCGTAGCCTGTGAGCATACTTGGCAAGTGTCTGAGTGAAGGCTTCGACGCCATCTTCATTGTTCTTTTCTGTACCCCATGATGGAAGATTGATGGTACTGGAAATAGACATATCCACATACTCTTGGACGTTAGCCTGAAAGCTCATACGGCGCTCATAATTCTCAGCTAAATCCAAGGCCGACTCAATCGTGTCAGGAGGTGTATCATATATCTCTATCATTTCCTGTGCTGTACTGTCTACTACATACTGGTAGTGCCATCTCTTGTTCTTCATGTAACGGCGCTTGTAGGCTACTGCAAAGATAGGTTCAATACCTGTGGAAGTACCTCCCAGTATCCCTATAGTGCCTGTAGGAGCTACCGCTCGCACAGCTACAGGACAGGAGATAGAAGTGAAGGCAGAAAACTCCTTTGCAGTTCTGTCCGACTGAGCTTCATAAACTTTCAACCATCTATGAAGTTCAGGAGTGGTCCCATACTTATGACCACGTTGTAGTAGCCATTCATGTAGACCCATCAGACCTAGTCCTAGTCGTCTGTTCTTGACACGTACCTTTGTTATCTTATCATAGGGAAGCTGTGCTCTGAGTGTACCACAAACAAGAAACTTGGTAGCTAACTCTACAACTTCACGTAGTTGATGGAGGTCATCAATACGAGCGAAGTTCAGGCTTCCCAGATTACACACATCTGAATCATCTTCAGAGGTAACTTCTGTACATGCATTTCTTAATGTTTCATTTTCCTGAGCAAAGAAATTAAAAGAGAATCCCGGTTCAGCTGTAGACAAAGCCTGTCTTACATTAGTACGGAAGATATCTCCTACTTCTCCTGTCTGCCAGTAATTCAACAACCACTCTGTATCATAATTAACAGAGATGTTTGTCATGTCCAGAGGTGCAGGAAAGTCGAAGTCATCCTGTTTAACATCGAACAGGCTCTGCCCTGTAGTGCCGACAGGGACATCCTTCCAGTTCTTGATGACCAAGAACTTGTCAATATCATTATGTTTCCAGTTAAGTGAAGCGTAGATAGCAGACCTTCTGGAGCCGCCCTGCATCACACGCCTGCCTATCTCGTTTATCATCATCATCTTTGGTATGGGACCTGAAGCAATTCCTCCTGTTCCCTTAAGGGTCTGGCCTTCTGAACGGTAGACAGAGTAATCAACTCCTATCCCACCGCCTGTCATCAGACAGCTCTCTGATTTCCAACTAAGGTCAGCCCAGTCTTCTCGTGTATCTTCTTCTGCTTTCAACAGATAACAATTGTTAAAGAATTTCTTTTCCCTTCCTGCATAGTAAAGATATCTACCACCGGGAATAAAACGCAGGTTTGAAATATGGTCAGCCAGTGCGACCTTCTCATCGTTTGTCATTTTGTTCTGACATACATCCTCTACCAAGGTGCATGCCAGCTCATGAAAGGTCTCTGCTCCTTCATGAGAATATTTATTATAGAATATATCTTCGGAAAACTTCGACCTGAACTGTGGATTTCTGGCTGATTTAAACATCTTCTCCCCCATATTCTAATTCTATACACAAGTTAATGTAGTGCCGTGCCTTCAACAAATCTTGTAGTCCTTCACCTTTTATCCGATGTCTGGTAATATACTTAACTGCATTACCTTCACACCAGCTAAGGTTGTTAGCTATGATATATTCTGTAGGTTGTATCGCGCAATTCTTATAGTGGTCTCCTCCTACTTGTTGTTCTGAAGCTTTCTTTTTTCCCATTACATCCTCTCACTTTGTAAAAGTTTGTTTAATCTGTGACGAATAAAAGTTTTCTCTTTGGAATGAATAACCTTATATGCAAAGTTCCTCATATGTTTATAATCAAGGTCAGCCATATCACATATCTCTGAGAAGTTTGCTGCCGTTACTCCTATGGAAGCAGTGAACCATCCAATAGCTCTCTCTCTGTGGTAGATAGCCTGCTTTGATTCATTGTCTACCTCCGGTTTAGTTGCATCCAGCAGCGCCTGAAAGATAACAGCCAAAAAGAGGGAGCGTTCAGGATAATCTACTTGATGATAGTCCTGCAATAAATTCAATAGTTCTCTTTTTAGCTTATTCATTTATCTTATGTAAGTTGACAAAGTATTCTGCATCCACAACCACGAGTGGATTTCTTCTGTTCTTCTTGATAACGACAAGCGGTTCAAATTTACCAGCATTGGTTTCTGCCTGTTCATATGCTGACCAGATGTTTAATTTCTCTTGGTTCTTGCATTCAATAGAATAAGGGAACAAGCGGCGAGCGGCTCTTGCCATCATGATATCCTCACCCCCTGCTCCCATACTCCTGCTTTCCAAGTCAGCATTATTTATATTGAGAGAAGTTATTAACAAATCCCTAAACCACTGCTGTAATCTCCTTCCTTTACTCTTTGCACTTTGGACCTTCATAGTTCAGGAACATTAGGTTCTCGTAGTACCTGTGTAAAAAATCTTGGACCATTAGCATAGTCAAAAGTACGGATACCTCTTCCACCATTGGCATCAGCCCAACATCCAAACTTGTAAGGACAGAAGACACAACCAATAGCAAGCTTACGATTACCAGAAGTACCCTCCGGTATGTCTGCATAGCAACGAGGAGGAAGATGGTTATCATCAAGATAGGTTCTTAAGTTATCTATCTTGGTGGATGCATCTTCCATCTCAAGGTCATGAAGAAAAGATAAAGCCAGAGTTCCTCGTTGTTTATCTATAGCAAAGAAGGCTGCTTCCTTATCCCCTTCTGCCTGAGCATAGGCAGAGAGTTGACCTATGTAACCAAAAGGGTCATCACTTGCAAGACTTCCATTCTCGAATTTCTTGAAGGCATAAGAAGAAGTACTCTTGATATCTACAGTCACTCCGTCAATACGACAATCTTTATGACCTACTACACCATTAAGAATAACTTCCTTCTGTTCATCCTGAACTTTATGCCCTGCTATTGTACTTAGTAAGATTAAGAGTTCTTCAAGAATGTTACCATAAAGAAACTTAATCTGAGTAGGACCGGAAGGGTCAACCGTTTCTTTGTAACCTTTAACATCATAGAATACCTGACGGGCTGGCCTTCCTATCTGTGACAAGCGCAGCTTTCTCCTATCTTTCTCACTCCTTTCTTCATAGATTCTACCCAAGACATGCTGCTTAACCCTCTCTGCAAACTGAGCAGCAGCTTTCTCGATAGCTTTGGTTGGTTTTTTTGTTGGAGGTTTATCAATAAATAACTTATAGATATCCTCTATCAGAGTGAATATACTTTTCATAAGAAAGGCGGGGGTTAGAACGGCTAAGAACTAACCCCCTACTCGCTCTAGTTAGAGGGGAATGGGATTTCGTCGTCTGAAACGAAACCACCGGCTACTACATCCAACTCGTCATCAGCAGATGAGCTGGGTGTATACTGTTTTTGTTCAACAACCTGAATAGTTTTCAGGTATACAGTACGTCCACCAGCAGCAAGCTTATGGTCGCTGGCTTCATATACAACATTAACTTTAGAACCATTTCCTAACCACTCATTGCTATCAGGATGCAACTCATTCTTGTCAGCATCCACAAATCGTGGTGCTTGATTAGGAGTACCATCTTTCCTAGCAACAGCCTGCGTGAAAGTCATAAAGTTTCCACGAACATCCTGCGGGTCAGCTCCTTTGGTATTAAGACCTTCGGCTTTATTCTTCACACGATGGTCTACTCTATCGGTCTTAAGAATTTTCATAGCCTTGGCATCTAAGTTACCAATATCAATCGTCCACTTCAACGGCTCTTCTGAGTTAAAACGGTGTGGTACGACACATTTATTCCAGTAAACAGTTCCAGTAATTACGGACATATTGTCTCCTTTTCATTTCTCTTCATTGAAAGGGCAGTATGACATACTTTAAAAGCTATGTCAAGCACTTTTTAAAACCCTCTTTCGGTACATTCATCATGTATTTGTCTCCACTTCATACCCATACTATAATGCGCTGCCTTTGAGATATTCAAATCCTCTTGAAGAATCTGGTGAATTCCCAACCGTTTGATTCTCTTTCCCAGCTTGGTGAATTGTTTATTCTCTTCAGCAACCATTGCAAAGTATATAATAGTCATTGTATCCCAGAATGATTCTCTATCCTCCTTGTCTAGGTCAGCAGATAAATCTTCAATGTACTGTACTACGTTTGCATAACATTTGTTTGATGTTCTGTCATATATCTCCACAAATTTGTTATAGATTACATCGGCTCCGTATTTGTCAGACAGTCTTTTCAAAGCTTGAAAGTAAGTCTTGTCATGAGGAGCTTGAGCGTTCCCATTCTTCTTCAGGTATACACACCAGCTATCAAACTTCCCCTTGGAGAAGTAGATACGAGTGCCGTATGGAGAAACGCAGGAACGTATCTCGCTCAATGTGTTTCCGCCCATGTCTCACCTACCTTGAATTCACTGTCGAGTGGACAGTTAAGTTGTAGTATTTCTTGGGCCTCCTTTATGGCTATGTTGGTTAATCTTCCGAACTCATCGGTATCACCTTTAGCTACTTCAAACTGGTACTCATCATGAATGGAGGCTACTAACTTTACATCCATCCCTGACCTATGTACCTTCTTCATCAGAGATACGAGCCAGACTTTACATATAATGGCTCCAGCACCCTGTATAAGCAGGTTCAGAGAGGCATGAGGGCTTCTTACCATGAACAGCCTACCATCCAGTCCTCTAATCTTTCCCTGCTCTCCAGCTTCCTGTACTTGGCTCCTGAGCCGTCTTAGATTAGGAACATTGTCAAGAAACCTGTCTATTAATCTTTGTCCTATGACAGCATCTCCTCCGACTATCTTTCCTATCTTGGCTGCGCCTGCCCCGTACAAAAATGCGTAGATGAAAGTTTTTGCTTGGTCACGGTTACCCAGTCCAGCCATCTTCTGATTGGCTGTATGAATATCACCATCAATTACTTCCTTGGTGAAGTCATCATCCTCAATGTAATGTGCCAATGCTCTCAGTTCAAGGCCACTAGCATCTGTACCTACCAGAGAGTGGGTCTCAGGATTGCTGACAGTCCAGCACGTTCTACACTCCTTCCCATATGGAGAGTAGCCAGCTGGCACTTGCGCCATGTTAGGAGAGCTGTGTGCCATACGTGCTGTAATGGTTTTCAATGTCATCACTCTGCCATGTACGCGCCCATCTATGCAGGCTTCCAGCCATGAACGCAGCTGAGACACTCTCTTTTGCAGAAGAAGGTAATGACTAATCTGTTGAGCTTCCGGTAAATCTATTTCAGATAGTACCTTCTCATCTATAATTACGTTACCTTTCTCTGTTGTCTGCTTTGGTTCCCATCCACGTTCCATCAGTCGTGAAGCTATCTGTTTGCGTGAAGCAGGATTAAAGATTTCCACATGGTCCTTTAATCGTTTACCTGTTTTCTCTGAGACTCTTTCATGAACTACTGGTTTGAATACTTCCTGCAGGTCTCGTTCAATCTGGTCAGCCTCATCTTCCAGTTTAGCCATGAACGCTGTAGTGTAAGGTACATCCAAGGCAAATCCGGTTGCTTCCTGTTGGTCAAGAATCGCGCGTACGTTGTGCTCAAGACGGATGGAGTCATTTGAAAATCCTTTCCCTTCAGTTTGTAGATGGTGCATTAGTTTACTTGTTAACTCCACATCTCTCTTACAATAGAGAAGCATCTCTCCATTGAACTTCTGAAAGTCTGGCTGCTCACCTTTGGAGAAATCCAGACGTTCCCCCCATGCAGCCAGTGAATGACCATCTGGCCGAATGGGATTAAAGAGTTGAGATAGTATCAGTGTGTCTATGACATCTGATACTTTTATTCTTGTTCCCAGAAGCTTGTTCAAGACAGGAGCATCAAAGGACACACCATTATGCATGATAAGTTTATCAGTAGTGGGAAGCCATCTGGGAAACAAGGATGAACATTGATGTCCTTGAAAGTCATGTACTTCCCCTGTCTGATAGTTACGTGCAACGATGCAGTGTACCTTCGATACGTCAGGTAACAGACCATCTGTTTCTACGTCAACTATCCACGGCATTGTCTGTCTCATCTGGTGTAAAGGGATTGGAAACTTCTGATAATCTTCCTGACTCCCTGTTGTAGAACAGGTAAGTTCCTATTCCTGTTTCACCTGTGTATCGGTTCTTCAGTATTCGCACTGCTGTAGTGTGTGCTTCCACTGGGTCATCTGCCTGTTGATTTCTTTCCAAGGCAATGACGGCGTCCGACAAATGTGCAATGCTCTGGGACCCGCGCAGATGACTTAAGGACACCTCGCGACCTTCCTCATGCCCCCTGTCTGCCGTGGTACGGCGTAGGTGAGACACAAGCAACAGTCCTATCTGTGTTTCTTCTACCAGTGAACGCATCTTGGTCATCAGGATATCTATACTTCTCCTTTCATCTACATCTTCCTGACCTGAAACCAGAATTGATAAATGGTCTAACACAATCCACTTGCACTCAAGAGCTTTTGCCATGTAGCGTATGCGATTCATTATCTCATTGTTGGAGATAGAACCAAAATGGTCAAAGGCAAAGAACCTTCCAGTTCCTATGGTTTTCTTTTCCCATTCATGCAGTTGTTCACGAGTGAACTTCTCTCTGATTTCTGAGATATACAATCTCTCTTCTGCTTCAACTGACATGAGATTGAATGCTGTGTTCTTTGTACTCTCTTCCAAAGCGAGTATGCCTATGTTATCCTTGGAGTTGAGCATGATATGGTGCATCAGTTCTCTTATGACGGAACTTTTTCCCATTCCAGCACCGCTGGTAAAAGTTATAAGTTCTCCGGTCCTCATTCCATAAAGTTTATCATTAAGACCAGTCCAAGGATACGTTACAGTCTCACAGTAGTTCTCATCGTAGAGAGCATCTCCAAGACTGTTGAGATTGATGATACCAGCTGGTGTGTAAGGTACTGCTGCCCACCACAGACGTACAAACTCCTCACGCTTCCCAGCTACCAAGTATTCATTGGCATCCTTGAAGTCCTTCATGTTTACTATCCGACACTTGTGAGGCTGAAAAAGTTCCGCTACCTTGGTGGTAGCCTGCTTGCCAGCCTTGTCATTGTCGAAGCAAAGAACAATTGTTTCAAAGGAATCAAGATACTCCAAGTTGTCCTTGCAATCCCGCACTGCGGAAGCAGCGGATTTTACAGAGACAGAAGGCCACTTGGAACCAAACATCTGAAAGACAGACAAGGCATCCAACTCACCTTCACATACAGTTATGTATTTACCTTTAGGAGAAAAACTATTCTGACCGAACAGAGTTCCTCTTGATATACTTCCTTCTACTAAGAAGCTTTTGTTTGATGTTAATCTAACTTTGTTAGAGACATGGTTCCCTTCTGAATCATAGTAAGGGTATATATGTTTATAGATAAAGTTATTCTCTTTTTCTACCTGTACACTATAAGCTTTACAAGTAGCTGCTTTTAAAGCTCTATCTTTTATATCAGAATAAGAACCTTTAGAAAAAGTATTTGATATAACTCCTTTGATAGGAGATACAGTTTGTGCTGCTGCCATATAATTACTTCCTTCCGGTTGAGTAAAAGTTTCACAAACAAAACAGTATTGATGACCATCAGACCATAAAGAATTCCCATCAGAGGAATTACAATTAGGACATGGTACATGCTTAACAAAAGTTGACTCTTCAGATTTCACTCATACTACTCCATATGTTCCAGTTGCAGCCTCAAGAATATATAAAACATAGGCCACTACTAATCCTGCCAGTGACCACCACAGAATACTTTTAAGAACGCTGGATAATGTATATATCTTCCGCCTCTGATTTTTCCAAAGCATAGACTAATCCTTTCCGCATGTCAAGTTCTTTTTTAGCATCTGTTCTTTTCTCAAAGGTTTCAACAAGACGCCTCTTTCCTTTCTTAGGTTGGTGGATAAGTTTCCATCTTCCTTTCATCTGCTTCTCCTATTGAAATGTAAATTTAACTAACTCAGTCGGTAACATTACCGCTAGTGAGCAGGATGTATTAAATCCTATACTATTTGCCATTTGGATAGTTGGATTGTAGACTAACAAGTAATTCTGAAACTCCTTTCTCTTTGTCAGTTTTATATAATTTCCCATACCTTTTTCTATCCCCTCAAAATCATCCAGACATATAACAGTTTTACTTAAGTCTATCAAATCAATGAACATATCCATGTCCTTGTCTTCACTTAATCTACCATCTAAATTAACGAAGTCAAAGGGAGGGGAGCCTGCTTCCTTCAGGGAACGTAACATTTCAGTACTTGTTTTCTTCTTATACTGAATAAGCTCACAGCTGTAAGGATTTTGCCAGAGAATTTCTATATCATTCTCTCTATCGCAGGTATGTAACGGAACTTTATCATTCAACCTACCGGAGTCATAAATTCCTGCTGCCATAGAGACAGTGGACTTACCGATGTAAGTACCAATCTCCATGATGCGGTCAGGCTGAAAGTATCTCACCATATTATACAAGGCCCATCCAGTCAGAGGTTGGATGGAACCTGTCTTCTCATCTACAAGTTGTTCTCGACTTTCTGCTCTATCAAAATGTAGATTAAACAAAGTTGTAAGGTTACCATGACGAGCACCTTGCTCCTCAAATATTCTACGCCAGAATATTTCAGAGAATAATTCCTGACTTATGTTAAAGTTATTCATGTTCATCTTCCCATTCTTGTCTAATGATTTCGTTAATAAACCCTTCCTTGTCTGCCATGATTTCGTCAGTTTCTTTACGAGCCAGCCGCCTAGCTTCCTTGAGAGAGTATCCTTCTCGCTGATACTCCCGTACTAATGCACGATGCCAAGTCTTTCTGTCTCGTTCCCATAAGTTTTTAGACATAGTCTTTCTCTTTCTTGATTAGTTGAGTGACATGTGTCACCCAACTTAAGATGGATATTTAGTATTGATAAACAAGACATCCATTAAATGGCTTCGCATGTTTACCAGTTCTTTTTCTATCTTTACCAACACATCTAGTTGTTCTACTGGAGGAAGAATCTTGTAATCTTCTTCCGGTGTTACAAATAGATGTTGCCAACCTTCTCCTTCAACTGTTTCAACTTCTTCTCCAATGGTAAAATATTTACGTTGTGTCAATGAATACTCACTCATGATGCTACCTTTCTCCATAGCGTTGTGTTACTTCCATCTGCACCCCACACATCTGAGACCCAGTCTCCTGTTCTAAGATAGTGGTTCATCTCTTTGATGTAAGCTTTTGCATCTGTTTGTTTTCTTGATGCTATTGCTTTCTCATCAGGAGATGCCTTGTAACTTCGGGCTATCTTTCCATATGCAGTTGCTTCTGCTCTCTGATAGGCAATCCATTCGGCTACCGTATCAGGATGGATAGGATGGTCCTTTGGTTTCAAAGGTATCTTATACTCAGTGGTCTTTTGGATACTCACCTTCTTCTTTTTGGAAGGAAGCCTTACGTTGCGAGATTGTTTTCTCGACTTGTGGCGTTTCAAAAAGGTCGGGATGACTAACCCGTCCTCCGCCTGTTTCTCTTGCGATGTCTTCATGGTTTAATTCGCTCCAATAAATTTCCAGTACTTCTGCTTTCTCTGTTGCGCTGAACCGATGGTATTCACCAGCTGGTACAATACACATCTCGTTCTTATGTAGAATAGTTTTGTCAATCATTCCATTCTTCCATCTACTTACTTCCAGCTTACCTGACAGAACATAGAAAGCATTCTGCTTTGACTGGTGTTTATGTTTGGAACAAAAGCCGCCCTCTTCTACAGTGATGCGGTGAATTTCTATCGCTCCTGTCTGGAGTAATGGACGGGTAATTCCCCACACCTTACCATCAGTTTGCATTATCTTCTCCTATGTTATTAGTCATTCAATCTGCTTCTCGCCAGAGTTTCAAGCAACTCTTCTGCGTGTTTCAGCTGCCCTTTCCACATTTCTATTTCACTGTCTTTTTGTTTTAACAGCTCCTTCAAGGTAAAGATAGTATCTTCTGCCTCTCTCAAACGTACATAATTTTCGTTGTTCATTAGTATTTCCTTTTACCAGACATTGCAGGTAATCTTGTTGTCCACCCATTAGTTGTTAAAGGTGCCTGACCTATATGTACTTCAGAGGTAGTTTCTATCCAGACCTCTGCTCCACATTTTAAAGGTTGGTCCGGTGAATATACTATATCACAGGCCCCATCTATATGCACCCAATGTCCGTAAGTGTTTGATTTATAATCCTTAACTGTAATCACAGGGTCTCTGGTCCCGTGCTTGCGGTTACGTTTAATGTGATGTTGGTTGACGTGGATACGTTTAAGCATTCTTTTGTTCCTCTTTAAAGATATAACCTGCTCCACATCTGGTGCATCTGAAGCTGCCATCTTCGTATACAAAGAAGTGTGCGTGCATCAGTTCCCAGTTGGAACAGTTCTCACATACCATTGGGTATGGTTCTTCTGTCTCTGGTAATCTAACTACATCACCCATATTAGTACCTCTTTACTTTCTCTACTATTGTATCTACTCCATTGTCTGGTGTGTAGCATAGTAAACAATCCTTACACTTCTGTCCAGTACAATTTTGTAATTCCACGTACTCATGTGCAAGAACATTATTGAATGTGCGGTCAAAGTGTTTTGGAGGTTTGCTCAGAATTGTACCTACCTTCTTGTTGGAATAGATAAGGATAAGATTGGCAGGCTTCTCACGCTGGTCGAAGAATGGCCTAATGATGTCCGTTCTCTTCGTCCAGAGAGCGAAGATGCAGTGCGGGTTGTGCTCTGCAATCCTGCAATAGTTCTCTATGTGATTGAATTTAGGATACTTTATTCCATCCACGGTTTCAGTTATCAGCTCACCATGAGCATCAAATCTATAGTATAATTCTAGGATGGTGGGTAACTCATGTGATTCCAGTACCCTCACAGGAAACAGGTCACTGTTCCTCTGCAATGCAGGTGCAGTATTCTTACGAAAACCCTTGAGCATATCATATGAGTAACATACCCCACAGATATCCACTACTTCACCTGCTTCTTTGTTACGCTTCTTACCACGTATGTAGTTATCATGACAGAATTTATTGGTAAGCGTATTCACACTGACAGACTTAAACAATTCCAACTTGCCTGTCAAGTAAGTCTCATGCACTAATTGCATGGCTAGTTCTCCTTATGTTACAGCCAGTAACACTAAAAATACAACAAGACCAATCATTATGTACTCAGCTTTCATCCTCATCCTCCTCTTCCTGTCCATGTTTCCAGTACATCTCTTCTTCCCAGTCATGGGTCAACTCTTCCAGCTTCTCAAACATCTCATAGCTGTCTGATGTCTCTGCTTCGGTAGCTATCCATTTCATTCTAAGTCTACGAACTTCTTCATACGTAAGCTCCGTCTTTTCTATTGTCTCAATAGCATACTCAAGTAGGGCATCATCTCGTATCCTACTCCACAATTGTATGCTTTCAAGTACATCGTCTAGTCTCTTAGACATTACTCTTCCTTTCTATTTCAGCTGCTACTTCTTCTAAGTGTATCAAGTGACCTCGCACAACGGCGAGAACATTCTGCATAGACAGCCCTTCTTCACATGCTAACAGACATTCTGTTTCAAGACACTTGAATAATCTGTCAGCATGTTTGTGTACTTCAGCTTTCGTCATCCCAGTACTACTCCTTTCTTCTGCATATGTACAATCTGACTGTTTTATCTTCCTTCTCAGAAGACCAAATTGTTACAGCTATCTTGTTATTAGCTGTGTCTACTGCTTCGTATGAATTAATGTAAACGCAATCCTCCTCTGTAAATTCCCAATCGTAATATTCTGAAGTGATGGTATAGTCTTGTCCATCCAATCCATAATCCCACTCATTTAATAAGGAATTTTTCTGAAGAAGTGCATCTCGTTTTCGTATAGCTACTTCCAAATCACGAGTATGCAAGCTACATCTTTTCATTTTTTTAGTGCCTTTCAAGCGCTTCTTAAAATGCCAGATGCCATTGCGTTGATAAAGATAACGTGCCATTACGCAGCCAGCGCCAAGGATGCCCACTCAGTTGAGTTAAGCATCTTACGAACCTTCTCTTCACGCCCTACCAGAGCGTTCTGAGAGGCTGCTCCTTCACGAGACTTGGTATGTGTGCTCCATGCGGTAGCCGCATTGTATGCACTCCACAAACTACCTTGGTCTCTCATACCATACTTTTCGTAGACACCTTTACCATGAATGTGACGGTTCTCTTCATCGAATGTCTTCATGAGATTAGACAGCCGCACTTGGTTAGGCTTGTTCTTTCTTGTTACATTGTCCTGATGCTTGGCTAATGTCTTGCTGAAGAGGTTGATAGCCTGCTCACGAGTGACAGGTGTAACATACCAGCGGCGCATCTCTTCCGCACCTTCACCTGCAATGTACTCAAGAGCGTTACCCAACTTAGCCATGAACTCATCCACATTGAAGTTCTTGCTATGCCTGTTAGTTATGTAGGTAATCTTATCACCCAGCCATTGCCCATTGTAGCAATGCATGTCGAAGAAACCTACGGACCCATTATGCTTCCATGTCCTGTTGTGAGAAGTACGAAAGAATAATTGTGGATGAAGCTTACTGTGGCCTATCTGCATTGAATGAGCAGGGAAGGTAGCTTCCAACATAAGTTGTGAGCCATTCCCATACACATTAGTCCTGAACGCAGCTCCGGTCAGGTCCAATGGAGACTTACGAATGGCATACTCTACGCCATCCACGATAGTAGCATACTGTTGAAGGTTGTATGACTCTGATACAATAGCCAGTGGCTCCTTGGTATCTGTACGTCGAAGTCCCATGCCTACTTCAGGTGAGACTGCTAACAGTCCACTCGTCCAAGTACCCGTAGACATGTACTCGTCCATATCCCATGCGTGAAGTGGGAACTTCTCTACTTGAAAGTTAACTGCATCATGATTAAACATTGCCTTTTTCCTTTGCTATTTTTTTGTCAAGTTCTCTTACTCTGGCTCCGACATTGTTCTCGTCGCCAGTCATTACGCCAGCAAGTATAGCATTATACATGTTGACTAGTCTCTCCCGCTGGTCCTCAAGGGTAGCGAGATAGATTTCTTTTGGTTTCTTCTTCGGGATATCCGTCGAAGTCATCCATATCCTCCTTATCTTGGCCGTCTAAGTATTGTAGACGCTCATTGAGAGAGGTTAACATTTCTTCAAGTGACTTGTCATCGTCACCCATTTCTCTTAGCAGTTCCCACATATCTGGTGGGATATCTGCCTTCGACTCAAAGTTATATCTCTCCATTCTCACCTTCTTTCTTTTGTTTGTTACGATTGTATGAGCCGCTACCTTTCTTAGGCGGCACCACATGTTTGCCCAATGCCCTAAGCTGCTTCCAGTAAGGGTCACGGGACTTCCTCACCTTGCGGTTGAGGATATCTCTAAGTGATTTATGCATGCGTGAGCATACTCCTATTGAGACAGGATGTCAACAGACTACAGATTTTCTTCTATATAATCTGCTATCTCTAGGAAGGTCTCCCCACTATCATTCATTTCTGCGAGGGTTGAAGCCTCCTGAGAATCCAGTCCACCCATTCTCTTAAGCATGTCTGGGCTAGGAAAGTCATTCTTTACTTCTGCAAAGGGAGGTGGGTTGCCCCAAGCAGCAGTTGCTTCCTCTCTATCCTTGTAAAGTCTATGCTGCTGCTCAACCCTAAGCTCCGAATAACTATCAATGTCACCATTTGGCACCTTCTCAATATAGCTATAAACACCTGCTACATCTGCAGCTACACCCAGACAGCAACGTCCATTTGTACCATCACCCAGACGTGCCCGTATTTGTTTATAGATATCGCTACGCAAAAGGTCGAGCCACTTCTCTTTGAACTTAGGTTCTAGGCTATAAGACATATCGTTTTTCCTCTTCTATTTTCATGCAGTTGATGAACTTATGTGAATTAAGTTTGGCATTGGCCCCATAGAACAGAGCTATGGGTTCCTTCCTTAGCACATCACGCACTACTACTTCAGTAAACTCTCCACCAGAATGTAGATGGTGATGTTTGGTAATCCTTTCCCAACCATATCTGAGTTTACTCATCTGATACTCCATACACTTTGTCCTGACAAGTCTGACACATACCAGAGATGGTATATTCCTTTCTCGACAAAGCATCCCTGAAATTTGTATCAGCATCCTTACACCACACACATTCATTGTTGCGTATAGCAGTCGGTCGATGCTTGCCACTGATGTTCGTTAAAACGTCCTCAATGGCTACTGATTTTACAGTAGGTTCAGGCATTAGTGTACCCTTTCAGTGTCAGGCCAATCTTCACCTGCTTCTTTCTCAGCATGTTGCAGAGTTTCTATTATTAAACTTACAAATCCGTGATGAACATGAAAAAGATTCTTTTCCATATCACCGGAAGGATTCTCCAACGCTGCTGCCAGTTTAAGCAGCTCCTCAGAGTTTTCTTTTGCACACGTAAGAACACGGTCAATGTTCCTAAGATTAGCTTCAAAGTTAGACATCGCTTTTCCTTTCAATAGATGCGACTGTCATCAAATACGTAAGGAACTACCTTACGCTCACTGCCATTGGCGAATATAGCTACATCACCAGCGACAATCTCGTTAACGGCGCGTCGGTCATGCCAGCGGTGTATGAAGTCAGGCTGACCCCATATTTTTAACGCTGAATGATACTCGCTGCCAGTAAATCCTATGAAGTGTATTGCCATGTGCCCTCCCATACTGCAAAGTATCTAGCCATTATAATAGCTCCCATACTGGTCATAGTCAGGGTCATCTTTATTTAACATAACAAGTCCTCTCCCTGTAACAGGTATGTCAAGAGCATCAGAAGAAAAAGGCCAATTCTCCTTTATGTCTTCTGCTCCACGATAATGATACCATGTACATGTTTTACCATAAACATCAACAAGGTGTGCGCCACTCTGTACTAGAGCCATAGGCACATCGTCGCCGCCTATTCCTAAAGACTTTGAAGATACAAGCTGTATCCAATCAGGGAGAGGATAGTTTCCCATAAATACACCAGCTAAATCAGGTGCGTCATCAGTTTGTTGGTTCTCCTGCACCCAATGTTCCAGCCCATTATGAAAATAAACCCACGGGGTTGAACGATGACAACCAGTATCACTAGCCTGTCTGAGTTGGAGAAGCGGAGTGTTATCCATTATGTTTCACCCTGTTTGAGGACGCCACGCCCTCCGTTATATCACGCGCTTCATCGCGAGTGAAATCAAACTCCTCTGTCAATATCTCTATCGTCTCAAGGAGTGTATGAGTAGGCAACAGCTCAACCACACGGTCACATGCGGCAAAAGGATTGTCACTCATGAGTTAATTTGTGAGAGGTAGCGTAATCTTTCGACAGAAGAATTCTCTGCCTCTAAAGCATTGGCAAAGAACATGTCTGCCTTAGCAGTATCACCCACCTCTTCAGCTTCAACAGCCAGCTTCAGACGTGAAGCAGCAGCATCAATCAGGACTGTGCCTGACCCATCCAGTTTCATAAGTAACGGCATAGCATTACCTTTCTGTTATGATACATCAAAATCAAACAGCAGCTGCCAATTATCATTGGTCACTACTGCCTGCTTAGTTGCCTTGTCATACATGGGCCACAACTCCAGCGCCCCATTAATCTGGTCCTTCACTACCAGTATCGTAGCGAGTGTGAAAGTACCAAGTCCTCGCCTATTGAGTACCCATAGACAGAAGGCACGTAACTGGTGTTCTTTCATGTCTTTGGGCAACTCGACCAGCTTAACAAGCGTGTTAAGACAAGTCATCATGACGACATCATTACCCATGATAAGCCTCGTCATCTGGTTGATGTTGTTCGTCTACGTGCGACCGCAACGCAGAAGTATGCACAGGCATGAAAAGCCCATACATACCAATAGGTTGCGCCCATCTATGGTAGACCATTCTCATGCTCGTTTATGTCGTTTTAGGGAATTGTGTGATGAAAACATCGGCTCTCTCTTTTCGTGCGTGCGCCCATCTAGGTGAACTATTGTTATTATCTGCACACACCTACCGTGTCCCTTGGTGTAGAGCTTACGCTTGGGGGTGTTCCCATATAGCTTGAGCCTACGGCATATCTCTGAGATATTACTGTTGTGGTACTGAGCTGCGCCCATGCGACCTGTTTCCTTTTTTGCTGGAGTTGAGTGACACATGTCACTGAAGTATTGCCACAAAACAAAAGAAAACCCCCAGCGTTAACTGGGGGCTTCTTCTAAATATTTACGATGTTAAACAGTCGCTTGTTCCTGTACGGCTTTCATAGCCTTGGCAATTTTGCCAGTGCCGTGATTGCCACCGTGAACCTTAGCATTTCGACTACCGTGCTTTTTAGCTTCCGCACGATTGTCTTTCCGCTTGTCAGTAATGAGAGACAGAATGTCGACTTGAATTTTCCTAATTTTCAAATCGTTAGCAAGCTTATCATCGTTAGCCTTTTCGTACGTCTTTTTGAAGTGTCGACGTAGAGCAGTGGGTGACATCTTGTACATTTCAGTCAGTGTTAGATTTTTTGTACCAGTGTCGTTTCCTGCTGCAGCATTTCGCCAAGCTTTAAACGTGTACAGTTTGCGATTGTGTACAGTATGTTTGTAATCATCTAAATCTTTACAGTTCGCAAACAATGCGCGAACTTTCGGATTTAACGTTAGCCTGCTAAGTTGTCTTGCGAATGTTTCCGACTTGGTAATGTTAGGATTTAACCATTTAATCCAGTCACTTGCAGTCGTAACATTGTTGTCTGCCTTTTTAGTGCGTGACTTGACATCCAGAACTAGTTCGCTTGCTAAGTAAACAAGCGGACCAAGAATGTCGCCAACTGTATTTTGAGATTTCTCGTACGTTTCACTTGCTGTCTTTACTGTCGCGACAACTGTACCAAATATCTCATGTTTGCTTAGGTCACTAAGCACTATTCGAGACGCACCGTTTTTTAACTGTTCCATAGTTTACCTACTGTTAGGTTGCTAATGAATAATGCATCTCACTGCATAGCAGTGCCGGTCGCTAGTTGAGTGACACATGTCACTGAACCAACGTTAGACTGTTATTCACAATGAGAAACATTAAGAATCTACATCCTAAACCAATGGGCGCGGTATACAAGCTTTTATTTTGTGCGGTATAGTGGTTCGCATACTAACTAGTTGAGTGACACATGTCACCGAACTAAGTGCTTAGTAGGCTAACGAGTACAGTAGCAAGCTAACGAGTTCGATAGCAGGCTAACGATTAAAGGTAATGTTTATTTCTGGGAACTGGTGCGCCCGAAAGGAAAATGAAAGGGGGAGGGGAAAAAAATGGGCGCGCAAAAAAAAAAATAAGAAACCCTCCACACATAAAAGTAGCAAAACCTCCCCAGTTCATCGCCACCTAAATATATTATCTATAGTGGCATAAATACCACATATAAAAATATTTCTCTTTACCCCTTGACATTGCCCTTTAAAGTACTATATACTCTTATAACTATAAAGAGTACTCTATAGTTATTTAGAGTTTTATTTTTATAATTAAACTCTAATAACTCTAGTTACTCTTAGTTATTCTTAGTTACTCTTAGTAGGAACATTATGAGCGATATAAAAAATAGTATAAAGAATCTTGAAAAATGTCTTGAACTTGAAAAAGGGACTTTAGAAAAGTCCTTTGTTCAGTTGGATTCTTTGTCTGCCTCTGAGCTTCTGTCCAGAATGATTGAAGAAATTATAACTGGAATAGCTACTTCGCCAGCTGTTTTCAAGCGTCCCTATATGGCAGAAGGAGTTACTTGTGTGATATCAAACCTAAGTCTTTTAAGAACTTTATTTATGGAAGATTATGCAGACGGAAACTACACAGTCCATTAACAAACTTGAGGGGTTGCTCGCTACAGCAGCCTTATTGGAAGAAACTGTACTTACTGTTTGTAAGTCTGATTTTCTGTCTTTTGTGCGTCTTGTCGCTCCTACCCTTGTCTCTGACTGGAAAATGGGGCAACACATTAAAGTAATTTCTCAGAAGCTTCAGGCTATGGAAGAAGGTAAAATAAAAAGGCTTATGGTCTTCTTACCTCCTCGTTCCTCCAAATCAGTTACGTGTTCCAAGTTATTTCCTGCATGGTATATTGGTCGCCATCCTGAACACGAGATACTGACTGTCTCTCACAGTGACCAGCTATCCAGTGATTTCGGCAGGACCGTCAGGGATATCGTGAATACGGAATTGTTTCAGGAAATATTCCGTGGTGTTAAATTACGCAGTGATGTGCGAGCTGCTGGCAAATGGAAGACAAACCACAACGGCACCTATTATGCAGCCGGGGTTCGCAGTCAGATAGCTGGCCGTGGTGCTCACGTTGCCATTCTGGATGATGTGATGTCCGAAGAGGATTCCTTTTCGGAAGCGGGACGGCGCTATGTCAAGGAGTGGTATCCTGCTGGTCTTAGAACCCGTATCATGCCAAACGGTTCCATAGTCATAATAAATACACGCTACCATCATGATGACCTCTGCGGCTGGCTATTGAAGCAGGAGGAAATCATGGACATGGAAACTACCAATCCTTGGGAAGTAATAAGCATTCCTGCATGGCTGGACGAACCGGCAGCAGAGCTTCTCAATCTTCCGGTAGGTTCTTCTTATTTTCCTGAATGGAAACCCGAAGAAATCCTCAAAGTAGACGAAGAAGAAATTATTGCAAGCAACGGCAGTCGCTACTGGGACTCCCTCTATATGCAAAATCCTACACCGGAGGAAGGTGGTGTAATCAAAAAACGATGGATAAAAAACTGGACAGACGATGAGCCTCCTCTGTGTGATTTTATTCTACAAACTTATGATACTGCTTTTTCTACGAGAACTTCTGCTGATTTCAGTGTTATCCAGACTTGGGGTATATTCAATATGCCCGAAGAGGACTCCATAGGGAGGGAATACTGGGGTGGGCATTTAATATTGCTGGGTAATGTTCGAGGTCGCTATGAATATCCTGAACTGCGCCGAATGGCCCAGCTTCTTCACGACGAGCATAAACCTGACGTATGTATCGTTGAGAAGAAGGCAAGCGGCCAGTCCCTCATACAAGATATGAGAAGGGCTGGCTTGCCTGTCTTGGAATACAATCCTGACAAGGACAAGGTAGCGCGTGTCTATGCTGCCAGTCCCATGCTTGAGTCAGGACATGTCTGGATTCCCACTCAGAAGAAATGGTCAAGTGAACTCATTGAAGAACTGATAACTTTCCCCAATGCTCGCCATGATGACCAAGTGGATGCCTTGACAATGGCGGTTCATTATATGCGTGAATCTTGGCGGTTATCCCATCCTGATGACCCTAACGAGGAAGATGAACCAAAAAGAAACAAGAAGAGGGTTGCGTACTGGAACTTTTAGGTGTATAATATGCAATCCTGAATTATAAGGAGTTTTTTATGGAACTTGCACATATATGGTTAGCTATTATTTTGATGTACAATGTAGGTGGTAATCCTAATACACCATTGTACAAGACTGCCTCGACAGGTCCTTTTGAATCACAGGAAATATGCGTAAAGAATGTCCAGACTATTGGTGTGCCTATGATGCTGAATATGAATAAGCAACAGGGTTATCGAATAATTGATTCCTACTGCATAGCTGTGAATGAAGAAGATTCAGTCGAAGCTTTTATTGGTTCCAGTACTTGATAGAGATAACGTACTTCCATCTCTT
>Ga0208315_1000378_pt1 | contig 34664 bp, 27 predicted proteins | sample MalvireepMed_215_FD_184239 | JGI IMG/M metagenome (GOLD analysis project Ga0208315, IMG submission 184239) | Marine viral communities from the Global Malaspina Expedition - Malaspina viral metaG DeepMed_215 (SPAdes) (version 2) | ecosystem: Environmental > Aquatic > Marine > Oceanic | place...
TCGGTATTTTCATCTTGTTTTTACGCTCCCTCATGAGTTGAATATCATTGCTCACTATAACCCAAATGCGTTGTATCAGTGTTTATTTAAAGCGACATGGCAAACGCTGAGTAAATTTGCGAAACGGAAAAAGCATGGTCAGTTAGGCATGACAAGCGTACTGCATACGTGGGGGCAAAACTTAGGTCAGCATATCCACTTGCATTGTTTGATACCCGCAGGCGCGCTTGATAAAGCGCACTGGCATGAAATAGAAAAAGGCTATTTATACCCCGTTAAAGCATTATCAACAGTGTTCAGAGGGAAAATGCTGGCGGCGCTCAATGAATGCGATAGTTCATTCGCGAAGGTAAGCACGCCAACCAAATGGTGCGTGTATAGCAAAGCCTGTTTAACGTACAGTGAAAAGCTAGTTAGTTACCTTGCTCGTTATACCCTAAAAGGCGTGATGTCAGAATCGCGATTAGTGTCAGCGACTGAAGAAACAGTGAGCTTTAAATACCGCGATTATGCAGATAACAACCGCGATAAAGTCATGACGCTGAGTTGTGATGAATTTTTACGGCGCTACTTACAACATGTATTGCCCAAAGGGTTTATGCGCATTCGCCACTATGGCTTTTTAGCTAATGCGTGTCGCAAGCGAAAGTTAGCATTAATAAGGTCACAAGAATCACACAGAGGTAAAGTGGAGAAGCTAAAGACAGAAAACGTAACACTGATACCGCATTGGCCTTGCCAGTCATGCAAGGTGGGTATTTTACGATTTATTGGCGTGATGAATTCAGACATGGCGACAAATAAAATAGCGCGAACGAGTTAGCAGCCTTGCTTGCTGCATCAAATCAATGAGTTATCCTGCTTAACTGTTCAGGCTAGTCGCGGCTGCGCGTAAGAAAAACATCCTTGCTTAACGGTTAAACATTCGGTTTAATAAATAGATAATAAACGCTGAGCAATGCAGGGAAAGCTTAAATTATAATAGGTAAGCTTATTAAACTAGCTGATTTAGCTAGAGCCTCTAAAAAGCAAATTCCCATAGCATAAATAGCACCATCTCTGACACACCGAGCAGGTAGCGCCTCAGTCCAACAAGCGATTATGCAACACAAACTGCGTGTCGCATAAATACTAAAATGTTATAACTCACCACACTGTAGAGTGTAAGGATGCACAAATGAACATAAACGCAACAGTTGCAGGTCAAATCATATTTATCAATTTCTTAGTTATGCTGTATTTAACTTTGAAATTTGCCAAAGGGAAGTCTGATAACTTACCACTTGTAGGGTTTTATACCTTCCTTCTAAGTTTTATTTTCTTTCCTGCTAGTTGGTTATATTGTTGGTACTGGTCAAAAAAGAAGCCTGAAGTAGCAAGTGAGTTATAACAAGCTAATTAATAAGGACAAAAAACAGTTGGCTGTTTTCGTTCCTCAACATTATAGCCAACAATTTTTTGCCCATTATTAGGGCGTTGAGGTTGTAGAATTACTCTTTTTAGGAACTGGTTCTACACATTTCACTTGATTGTTTTTTAACCTTGAACCCACAGGGTTACTGTGATCTAATAGATATTATTCACCCACGGTAAATTGTTATGGCCAACTATAAGCCTGACTTATCCTGCCAAAATAAATTCATTCCAATCAATTTTGCTGAGCAAATATTGCCAGGTACATTTGAGTATGCGCTTTGTTATATTGTCGAAAATAAACTCGATTTGTCGGGCTTTGACGCGTGGTATAACAATGATAAAACGGGCGCGGCGGCGTATCCACCTTCAGTGATGCTAAAGATTATTTTGCTCGGCTATGCACATGGTTTTATCAGCAGCCGCCGTATTGCTAAGGCGTGTGAGACGAATATTTTGTTCATGAGTGTGTCGGGTGATATTCAACCTCATTACACATCGGTAGCGGGATTCGTGGCCAAAATGCACGAACAGATTGAACCGCTGTTTACGCAAGTACTGATGATATGCGACGAAGAAGGCTTGATAGGTCGCAACATGTTTGCCATTGATGGATGCAAATTGAAATCGAATGCGAGTAAAGAATGGAGCGGCACATTCGATGAGCTAGGGCGTAAAAAAGCAAAACTAGAACGCGCGAGTAAACGTATTATCGAACGTCACCAATCACAAGATAGCCTGAGCGAAGAGTTGATAACACAGGATTTAAAGCAAAAAGAAAAGCTGGATAAAAGTGCAGATAAAATCACGGAGTTCTTAGCGACCCACGAGGAAAAAACGGGCAGCAAAGGCAAGCCCATTAAAAGTAATATTACCGACCCCGATAGCGCGAAAATGACCACGTCAAAAGGCACAATCCAAGGCTACAATGGGATAGCGATAAATGACGATAAACATCAAATTATACTGCAAGCACAGGCATGGGGCTCGGTGGGTGAGCAACAAACCTTGCAGCCAGCAGTTAAGCAATTAAAGCAGCAGCTTGATAAATTGAATACCGACAAATCAACAGACGAACAAACGATTAAGTTCACCGCAGACAGTGGGTTTAATAGCGAAGCGAATCTTGAATACATGGCGAAAAGTGGCTTTGATACTTACATTGCGGATAACCAATTTAGAAAACGAAACCCGTTATTTAAAGACAGCGAAACATACGAAACAGAGCAAGAAAAACGCCGACTAAAACGCAGTAAAGGTAAGCCACGCTTATTTACTTCAGAGGACTTCCATTATGATGAAACGACACAAACCTGCCGCTGTCCCGCAGGCAATGACATGTGGCGAAGTGGTATCAATGTAAAAAGCCACAACCAAAAATACACGCGATTCTGCGGTTACTTAAAAGATTGCAAAGTATGCCCACTGCAACAGCAATGCATGCGACAGCCACCGACAAAAACAGGGCGGCAAGTACAGTTTAAAAATGATGAATCGCGTAAACAGCTCAGCTATATCGACAAAATGAAGGCCAAAATAGACAGCCCAATGGGACGACGACAGTACAGTAAAAGACTCGGCTGTATAGAGCCAGTGTTCGGGAATATTACTGTCAATAAAGGCATGAATAAGTTGACCTTACGTGGACAAACGAAAGTGAATGCGCAATGGCAGTTGTATTGCCTTGTTCATAATCTAGAAAAGCTGAGAAACACGATGCATTAATTAGCGTAAGCCCTTATCACCTCAAATAATCCACTCAAACACCTGTGATACCTTCCAAAACGCCCATTAAAGCAACAGCAAATCCTCTTTTATATTTTACGTAAAATCGAAGTAACCGATTGAATCAAAATAGGAACTCGGCTATGGTTAATGCATCAATAAAAATAAATTAAAAACGAGTTATTCTACAGGCTCGTTAGTTGCCTTATTAACATCGCATGTTCAATTTGCTGTACAACTATGTGAGTGAAGACTATACTTGTTCCATTAAATGTACATGTTGAGGTTCTTATGAGAATCGTATCTTTTACTGAAGCTAGAAATGGTCTGAAAGCTGTTTTGGACGGTGTAGTTAATGATGCTGATACAACAGTAATTACACGCCGTGATTCTGAAGATGCTGTGGTTATGTCTTTAGACTACTACAACAGCCTTATGGAAACAGTTCACTTACTACGCTCTCCTCAAAATGCTGAACACTTAAACCGTTCGATAGCACAATACCGTGCTGGTAAAACAACAGCACGAGAGTTAATTGATGAGTAGTAGTCAACGTTTATTGTCGTGGACAGATGACGCTTGGGATGACTACCTGTATTGGCAAACTCAAGACAAGAAGACACTCAAGCGCATCAATAAACTTATCAATGATGTAAAGCGCTCGCCATTTGAGGGAATCGGTAAACCAGAGCCACTAAAAGAGAATCTATCTGGTTTTTGGTCTCGTCGTATTGATGATACTAATAGGCTTGTTTACGCAGTCGATGATCAAGCAATAACGATAATCTCGTGTCGTTACCACTACTAAATTAGGCTCAGCGATCTGGCATCTAACAAAGCATTTAAGAGTGATTCGCAACGCTTGGCGTTTTCGCTTCGCTCAAGTATAGCCAAGCGTCGCTCACACCTTAATGCGGCGTTGAGGTTGTAGAATTACTCTTTTTAGGAACTGGTTCTACACATTTCACTTGATTGTTTTTTAACCTTGAACCCACAGGGTTACTGTGATCTAATAGATATTATTCACCCACGGTAAATTGTTATGGCCAACTATAAGCCTGACTTATCCTGCCAAAATAAATTCATTCCAATCAATTTTGCTGAGCAAATATTGCCAGGTACATTTGAGTATGCGCTTTGTTATATTGTCGAAAATAAACTCGATTTGTCGGGCTTTGACGCGTGGTATAACAATGATAAAACGGGCGCGGCGGCGTATCCACCTTCAGTGATGCTAAAGATTATTTTGCTCGGCTATGCACATGGTTTTATCAGCAGCCGCCGTATTGCTAAGGCGTGTGAGACGAATATTTTGTTCATGAGTGTGTCGGGTGATATTCAACCTCATTACACATCGGTAGCGGGATTCGTGGCCAAAATGCACGAACAGATTGAACCGCTGTTTACGCAAGTACTGATGATATGCGACGAAGAAGGCTTGATAGGTCGCAACATGTTTGCCATTGATGGATGCAAATTGAAATCGAATGCGAGTAAAGAATGGAGCGGCACATTCGATGAGCTAGGGCGTAAAAAAGCAAAACTAGAACGCGCGAGTAAACGTATTATCGAACGTCACCAATCACAAGATAGCCTGAGCGAAGAGTTGATAACACAGGATTTAAAGCAAAAAGAAAAGCTGGATAAAAGTGCAGATAAAATCACGGAGTTCTTAGCGACCCACGAGGAAAAAACGGGCAGCAAAGGCAAGCCCATTAAAAGTAATATTACCGACCCCGATAGCGCGAAAATGACCACGTCAAAAGGCACAATCCAAGGCTACAATGGGATAGCGATAAATGACGATAAACATCAAATTATACTGCAAGCACAGGCATGGGGCTCGGTGGGTGAGCAACAAACCTTGCAGCCAGCAGTTAAGCAATTAAAGCAGCAGCTTGATAAATTGAATACCGACAAATCAACAGACGAACAAACGATTAAGTTCACCGCAGACAGTGGGTTTAATAGCGAAGCGAATCTTGAATACATGGCGAAAAGTGGCTTTGATACTTACATTGCGGATAACCAATTTAGAAAACGAAACCCGTTATTTAAAGACAGCGAAACATACGAAACAGAGCAAGAAAAACGCCGACTAAAACGCAGTAAAGGTAAGCCACGCTTATTTACTTCAGAGGACTTCCATTATGATGAAACGACACAAACCTGCCGCTGTCCCGCAGGCAATGACATGTGGCGAAGTGGTATCAATGTAAAAAGCCACAACCAAAAATACACGCGATTCTGCGGTTACTTAAAAGATTGCAAAGTATGCCCACTGCAACAGCAATGCATGCGACAGCCACCGACAAAAACAGGGCGGCAAGTACAGTTTAAAAATGATGAATCGCGTAAACAGCTCAGCTATATCGACAAAATGAAGGCCAAAATAGACAGCCCAATGGGACGACGACAGTACAGTAAAAGACTCGGCTGTATAGAGCCAGTGTTCGGGAATATTACTGTCAATAAAGGCATGAATAAGTTGACCTTACGTGGACAAACGAAAGTGAATGCGCAATGGCAGTTGTATTGCCTTGTTCATAATCTAGAAAAGCTGAGAAACACGATGCATTAATTAGCGTAAGCCCTTATCACCTCAAATAATCCACTCAAACACCTGTGATACCTTCCAAAACGCCCATTAAAGCAACAGCAAATCCTCTTTTATATTTTACGTAAAATCGAAGTAACCGATTGAATCAAAATAGGAACTCGGCTATGGTTAATGCATCAATAAAAATAAATTAAAAACGAGTTATTCTACAGGCTCGTTAGCCTTACAAGGAGTATGGTAGTGGAATCAACGTATATTTATATAATTATCGCTTGCTTAGTGATCTGGTTTATCGAGCATAAAGTAAACTTATCTACTTCGCACAAAGCGTTAATAGAAGATGGTGATAACGTTATAATTAATCCAACTATGTTGTCACGCTGCTATGGTTTTTCATCTAAAGTTGTAGCTAAATCTAATATTACAAAAATTCAACTCGCAAATAATTGTGTTAGTTTATTCACAGAAAGTAATAACGCCATAGATATTTGGTTACCTAAAAAATATTGCAGTAATGTTGCTGAACGTGCAGAGAAATATTTCAAAAATGCGAGTTTGGTAAAAGTGTAATGCTAACAAGGGCTTAAAACGGAAAAAATACAGTTGGCTATTTTCACTCCGTTCAATATTTTAGCTAACAATTTTTTGCCCTTAGCATTAAGGAGTTAATTTGGGTAGTCTATTGAAAATAACATCGCTACTTAATTTTTTAATTTATACCGTTGTGGCGATCTTTATTCTGATATCTCAGGGTGAATTTTATGAAAACCATTATTGGTTTTTAATTGCTTTTTTGGGTGTTTCTATAGCAGCGTCAAACTTAAAGCCCGTTAATGATGTACTTGTTGGTATTCTATTCTCAGGGCTTACAGCTAATCTCTTATTAGTTGCCTCGGTATCAACAGGTATAAAAATCAATAGTGCTACATTTTTGATTTTTTTCGGGTACTTATGCGCAGGCTGTTTTTCTGTATGGTTCTTTATCGCACGGAATAAGTATCAGAGTTTTAATGCTAACAAGTGACTATGGTGCTCAATGTCCTCTCATAGCACACAGGCATACTTCGGCAAAGAGCGATGAACGATCATTCAGGTGAGTCGTTTTTAACTTAGTAAGAATAAAAAGAAACCCTCCCTTTTTTACATAGCGAAATAACCTACATTAAGCATAAAATTTATAGCTGGCAATAACTTACACTATTTTTTATTAATATAAGTTAATAAAATGAGGGCATTTTCACGCTTGAATTTGGAAAGTGTTAACTGATAAAGCGGTTATATGTACAAGGAGTTATGGTGAAGAAATTCTTCAAATATCTAGGTTTTGGAATTTTAAGTGTTGTTATATTTTTCATTGGTATTGGAGTTGCTGAACACCTTAGTAAACTTAACCACTAGTTGTTTATTTTACTGAGCATATTTTTAGGAGTAGCCTTTGAAGTACATAACTATATTTTTAGTTCTTTTACTGGTTGGTTGTAATAGTACTAATGAAGCGGCAAATTCAAGTACTGTATATACCAATGCACAAACAGATTTACCTGCTAAATGGGTTGTGAAGATTGAACCAAAATATCCTGAAGATGCGGCTAAAAATAGCGTAGAGGGCTACTTAAAATTCAAATCAATAGTGAATGAAGTTGGTGCGTTAGAAAGAGTTGAAGTAATTGAATCTGCCCCAAAAGGTGTATTTGAAAAGGAAGGTTTACGGGCTTTAAAGCTATGGCGATTTAAGCCTGCGTTATTAAATGGTAGGCTGGTTAAGGTTGAGTACACTAGCACTCTTGAGTGGAAGTTATAATGTCTTTGGGATGAGCATATCATGGAGATCTAAGCAACCTAAACAAATACGATGTGATAGGTGTGAACTGTATTATTCTGAATTCTTGGATAAATGCACGCATTGTTCCGATTTAAACGAAGCACAATTACTCATGCTTAAGGCTAAACATCAAGAATCTCTTAAACACAATGCAACGCTTGGTAAATACTTATTTATAGCTGCTGCAGTAATTGGTGTATTACTTTTTGTTAGTTTTTTATGGTAGCAGCGTTGGGTTTTTCCTTAAGTGGAGGAGGGTAAGTTAACAGAGAAAAAACCTTTAATACATTCAGCCTAAAAAATTATATCCATCCGGTAACTTTTAAATTAATCACACTGAACTATCCGTCCACGTAATATTTTTTGTTATTTAATTAAACCTAAAACTCCTTCCTTAACTAAATAAGCCTGCGCTTCATCAGTATGGGGCTTAAACTTTTTCCAGCGGCCTATGGCCTTGTTGTTAAGCGGTTGGCGTACTTGCATTTTGCTGGCGGTTGATACCGGTGCGGTGTTTAAATGAAAATCAAGGCACTGTGGTTGCCAGTCTAAGTCACAATAGCTCACTAACTCTTTTATCTTTTGCTCTGGTGCGGCTACAAGTTCTTCGTATTTTACTAGTTTAATATTGCTGTGAAGGGCGCTAAAGTGCTGTATTAGTTTATAAAAGCGGCTGTAAAATTTAGCTGTGTCGAGTAAGTCTAACGAGTAAGCATAATACGGGTTGTTAATAGTAAATAGCTGGCGATAGTTACCAATGCAGGTGTCCATGGGGTCGCGAAGTAGACAAATTATTTTGGCGTTTGGCAGGGCTTTGGTAATTAAATCGATATAAAAAAAGTTAAACGGTAGTTTATCAATAAAGTGTTTATGGCTGCCGGTTACAACACGCGTTGCTTCAAGATAAGTGCTGCCAAGTTTTGCAAAATCAAGCTGGTAAGCTTGGCTTAAGGTGTCTGTATCAAGTACTTGAGGCGTAGGTGTTTGGCTAAGTTTTTTTACACTTAGGCCAAAGTCTTGCAGCTCGCCCGCTGATTGTACGTCGCTGTGGCTTGATAAAATGCGCTCAACTAATGTGGTGCCAGAGCGCGGCATGCCTAATACAAAAATTGGCTCACTGCTTTGGTTGCCAGCTGTTTTTTGGTTTTTGTATTTATCACTGAGCTGTTTAATATGTGAAAATAATGCCTCAGACGCTTGGTTATCAAACGCCTTATTAGCGAGTTTTGCTGTTTTACCTTGTTGTAACGCGGCAAAGGCTGCTGAAAAGTCGCCTAGGTCTTGATATTCTTTTGCGAGCGCATGACCTATATGCAGTTTAGCGTCGGGATGATTGACCTGTTCAAATGCGTTTTTTAGTCGCGCTATGTGGTTATTTTGCTCAGTGACTTTAGTTAAATCAGCTAAAGCAAAATGACTTTGATGATGAAGTGGATTCAGTGCAATGGCATTTTCAAACGCGTGCTGCGCCTTTTCAAACTGGCCTAAAAATTTAGCACATACCCCATAGTTATAATAAAACTGTGGCTGACGAGTATTACTCGCTTCAGCTATACTTAATGCGCATATAAAGTAATCAGCTGCTTGTTGATGTAAACCCGCTTGAGTGAGCGCCACGCCTAATGTATCGGCATCAAGTGCTTTACTAATATGTTCAAGCTTAACGCTGAGGGCGGTGCTTTTCGCTTTTTGTAAATCGCCGGTGAGGGCGTAACACTTGGCCAGTTGCGCTGTATATTCAATAGACTGAGTAAAGTTTAATGCTTTTTCAATTAGCTTTATCGCTTTATAAATTTGACCAACCTGTAAATTAACCATGGCGAGCAAAAAGTAGCCATCAGCAAAGTCAGGCTTTTGTGTTACCAGCTCAACCAGTGCTTTATGCGCTTGCTGAATGTTGCCTTGGTTTAAGTTGTTTATAGCGCTTTGGTGTAGTTGCTTTAAGTTTGGCTGCATGAATACTCTTATAAATAATGTACTTACAAATAAAAAGGCTCAAAATTAATTTGAGCCTTTTTATTGTACTTAAACTTATCGTTTAATTATATTTCCAACGTATCGTTTAATTATATTTCAAACTTATAGTTAAATTTAATGCCTACAGTAAGCGGGCGATTAACATAGTAACCATAGTTACGTTGTATGTCTGCGCCATTCGCTGTTGTAATATCCGCATCTGAGCGACGAACAGAGGTAACCGCATATTTATTAAATAGGTTATCTACATATAAAGTAGTCGACCACGCATCGGCGGTTAATTTAGCTGAAATATTACTTAAGCTATAACCCGGAAGTGCTTCACCGTTGTCACGTAGGCCTACTTTTGAAATTACATCACTTTGTGCAGTTAAACCGTAGTTAATATCTAAGGTTTTATCATTTAACACGTCTGTTTGGTAGTTAATCCCCATAGAGAACTGGTGCTCAGGTGAGCCCGGTAAACGGTCGCCATCTTTAGGGCTATCCTCATTACCATCGGCATTAAATAGATATGCCGCGTCAGAGGTTAATTCTGCTTGTGTATACGCATAAGTTGCATAGGCAGTAAATGAGTCTGATAAAATTGCACGCGTGGCAATTTCAATTCCTTTCGCATTAGCACTATCTACGTTTGTTAGGTACGGTAATTGACCTACGACGGTAGCTGCTGCAATTTGTGCGTTATCCCAATCAACATTAAATAGCGCGGCATTAAAGTGTAGTTGGCTTCTAAACCATGTACTTTTAAAGCCTAGTTCGTAGTTGGTTGTTGTGTCGGATTCAAAAAGTCTCTCATCAGGGTTACCACAGCCTGTTTGTTGGTTTTCTGGAAGTGGATCAGGACAAGCTGCTAGAAGATTTGAACCACCAATTCTAAAGCCTTCACTGATTGTTGCATATCCCATTACAGAGTCGCTAAATTGGTACTTAGCATTAAATTTGAGAAGAGTACCGTTATCGCCTGCTTTATCGTATTCATAATTAATGCTAATCGCATCAGGTTCTGCGCCACCAAATAAAGTATTTGCAAGCGGGAAGTCATATGCTGCTTTTGCTTTTACATCGTATTCGTAAAAACGCGCGCCAATGGTAATGTCGAGTTTATCGGTTACTTGGTAACCCACTTCACCAAAAAGCGCTGATTCAGTGACATTGCTGCCAGTAATTTCTAAATATTCTAAAGAGTCTGGTCTAAGTTGTGCGCCTTCGAAATTATCAACCGCGAACTGATCAAAGCCTGGTGTGTACTCTCTGCTTGATGCATCGGTGTCAGTTTTGTTGTAAAAACCACCAACAATCCAGCTTAAATCGCCATCACTTTGTGATACTAAACGTAGTTCTTGGGTAAAGGTGTCTTTTTCGTCAATTTCACGAGTAAAGGCTGAAAACGAAGGAAACTCTTCGTAGCCATAGTCTAAGCGAATTAAAAGATCAGTTTGATCACGTTGCCCATCGGCGTCAAATTGAGAAATACCGGTAGCTGAGACCAGCTCAGCAAAACCTAAGTCGGCTTTTAGTTCAAGGCTTAGTAATTGGTCTTCTTTTATCCGTGGCTCTTCATAACGGTACGCTGACTCGTATTTGCCAATGCGATCATTTAAGCCATTGTTAGCATTAAGGCTGTTGTGATGAACAATTGAGCGGCCTTCGGTGTCTTGCTTTTGATAGAAGTAGTTTAATGTGCCTTCAAATGACTCATTTGCTTTGTAACGCAATGAAATACGGCCAGTTGTGGTTGTTTCACCGTTGGCGTCTTTTACATTTTTAAGATTGCTGTTGACTGCATCAAGGTTTGCCCAATCAGGGTCGGTAATCGATACACCTGGTTCACGAACGGTGTAGGCGTAATCAATAAACCCTGGGTCTTCATAAATATTTAAGCTGGTACGAACAGCCAGTTTGTCTTCAATCAATGGTAAATTGAAAATAAAGCCCGCTTCACCACCGACCGAATCACTTTCTTGAGTTTGAAAAACATCACCAAATACTTCCCCTGAGGTGAAATCAAGCTCTGGTTCTTTAAGCATATAGCGAATAGCGCCGCCTAATGTACCAGCTCCATATAATGTGCCTTGTGGCCCAATAAGCACTTCCACGCGCTCTACATCAACAAGGCGCATATCGACCGATACTGGAATTTCATTAATATATGTGGCAACAGTGCCACCATCTGATGAAGGGCCTGATGAATTAGTATTTAAACCACGGACTATAATAGGTGAACCGGCACGGCCACCTTGATCTGTAATTGTTAAACCTGGCACCCAACGTGCTACATCGGCCAGCTCACTGATGTTTTGATCTTTCATTACATCAGCATCGAGCGCGGTAATGTTAAGAGGCGCAGCTTGAATTGAGCCACTTCGGCGCGTTGCTGTAACCTCAATAACTTCAAGCGATTTGTTCTTTTCAATAACTTGCTCTTGAGCCACTGCATTACTGCTAAATAATACACCACTCAGTGCGCTTGATACAGCCAAGGTTAACAGGCTTGGTTTAAACATAAAAAGTGATCCTAGTTCAATAAAATGTGTTTATAAATGAGCGCTAATAGTATCAGGGTGTTTTAGTGATGGAAATAAAAGCATGAATTTTAATTCACTTTTTTAGAATAAAAATATAAAGGTGAGTTTGAGTGTTTCACGCTGTATATTAAATAAACAAAGGCGTTGCTTTAAAATCAACCAAAATGATAATTGTGCCTAATATAGATAAAAACTGGATAATGTATAGTTTAAAACGTCATTACTTATATTTTTATAAACACTATAAAAATGAATATTCCCCCCCATAATCTTTATAGTACATGTTTAATTATTGATAACACGAACAGCACAATTTAGTTGTGGCTGTGAGTCAGTTATATGAGGATTTATAATGTCAAAGCTGTTTTCACCATTGTCACTTGGTAAGTTAAGCCTAGAGAATAGAATTATTATTGCACCCATGTGCCAGTACTCGGCCAACAATGGCGCTGCAAGTGACTGGCATACCATTCATTTAGGTCAATTGAGTTTAAGTGGAGCGGGTTTACTTATTTTAGAAGCGACGGCCGTTAATCCCGAAGGGCGAATTAGTTACGCCGATTTAGGATTATGGGATGATACAACCCAAGCTGCATTAGCAAAAAGTTTAACGGCCGTAAGACAATACAGCCCAATGCCTATTGGTATTCAATTAGCCCATGCAGGTCGTAAAGCGTCAACCGATAAACCATGGGATGGCGGTGGGGCACTTATGCCCGATCACCTCAATGGTTGGCAAACGGTTGCGCCATCAGCCATTGCCTATGATGAAAACAGCCCCATTCCCAAAGCGATGAACCAAGATGATATAGATTCGCTCATAAGTGACTTTGTTAATGCGGCAAAGCGCGCTGACGAGTTGGGCCTTGATTTAATTGAAATACATGGCGCGCACGGTTATTTGCTACACCAGTTCTTATCGCCGCTGACAAACAAACGTGATGATCAATACGGTGGTAGCCTAGAAAATAGAATGCGATTATTACTCGACGTATTTAAAGCTGTAAGAGCGGCATTTCCAAGCAATAAAGCGGTGGGTGTACGTATTTCAGCAACCGATTGGGTTGATGGTGGTTGGGATTTACCGCAATCAATTGAACTGGCAAAAGCGCTTGACGCGTTAGGGTGTGACTTTATTCATGTAAGCACTGCGGGTTTAAGCCCTGAGCAAGATATACCTGTTGCTAAGAATTTTCAGGTGCCGTTTGCAACCGCCATTAAACAGGTTGTGAATATGCCAGTGATAGCGGTGGGTTTAATTACCGAGGCGCAGCAAGCTGAAAGTATTATCAGTGATGAACATGCTGATGGTGTTGCTTTAGCGCGGGGTATTTTATATAACCCACATTGGCCTTGGCATGCTGCGGCCGAGTTGGGCGCGCAAGTACAAGCACCAAAGCAATATTTGCGTTCAAGCCCACATGGCCAGCCATCCCCTATAAAATAGTGAATAACTTAATTGCAAAACCCAAGCAAATAGCGTGGGTTTTGTGTGTCTCAGTAGCTTAATATTTAATTAAATATTAAGCAGGAGTTGGCTGCTTTTTACTGTTTGACGTTGAGCTACCAACCGAGGCAATAATAACTAATAAAATAGCAAGCCACTGCCAAATGCTAAGCAGTTCACCTAAAATAACTAAGCCAGCGAGTGCTGCAATAGCGGGTTCAAGGCTCATCATAATGCTAAACCCTTGCGGCGACATATTACGCAGCGTGATCATTTCTAAAGTATAAGGTAAGGCACTTGAGAGTACCGCAATGGCAATACCTAACGGAATAATATCCCAAGTAAATGCAGCACTTTGTGATATACCACCATAAGGTACAAGCACAATAGCTGAAATGGTCATACCCATCGCTACTGTTGCTCCACCAGAGCTTTGGCTGCCGGTTTTTTTACCAAATAAAATATAACCTGCCCAACAGGCACCCGCTGCAAGCGCTAAAATCACGCCAATTGGGTCTAAACTTTCTTGGCCTTTCATATCGGGTAACAGTAATAATATTCCGGTTATTGCGCAGGCAACCCAAAATAAATCACGCTTTCGTCTTGATGAAAATAACGCAACGGCAAGAGGCCCGGTAAATTCAAGCGCAACACCAATACCCAGTGGAATACGTTCAATGGCGTAATAAAATAGAATGTTCATGCCGCCTAGGCTCAAACCATAAATTAAGATGGGTAAACGCTGGCTTGCAACCGGAAAGTGTCTCCAAGGTTTAAAAATTAAACAAAGAATAGCGGCAGAAAAACCTAAACGTAAGGCCGTTGTGCCCTCAGGGCCAACAATAGGGAAAAGCTGCTTAGCCAGTGAAGCCCCAGACTGAATAGTGATCATTGCAAGCAATATGCATAAAATAGCCAGTAATAGCTCTTTGGTTGATTTTTGCATGGTTGTCCTTAAAAATTGCCACTTAATTGCGGCGCATATTACCTGCTTTTACCTACGCAGGTAAATGTAAATTAACGTTTTACATGGGGTCCCCAGTGATGAGAGGCTATCACTGGGCTGAATAAAAAATAAGCGTTACTCTTTTTAAGATTGAGGTGGCAGGTAATGAGGGCTGACTCATTGAGTAAAAATTTATAGTTCAGCTTTACTATCTGCAGGGTATATAACGCCCAATTGCGCGCGGGCGGTATCGAGTACCGTCATCACATCGCGTGAAAGCTGGTGGTTGTTAATATGTGACTCTAATGTGTTTTGCTCAATCATCTCAATAAAGTGCGCAACTTCATACTTCATAAAATGCTCATCAAAATCTGCACTTATTGTTTCTTTTTGGCCATTATTAGCGATGAATTCCACTTTTTTAAGCTGCGATACAGCTTCAATACGAATACGACCTAACTCACCTTGTATTTCGGTGATGTTCTCGCCTTGCGATATTTTTGAATAACTAATTACCGCTTGTTTATCTGCATAATTTAAAAGTACATCGCCGGCACCATCAACACCGGTTTCTAGCAATACGCCACTGGCGTGTACACTGTTTGGTGCGCCCCACAGTGCTATAAGTATATAAAGCGGGTAAATACCAAGGTCTACTAATGCGCCGTTAGCAAATTCAGGTAAAAAGGTATTAGGGCGCTCACCGTTTTTGAACTTATCGTAACGTGACGAGTATTGGCTAAATTGGCCAATAAATTTACGCGGTGTACCAATTCTTTTTAATGCGTTTTTTAAAACAGCAAAGTTAGGTAAATGCGTTGTCATCATCGCTTCCATGTACAAACGTTGATGTTTTTGAGCAGCTGTTAAAATAGCCGTAAGCTCATGACTATTTGCTGCTGAAGGTTTTTCGCCAAGTACGTGTTTGCCCGCTTTTAAACACTGTATTGCATACGCACTGTGCAGGCTATTGGGCGCAGCTATATAAACTGCGTCTACTTGTTCATCTTGGCACACAGCATCAATAGAGGTAAAAATTTTAGCGTCGGTATTTGTTGGATGATTAGCTAAAAAGCGCTCGCCGCTGCTTATTTGGCGAGAGCAAATACCGTATAAATTAAAATTACTCAGAGTACTTGCCGCATCGAGTAGGGTGTCGCTAATAAAATTGGTACCTACAATCACAAAATTCATGTTTAGCCTTTTTATGTATTTTACGCAGCTTTGCAGTTTAACAATGTTTTGCTCTAAATGCGCGGGCAGAGCAGTTAAACCAGCGTTTTACACTGGCACTTAATGTGGCTTGTTCTTGATAACCTAACAACTCGGAAATATGTGAAATAGAAAATTGGTTTTGCATTAAATAGTGTTCACATAATGCGCGGCGAGTGGCATCTTTTAGTTTTACAAAACTGGTGTTATGTTTTTTAAGTTCACGGTGCAAGGTCCGTGGGTGCATATTAAGTGCCGTTGCTATCGTTTGGTTTGAGCATTGAAAAAGGGGTAGCATGGGTCGAATAAGTGCACTTACTTGCGAAGGTAACGACTGAGTATGCGCATTATTAGCGGCTAAAAAGTTTAATGCGGCTTGTACTTTGTGTTGATCAGAAACATTAAGCGGCAATAATAAATCGTCTTTGGCGATTAAAATACCGGCGCTGTTTCTGTGTTCAATAACGTGACAGCCAAAGTGCTGATGGTAAGCGCGTAGATTTGCATCAAGCTTTTGCGGTAAAAATACCTTAATGGGTTTGCATTGATTTTGGCTCACTTTTTTTAAGGTGGCGAGCGCCAGTGCAATTGTTAATTCAATAACTTGATTTATAACAGGTAATGGCTTGAGTTTTATTTCGAATGATAAAAATATATTTTGGTCATCTTCAAGTGTATGCGTGGTTAAATTAAGTGCGGGTGTATGTAAGTGTAGGTATTTAATTACCCACGTTAGCGCTTCACCTAAATCAGTTCCACTTTTAGCAGCGATAGCGATATGCCCTAAAATATCAAAGCTTTGTTTGCTAGCGAGTTTAAGGCCAAAACTTGGGCAGTTTAAGCTATGAGCGCAGTATTCTAAAAGCTCAGCATAATGGCGATAAGTTAAGCTTTGTGTTTCAAGGGAGTTTAACGCTACCTCAATGGCGCAATGGCGCATAATGCTTGTTGTATCACCACCTAGTTCGGTAATTAATGTATCAATTCCCTGCAGAGAAGTGGCTTTAATCAGGCTGCTCATAACAATTGCATTAGTGGAGAGGTGTCTAAAAATATCAAGTTTTCAGTAGATAATCCATGCAAAGTAGTTTTTTTAATGGGAGATTTTTTATGCATACCACCTCATTTGATTACATTGTGATTGGCGCAGGCAGTGCCGGCTGTGTTGTTGCCTCGCGATTATCTGAAAATAAAAATGTAAGTGTGTGTTTAATTGAAGCCGGCGGCCGTGACCAAAGTGCTATGGTGCAAATGCCTGTGGGAGTTGCAGCTAGTGTGCCTTATGGCATTAATAGCTGGCATTACAATACGGTGCCACAAAAAGAGCTTAATAACCGCTGTGGGTTTATGCCAAGAGGTAAAGTGCTTGGTGGTTCAAGTTCAATCAATGCCATGGTGTACATAAGAGGGAATAAAAAAGACTACGACAACTGGGCCGCTATGGGAAATACCGGCTGGGATTATACCAGTTTGCTGCCTTATTTTATCAAAGCTGAAAACAACAAAACCTTTACCAACAGCCCATATCATGGTGTAAATGGCCCCTTACATGTGCAAGAGCTAAGTTTACCAAGCCCAGTTAATCAGCTGTTTTTAAAAGCATGCCAAGAGCAAGGCGTGGCCCTTAATGACGATATTAATGCGCAGCAACAGCTAGGTGCGCGGTTATCGCAGGTCACTCAACATAAAGGGGAGCGTTGCAGTGCGGCAAAAGCGTACTTAACACCTAATTTAGCTCGTAAAAACTTAACCGTGCTCACTGACGCGCAGGTGCATAAAATTAATTTTTGCGGGAAATCTGCAACTGGTGTAACAGTTGCAGTTAATAATAAAAGCTATGTGCTAAATGCCCATAAAGAAGTTATTTTAAGTGCCGGTGCTATTAACTCCCCACACCTTTTAATGTTATCGGGAGTGGGGCCTGCAGATCATTTAAAGCAGCATAACATTGAGCTTGTAACGCCATTAGAAGGTGTAGGCAGTAATTTGCACGATCACTTAACCGTTGTGCCATTATACAAAGCAAAATATTCGCAAGGCACATTTGGAATAAGTGCCAGTGGTGCGTTTAATATTGCAAAAGGATGCGTTGATTGGTTTGCCAAACGCGAAGGAAAGTTAACCAGTAACTTTGCCGAATCGCATGCGTTTATAAACTTATTTACAGATTCTATTGTGCCCGATGTGCAACTTGAATTTGTTATTGGGCTGGTGGACGATCACAGCCGTAAACTGCATTATGGCCATGGATACAGTATTCATAGCAGCATAATGCACCCTAAAAGCCGCGGCACTATTCGTTTAGCGGATGCCAACCCTTTAAGTGCGCCACTCATTGATCCTAATTATTTAAGCCACCCCGATGATTTACAGGTTATGCTACTTGGGCTTAAAAAAACATTGAGCATAATGCAAAGCAAAGCGTTTGATATTATTCGTGCAGATATGGTATATCCGCTTGATATTAATGATGATACGCAGCTTATTGAGTTTATTAGGCAAACAGCCGATACAGAATATCACCCCGTAGGAACCTGCAAAATGGGCCAAGACGATATGGCTGTGGTTGATAGCGAATTACGTGTTCACGGTGTGCAAAATTTACGGGTGGTAGACGCCTCTATTATGCCCAGTATTATTACCGGAAATACCAATGCTGGGGTAATAGCCATTGCAGAAAAAGCCGCTGATTTAATTAAGCTCGCCGGAATCTGTGATTAATTTGACTTATAAAACGCGGTTAACCATTGCTGCCAGTCTTGTTCTAGTTTGAGCATTTGCTGGTGTTTTTTAGCGGAAAAATGTTTGTTTTTATCCTCATCCGCTAAAAACGGCCCCACACGACAAAGCGGGCAATAATCATCAGTTAGATAATTCGGGGTTGTTAACATATCACTTAATTCGGGTGGTGTATTTTCACTAAATACATAGGTAATACCGCTGGTGTCTTTGACGTGTTTGTCACGGTCGACATTGCGAATTTTATAGCCATCAAAGCGACTGATATCGAATGGCATTTGTCCTTGGTATGCCGCGTTTAAATGGGTATTTAAACTCCCCTCAATATTCCACTCACGATACGGTTTAACATCTTTTGAGGTTATATAACATAACCCAGGGCCTTGTGGGTTCAAGGCAAACTCATTGGCATATTTTATAAATTGATGCAGTAACGCACGGTTAAGCACGTTCATGCTGTTATTACGTGTATTTTTCTCAAATGCGTCGCGACCAATAAACGCAGGAATAAGTGGAAATTGAAAAATCACCACATCAAAGCTGTTTAGGTGCTCGGCTAGTTGTTGCCAACATTGTGTGTTGGTGACATCAAATTCATTAAGCACATTAACGTTATGTGCTTTAAGTGAAGCAAGCGCGTTATCGGGGTATTTTTCTGTAAGAGTTGCAGCTGCATCAAAGGTTGAGGCAACTAACTTTTGCGGTTTAATGTGGTTATAAAGCGCGTTTGAAAACGATAAGTCGCCATCACCTACCGTGAGTATGTTCCAATTTGGGTTTAAGTACATATTAAATTATATGTTTTTATTAGTAACAGGCGATGTGTCAGGATGCGGTGTACTAATCAGCTGTTGATGTAACCTATACATAGCTAAACGCGTTTTTAACCCTTCGATGGCAACTTGTTTAAGAATTAAGTTAAAGGTAATCAAAATAGCAAACACAATATGAATAGGGCCATGAGTAAAACCGGCTTGAGGGTCGTAAATGGCTAAGCCAAATAAAACAAACAACACCACCATAAATATTTCAATGAGCTGATTTGAATAAAAAGAAAGACGTCCTTCGCTTTTATGATCTTTTTTTATGCTTATGGCACAAAAAAACGGGATCACTTTAATTTTAAAAGCCGCGTTTTTTTCTACAAAATTCTCACCAAGGTCAGTAAGCTGTTGGCGTAATTGGTCTATCATGGTGTGTCCTCTCAATACAGTGCGCGGATGTTACCCTATTACAGACCAATGGTTAAGCCATGGCGTGTTATTTAGGGTAAATACTCATACCAATAATTAAGATATGACACACAAATACCACTGATGTGAGCACAAAACGCATTTTTTGATAATCTTTATGATAACCCTGCCACTGTATTGTGGCCTTTTCAAAAATCAGTACTAACCAAAAGCTCGCGCCTAACCACGCAAGCATCCACTCAATCGGTAAGAATGATAAAAACGGAATAGGAATGACCGGTAGCACTGCTTTAATCGCATCGGCAAAGCTTTGTTGGCCTGCATGCCATAAATTACCCGCCATAAACGCTAAAATAGCAATGCTGTAAAAACTAAAAAACTCTAAATTTACACTGTTACTGCCAACCATGAGTGGCCAGCCCACACAGCCTAAAAATGGCAATAAGCCCAAATAGCCAAGTTGAATGTGATTGACGAATTTTTCCATAAACGAAATGCCTTTAAAGGTTGTGTAATGTAAACCACGTTATTGTAGCAAGGATGTGCAGTGTAATCTTATTAAAATCTATATAGCGCAACTGACTATGAGTGGTAGTTGAGTTGTAACTGCTTTAACGCTTAAAAGTAAGCAGTAGATCACTCTTTGGGTTTTTAATCTTAAAAATCGATTGTTTTAATCTAAACAATCAATTTTATTTAATTTCTCAAAGGCCTTATTGTATTAATCAAGCCAACGCACAAGGCGTTAACTTTTTAAATACACTAAACATAAATGAGGAATACTATGAGCACTTCATTGATTAACACAAAATTACAACCTTTCAATGCAACAGCTTACCACAATGGTGACTTTGTAGAACTCACTGAAAAAGACGTATTAGGTAAGTGGTCTATCTTTTTCTTTTACCCTGCAGATTTCACATTTGTATGCCCAACTGAATTAGGTGACCTTGCAGATCATTACGCACAGTTACAAGAAATGGGCGTTGAAGTTTATTCAGTATCAACTGATACACACTTTACGCACAAAGCATGGCATGACACGTCAGACACCATCGGTAAAATTACTTACCCAATGATTGGTGACCCAACAGGGCGCATTACACGCAACTTTGGTGTCATGATTGAAGAAGAAGGCCTTGCACTTCGCGGTACATTTGTAATGAACCCAGAGGGCGAAATCAAAGTTGTTGAAACACATGACTTAGGCATTGGTCGTAGTGCTAAAGAGTTAGTTCGTAAAGTACAAGCAGCGCAATACATTGCAACACATGATGGCGAAGTTTGTCCTGCATCTTGGCAGCCAGGTGAAGACACATTAGCACCTTCACTAGACCTAGTTGGTAAGATTTAAACCTTACCACTAACTAAATTTAGAGTAGAACATGACTCTAAACCCAGTGAGCCTGTATAGGTTCACTGGGCACTCTCCCACGCCATCACACGTTTCTAAAATTTCGCACATGCATTGATGGCATGGGAACCTTGCTGTTTTAATTTTCCTTAAGGGGCTAAGCCATGTTAGACAACAACATAAAGAACCAATTAAAAAGCCATTTTGAATCGCTGACTCAGCCTGTTGAGCTGCTTATCGCCTTGGACGACAGCAAAAAATCAACAGAAGTAGAAAGTTTAGCGAATGATTTAGCGTCACTAAGCGATAAGTTTAGTGTAATAAATAATCCCGATACTAACGCCCGCAGGCCTTCTATGGTGGTGCATTCACCAGAAAAAAATACCCATATTACCTTTGCAGGTGTTCCTATGGGACACGAATTTACTAGTTTAGTGTTAGCGCTATTGCACACAGGTGGTCACCCTAGTAAAGCAAGTAAAGATGACATTGAACAAATACAAACACTCGAGCAAACACTCAATTTTGAAGTGTATATTAGCTTGAGTTGCCAAACCTGCCCGCAAGTTGTGCAGGCACTCAATACTATGGCAGCAACAAATAGCAATATTAAAGCCACCATGATTGATGGGGCATTATTTCAAGATGAAGTAGAGCAAAGAAACATACTGGCGGTACCCGCTGTATATTTAAATGGTGAACCCTTTAGCCAAGGGGCTATGAGCCTCACTGATATTTTAAATAAAGTGGATAGCAAAGGTGCACAGCGCCAAGCAGCATCACTCAATGAAAAGTCGGTGTTTGATGTACTTGTCGTCGGTGGTGGGCCAGCTGGTGCTTCGGCAGCTATTTATTCAGCACGTAAAGGGCTCAATACTGGGGTTGTAGCAGAGCGATTTGGCGGTCAAGTTGCTGATACATTGGCGATTGAAAATTTTATTTCAATTAAAGCAACGCAAGGGCCAAAAATGGTGGCTCAGTTGGAAGAACACGTTAAAGAATACGATGTTGATGTTATGCACAACCAACGCGCGGCAAACCTGCAAAAAGGCAGTAATGGGTATGATATTACGCTAGAAAATGGCGCTGTGTTAAAGGCAAAATCACTCGTACTAGCAACCGGTGCACGCTGGCGCGAAATGAATGTACCCGGTGAGCAACAGTATAAAGGCCATGGCGTTGCATACTGCCCGCACTGTGATGGGCCTTTATTTAAAGGTAAATCGGTTGCAGTTATTGGAGGTGGTAATTCAGGTATTGAGGCGGCAATTGATTTAGCCAATATAGTTGAACACGTTACTGTACTTGAATTTGCAGATACGTTACGCGCCGATGAGGTACTCATTCGTAAAGCTAATAGCTTAAAAAACATCACTATTATTAAAAATGCCCAAACCACGGAAGTACTTGGTGATGGCAAAAAAGTAACGGGGTTAAGTTATACCGACCGCCTTAGCGGCGAGAGTAGGCAGTTGAACTTAGCCGGTATATTTGTACAAATTGGTTTAATACCTAATACCGAATGGTTGAAAGACAGCGACCTTGAGCTGAGCCAATTTGGTGAAATACTCATTGATGCCAAAGGCGCAACATCGTTACAAGGCGTTTATGCTGCAGGTGATGCAACCACTACACCATTTAAGCAAATTATTATTGCGATGGGGGCGGGCGCAACAGCAAGCCTGGGTGCGTTTGACTATTTAATTCGTCAAACGCCCGATGCAGAGCAAAGCGCTGCTTAATAGTGTTTTAGCTTAAAGTCTCTTGATATAACAGCTCTCACCCATAGCTGTTTGTTCACCCAAGCCGCCCTCTCCAAAGGCGGCTTTTTTGAGCGCTATTTAAGTCGGGTAATACCCACTAAAATACACACTGCCCCGCCAATAAAGCCTAGCCATGCTTCTATAGGGGTTTCGCCATTTAATGCGCGGGTAACTTGTGAAGATGCAGAATCGTAAACATCATAACCCCACATACCAAGCGCTACGCCAATAACAATAAGTACAATACCAATGATTTTATTTGTCATAATGATCCTTTGTTTTTTATGCAAGTTAATCTGAGCGACATTTGTTGTTATGGTGTGGCTACGCCCAGTCTTTTTAGTGTATTTGTAATTGCTTCTTCTATCGCTGGAAGCTTAAACGGTTTGGCTATAAACATGTCCATGCCCGCTTGCTGGCAGTTTAGTTTATCTTGTGAGGAAGCATTAGCAGTTAACGCCACAATATAGGTTTGTTGCGGGTCACAAATACCTTGTGCTTTTAGTTGCCTAGTGGCCTCGAAACCATCCATGATAGGCATGATGCAGTCCATAAAAATAAGGTCAAAATGCTTTTGCTTGCATTTTAACAAGGCATCTTGGCCGTCTATAGCAAAGTCTGATTTTATATTAAACTTATCCAGTGCCGCTTCTAATACCAGGCGATTTATTTCGTTATCATCAACTACCAGAACAGATAACTTATTACTGTGATTATTAATAGATTTAAGGCTAGGTGTTTGTTTTTGTTGTTTACCAAGTTCAATCGGGATAGTTAAGGTAAAACATGTGCCCACGTTAATCTCACTGGTTACCTTAATTTTGCCATTCATAAAACCAACGAGCTCTTTAACAATGGCTAAGCCTAACCCAGTGCCATCTTTATTGTTGTTAGCATCAACCTCTTGGGTAAAAGGCTTAAATAATGAGTTTAAATACGCTTTACTCATGCCGCGACCTGTGTCGGTTATTTTAATGGTAAGTAAAGGGGACTTTGTATCTAATGTTAACTGCGATTCAAGAGAAACAGATCCATGCTCTGTAAATTTTAGCGCGTTACTCAGTAAATTAGATACAATTTGACTTAATCGAGAGGTGTCGCAGTATACCCAAACATCATTAGGAATGTTGTTTGTGGTTAGTAGTTCAATGTTTTTATTACTAAACAATACCGAATATAAAGAAACCAAATCGGTAAATACCGTTTTAAGTAGAGAGTGGTGTGGCTCCAGTTTTAACTCACCATGATTTATTTTTGAAAAATCGAGTACTTCATTAATAATACTTAATAAAATGTCAGCACTTCGAAGGGCTACTTTTATTTTTTCTGCTCGCTTGTCATAATCGTGTTCATCAATGAGAGTCGCTAACATTCCCGTAATACCATTAAGCGGGGTTCTAAGCTCATGACTAATTTTGGCAAACAGCATACTTCGGTCTTGGAGAAGTTGTTCTGCAAGTGCTTTTTTTTGTTTTAACTCTTCGCGTAACTTAACGGCTTCAGTTATATCTTGAAAAGTACCAAATAATCGCACACATTTGCCGTTGTTAAACTCGGCCTCACCAAAAGTCGACACCCAAATGTTTTGCTGCTTTGCGGTAACTATTTCCAGCTCTAAATGCCATTTTTCACCCTTAGATACCGCATTTTCTACCGCTTTATTAATGCTATCTCGACTTTTACCCGCTTTATAAAATTCAATGGCTGTTTCCATGTTTGGAGTATAGCCTTCTTCGGCTTGATGAATACGTCGAGTTTGCTGGCTCCAAAAAATGCTATTGTCTATTAGGTCGACTTCCCATGTGCCTATATTTGCAACGCTTTCAAGTTTCAATAAGGTGTCACTATTTTTAGTGAGATTAACTTTATCCTGATTGCGCGCAAATTCTGAGCCCAACCACTGAGCCAATAATTCAATATAATCATAAGCTTCATCGCTAAAAGGGGCGCATTCTTGAGCTGATGAAAAGTTAACAGTTCCAAATACATCTGTACCTATTCGTATAGGCGCTCCAATATACGCCTCCAATTGGAAATTAATATAGCAAGGATGATTTGCAATACTACTTTGCGACGCATTATGAAATGCCAGTGCAGAGTTGGCCAACAAAGTATGTGTACAATAGGTGCCGTTTAACTCAAACTCAGTACCAATAGCAAGAGAATTGTCAGGGGTAATAGCATGTAAAACAGTGTAAGAATTATTTTTTACGCGGCTGATAATAGCCAAATCGAGCTGAAAAACATCGAGCCCAAAAGCAAGTAAGTCTGCAATTTTTTGATCAAAGCTAAGCTGTTGATCAGAGACTATATTATGAAAGCATCGAAGAAAATTCACAAAAAACCTTATTTTATTTAGTATGTACACAAGAACACGAGCAAACACTATGCCTAAACATAATCTATTTTTTGACAATAAGCCATTATCACATAACTCCTTACCACATTAACTCGCGGGTTTAAAAAATTAATAGCTTGAATTAGATGTAAATGCAATTTTGACTTCGAGCAATCTGTTTGTAATGGTTTTATCGCTCATAACCATTGCTACCAAATCTAGGGTTATCCAAGTAACTTATAGCTTCACTTATGCCCATTTGATAGCCTGAATTGAGTATAGCTCGATTTTTGGTGGTGCGGCCGACTTTAAACCCTGTTGGTGGTGCAATAATATTTATTTTGCAATCTGACGGAACATGGTGCAAAAAATCAATACTGTCATTATAATTTATAGAACGCTGTATGGCGGCCTCTGCAAGCGCTGGGCTCTGTTTATAGAGTTGTTTAGTTAACCACGGTACTTTGTTGTCTTTTTTACGATAGCCTAAAGGTTAGGAAAGGATAACTGTTATTTCTGATGCACCCATTTCATAGGCTTTTTTTACCGGAATAGAATCTGCAATGCCACCATCGGTCATGGCGATCCCGTTTATTGTTGGGTAATCCCGATAAGCGATTGGGATGGCGCAAGAGGCTTTTAATTGCTCAACCATTTCATTGCCCGTTGCAACAATATAAAAATCGTAAAGAGATTGCGAGAATTCGTCGGTATTCAAGGGGATTTCACGAACTGTTTCTTGCCATAGCCAATCTAAATCAAATAGATGACCGCCTTTGATAAAACGTGCGAGATTGATAAATTCTGGCCTGCAGGAGTAATCGGTAATAATAAATTGATCATTGTTGGGTTTATAACCCACATGTGTGTGACATTTACAGCGCAAGGTGCATTTTTAAGAGGTAACCACGAAACGGTAGTCGCTGACGCGTGCGCTTCAAGACCATTACAAACTTCAGTAAGTGATGTGTTGGCATCTGATCTACATAAAAGTGCTTTAGCAACCATTAATGACTTATATGGCGTGGTTTTCCTAAGTGCTGATGACTTAAGCTAACAAATAAAAAATTTTAAGGGCAGTAATAGTGATATTACAGCCCTTAAAATCTAATGTGATTCTAGTTGGCTAAATGGCTTCAACCCACATAGTGCCTACTTCTTTTTTTACGACTTTAACATGTGTACCTGCAGAAAGTGGCTGTTTACTTTTTAACTTCCAACTAATTCCAGAGTAAAGATGCATTGTGAGACCGTTTTCATCAACATCGTCAGCTAAAACAAAATCAAGCTCAGCAAAGTCGCTTTGTACACCTTTTTTGTCCACATTGTTTTGCATACGCTTTAATGGTTTCCATAAAAATAGCGCAAACCCAGCTGTAATAAGTGTGTTACTCCACAATGCGGTAGTTAAAGAGTCATCTAACAAGTTAAAGTTCATCATTAAACCGCTAGTAAACAAAGACATACCTAAAAATAATAATATAAAGGTAGACATACCTAACACAGCCACTTCGATAATGAGCGCAAGCACACCTAAAATCATCAGTGCTTCAGGTAAGTTGTTAGTAATAAGCGTCATTATTTATCCTCAACAGATTAAAGTTTTTGCTTTTGATTTAGTGAGTTAATAATTGACATGCCTTGTGCAACTAATGAGCTTGCATCAGTGGCGCTATCGGGTAATAAAACAACAGACGATTCTTTCGCAATAGCTTCTTTAGCGGCAATGGCTTTGGTTGCTAAATCGAGTTGAATCGCTTTTTGGCCTTGCTCAGTATCTGCAGCTTCACCTACTTTACGCAGCGCATCAGCTTGCGCTTCTGCAACAGCAATAATAGCTTTAGCTTCACCCTCTGCGCGCAAGATTTGTTCAGCTTTTTCACCTTCAGCACCTAAAACTTGAGCCTGTTTTTTACCCTCGGCAACATTGATGTTTGCTTGACGATCACCCTCTGATTCTAAAATTTGCGCACGTTTAACACGTTCGGCTTTCATTTGTGCTTCCATCGCTTCCATCACGGATTGTGGTGGTACAATGTCTTTTATTTCGTAACGTAAAACCTGGATACCCCAGGGCTCAGCTGCTTGGTTGATAGAGGTTACGATATTAGTATTGAGGACATCACGTTCTTCAAAGGTTTTATCAAGCTCCATTTTACCCAGTTCAGAACGCATGGTGGTTTGTGCTAGCTGCGTTACTGCAAATACGTAATCGTCAACCCCATAAGTGGCTTTGTATGGGTCAAGCACACGAAAGTACAGTACACCATCAACAGATAACGAAATATTGTCTTTGGTAATAGCTGACTGTGAGGGGACATCTTGGGCTTGCTCTTTTAAGCTACGGTCGGCAGCAATGCGATCAATAAAGGGAACAATAAAATTTAAGCCCGCTTCTTTGGTTGATTGGTATTTACCAAAACGCTCAATCAGCCATGCACGGTTTTGTGGTACAAATTTAACGCTACTCTTTAGCAGCACTAAAACAAAAATCAGTAAAAACGCTTCAACAGTAAAAACAATATTTATAATTTCTGCGATGGGATCCATAGGGTTTTTCCTTGTTAATTACGTTCAGTTCAAAAACTGCACGATGCTTATAATTTCAACAAGCTACAGATTATCATTAGTTTTTAATTTGTACTATAAAAACAGCAGGTAGGTTTTATAGATAGATTATTCAAAAATACATATTTGATTTCTGCCAGCTTTCTTTGCTTTATATAAAGCGATGTCAGCGCTTTTTATTAAGCTTTCTGTGTGTGTATCTGCATTTGGATAAGTACAAAAGCAACCAAAGCTAAGTGTTATGTAAGGGGCAATAGGAGAGAACTCATGCGTAATATTAAGTGCTTTTATTTTTTGCTCAATTAACAAAGCAAATTTATGGCATTGCTCTATATTCGTAGCAGGTAAAATGATTGCGAATTCTTCACCGCCATAGCGAGCTGCTATGTCACCCTCACGCTTACATAAACTTTTTAAAGCACGAGCAACGTGTTTTAACGTTTCATCGCCTTTGTGGTGGCCATAATTGTCGTTATAGCGCTTAAAAAAGTCGATATCACACATAATTAAACTAATTGGTTGGTGTTGTCTTGCAGAGCGTTTAATTTCGCTCTTTAGGGAAGTATCAAAAAAACGACGATTAGCAATATTAGTTAGCGCATCGGTATTCGCTAATTTATTGAGCTTTATATTGGCGTTAATTAATTGCTGTTGGGTTAACTGTAGCTTTTTTTTATAGTTAATATTTTTAAGTGCATTATTAATGATTTCGCCTACGAGCTTTATTCTAATTAAATCTATTTTGCTCCAATGACGTTTTGTTTTAACACAATCACAACCAATAAAGCCTACTAGCTCTTCATCAAAACGTAGGCCTATGCACAAAACAGATTGAATATTTTGCTCTTTAAATTCAGCTTTTTCAGCGTCGGCTTTTGTTGGTAGTTGTTCAATATCATTGACTTGAAATAGATGGCTCTCATTCATTATTTCAAAAAAGTAGGGTAGCTCAACTTTGGGTACATTTTGTAGTCTGTCTTTGCAAGCGATAATGCCCGTATTGACCCATTCGTGAGTATTGGTGATAGTTTCGTTGTCGGTGTTGAATTCAAATAAATAACTGCGGTCTGCTTTCAAAACAGTGCCAATGGCTTTAAGGGCAAAGTTAATTTGCTGGTCTATATTGTCATTTTGTATATCAATGAGTTTGGTAGAAATTTTAGAGATAATTTGATCAAAGTTATATTGTTCTGTAAGTGTACGATCTTGCTCTAAAGTGATCATAGACATAGAGTCATTAACTATTGAGTGGTTAACATTTAAAAGCTGCGGCGAAAATTCACACTCTAATAAAACAGCTGTGATATTTGATGAAAATAATTGCTCAATGGTTATCACCGTATCATCATTAAAGTCGCGAAGCGTAATATTGTTAAAAACATCGCTGCTAAGCGCGTCGTCACTATTTATGTTAAGTAACGTTTTGGCATGTTGGTTTAAGATGTAATTATGTGTTTTATTGTCATAAACAATCACCGCTAAATTAATTAGATTAAAAATCTGCCAAATTGTATTGTTTGAGTCATGGCTCACTGGTTTCTCCGCATTAAAATATGAAAACTACCCATATTTATGAATTAATTATTATTTTTGTATCCGCTTAGTTACTTTTAGTACAGTTTTTTGTATTTTACTAAGTTTTTAGTGCGTTTATTTGGCCTACGTATTACAATTGTGACTGTATATCATTACGTATTTCCCAATTTGCTTTATTTCATAAGCTTACTTTATTTTTAGTGAAGGTCTATTATATTTCATGACAGAAATAACCACACATCACGCTTCTCGTCGCCGTTTGTTAATTGCACTTGCAATTACCTGCTCATTTATGGTGATTCAATTAGTGGGTGCGTATTACGCAAACTCACTTGCAGTACTTGCTGATGCAGGGCATTTGTTTGTTCATAATAGCTCTTTGTTCATTGCTCTCATTGCGTCTAGCTTTGCTATTCATTTAGCTAAAACCTATAACGATGGCCATCAAAAAGCTGAGCTAATAGGGGGGTTGATCAACGGCGTTTTATACCTAGCCATTAGTTCACTTATTTTATATGAGGGCACTGAGCGCTTTATGCATCATAAAGGGGGACATGAGCTGGTTATTAATAGTTACTTAATGTCGGTAATTGCTGCTATTGGTTTTTTATTTCATGGCGCAGCGGCATGGGTGCTTTATAAAGGCCGTAAGGCGAGCATTAATGTGTATGCCGTGTTTTTACACTCGTTTTTTGATTTAATATCAACGGTTTCTACTTTTGCTGCTGGTGTACTTATATACTTAACAGGCTGGAATGTAATTGATATTTTATCGAGCATGTTAATTGCGTCTTTTGTCTTGTTTACCGGTATTAAGGTCATTGTTAGCTGTATCAAAGGGCTGCGTTCAAATAAAGCTAAGTTACCTAAAGTGGCCGATATTGAAACAGAAATAGCCACCATGGAACATGTTGAAAATGTGCACAATGTGACTGTTGTTCGTAAAAATAAAAAGGTGATAGTGGGGGCTCATGTGGTGTTAAAGCAACATTGCACTATAGAAAAGCATGATGAAGAGTGCCGCTTAAAGGTAATTAAACTGCTTGCAGATAAATTTAATGTGCGCAACAGCGTATTACAAATAGAAAGCTACGAATGCAAGCACATACACTAATGCGTTAAACCTAAAAGCGACTTAACTAAGTCGCTTTTAGTTTCATATCAAATCAATAATTTTTTCGAAGCACTCCGGGCTCATTAAATCGTTAGCACTCATAGGACGAGCGAAGTAGTATCCCTGTAGCTTATGACAACCTATATTTTTTAAAAACTCTAGCTGCTCCCGTGTCTCTACCCCTTCTGCAATACAATATAACTCTAAGTTTTCAGCGAGTGAGTAAATCGTTTTAATAATAGATTCATCCCCTTTATCAATACCAATACTATTAACAAAGCTTTGATCTATTTTTATCACATTAATTGGAAATTGACTCAAATAAGTTAACGATGAATAGCCAGTGCCAAAATCATCAAGAAACAGTTTGAACCCAGCAGCCTGTAAGCTTTTTAGTTGCTTAGCCGCTTTGTATTTATCTTCTAATAGCGTGTTTTCTGTAATTTCTAAACGAAGTTGTTGTGGTTTTATCTGTGCTTTTTCTAGTATGGAGCTGAGCTGCTGCGTTATGTTGGCCTTTAAAATATGTTTTGGAGACAAATTTAACGATATGTAAAACAACGGGTTAATGTTCAAAAGTGGAGCAAGCTCAGTAATTGCACGCTGTAAAGCTTGCTCAGTTAACATATCAATTATGCCAGTCTCTTCAGCAATAGGGATAAATAAAGCGGGAGAAACCGGTTTGCCTTGGTTTTCCCAGCGCATGAGTAATTCAACCCCACTTATTGTTTTATCTAGTGTATTAACAATAGGTTGATAGTGATTAAAAAACAGATTATCCCTAGCAGCATCTTTTAAGTCGTTTTCAAGAATAAGCTTTTGTTTAATTTGCTCATTCATTTTTTCATTAAAAAATTGAAATCCATTTCTGCCTGCTTGTTTAGCATGCATCATGGCAATATCTGCGTTACGTATGAGGGCATCGGTCGATGTTGCATCGTATGGGTACAATGCAATACCAATACTGGCTGATATATTAATAGCGAAGTCTTCAATAATAACCTTGTTAGCCAGCTCTTTGCTTATTTCGTTGAGGGTGTGTTGTAAAGAGGCCATTGAGGTAACGTTTTCAACTAACACTAAAAATTCATCACCACTTTGGCGGCCAAGTGTAGCGTCATCACCTAAGTATTGGCTCACTCGCTCGGTAATATTGCACAATAGTTTGTCACCCACTGCATGGCCAAAAGAGTCATTGACGGGTTTAAATTTATCTAAATCTATAAATATAACAGCGCATTGCGAATCGTCTTTAGCGGCGCTTGTAATGGCATTTTCGATTTTTTGATTCATTAAACTACGATTAGGTAAGCCCGTTAACGCATCGTAATTAGCAAGGTAGCGTAACTCATTTTCAGCGCGTTTCTGCTCTGTTAAATCGGTAATAACAATAACATAATAACTGACTTTATCTTTTTTATTAGCAACGGCTGTGGCACTTAAATGAATAGGGTGTTTTTCAGCTTTTGTGGTCTTTACATAAGCATTTGTTTGCCAGTTTTCTTTTGGTTTAAGTGCTTTTAAAATTGTTGCAAACTCTCTACACTTAGCTTGGCCAATGGCATTAATAAATAATTTTGAGGTAATAATCCCCTCTCTGCCTTCATCAGAAAACACATCCATAAAGCTGTTATTGGCTGAAAATGGCACGAGGTCTTCATCTAAAATTAGTAAAAAGTCATTTATTTGACTAAATGCTTCGCCTAATATTTTGGCTTGTTGTTCGTTTGCCAGCTGCTCGGTAATATTAGTAAAAATACCCGACACATAAAGAGGCTCTTTAGTGTCTTCATTATGAATAGTTTGCCCCAAATCATGAAACCATAACCAGTGCCCATCCTTGTGCCGTAAACGATAAGTAGCTTGCCAGTGTTTTTGCTTAGTTTGGTTTGTAAAAGTATTCCATTTACTTTGTAGCCTGCGACGCTCATCAGGATGCATAATATTAAAAAAACTACTTATATCGATGCGTTCAGGTAAGTTCTCGTAGCCAAGCTCTGCGCATCTATCTGTATTTACGGAGTTGTCTGCAAAGCTATAGTTCCATACACCGCTTTTATTACTTTTTAGTGCCAGCTCAGTTTGTGTTTTAGAGTGCACAGCGGCGCGGTGAGCTTGTTCAATTGCAATTTTACGGCTTCGGTATTGCCAGAAAAATAAAAACAAAATAACAACAATAGCAATAAAATATAAAGTATATGCAATAGGAGACTGCCAAGGGGCGTAAGCTACACTAAATTTTAACTGAATGGGGTCACTTGTGATCACTCCATTTCGCTGTTGAGTAGACACAGACAAAATATAATCACCAGGTTGTAATTTAGTAAAAAACACCTGGTTAGACTTTAAATCGTTGTAGCTCAAAGATGAAGAGCCTGTAAGCTCAACTTTGTAGTAGGTTTTATTAATATTTTTATAGTCAAAATTTGAAAACCGAACCGTTAAGCCCATATCGTCGTGCTTAAGCATTAATGGATCAGTGCTGTATTTTGAAGGGGAGTAATTAAGGGCTTGTGAAAACAAACTAATATTAGGGTCTGTTTACCTTTCAAGGTTAAATTTGCAGCAGTCTGTTTGGTATTTAGGCAAGGCAGAGCCTATGTAGTGTGGTTATTCCCCATAAATAGGCGATAACGCAGCATCAATACCAAACAGGCGCCGCCCGAAGGGTTCTGCCTAGGGGCGATTTACTCTTTGTTGCTCGGCTTTTACTTAGCCCACTAGGTTACAAACCTCACGCCGCGATTAAACCGCCTCTAGTTTGAACAAATTTTAATCCGCAAAGGTAAACAGACCCTAGTAATTGCTAAGTTATTATTGATTTTTCGCTGTTCATTATCAAACTGTTCTGGGTCAAACATTAGCACGCCGCTACGGTTACCAAACGCTAACTCGTTGTTGTGTAACCTTAATGCTGCTAGTGCTGTAAAGTGATTGTTATTTAAGCCATCTTTTATTGTGTACGTGGTGATGTTAAGCGTATCTAAATTAAGTTGATAAAGACCGTTATCAGTACTTATCCATAAAAAGTCTTTATTATCTGCAATAAGTTTAAAAATAGAGTTAGTATTTAATGAGTTGTGTTTATCAAATACATGCACTTGCTGATATGTTTTAGCGTTTACTGCAATTAAGCCTTCTTGGGTGGTGGCTAACCACAGCAGCTCTCGCTGAGCATCGTAATAATAATTCTCTACTGTATGGTAAAGATTGTTTTTTGCTGTTTTAGATTTAAAAATAGTAATTAAAGTCGCTGTTTCTTCGTTGTATCGATAAAGCGTGTCAGAGGTACTTAACAGTAATTCGCCAGGGAAAGCCTCAGAGGGGGTATGAAACGTATATGCAAGCATGGGCGATACCTGATCTTTTAGTCCATTAATAACTCGGTTTTCGCCTGTGTTACCATTAAATATATAAAAGTTATCATTGTTTATATAAGCAAAAGTATCGGGTGCAACTTGTGCAATGCCGAACGTATAGTTGGTATTTAACTTGTACTGAGTAATGTATTTGTTTTTTTCAAATGTTGTTGTTTCTTTATTAAAGAGATCGAGCCCGGAAGAAGTTGCTAGCCATAGGTAGTTATCGCCTTTGCCATATGCAGGGAAAATATCACCTATAGCCGATAGGCCATAAACCGCTTTGCTATCTTTAGATTGTAGATATAAGTCACTCTTTTGGGTTTCTAAGTTATACTGAACAAGCCCATCGTCAGTGCCTATCCACAGTAATTTACTATTATCTTGGTAAATAGTGTTTACAATATTATTTTCAGGTAAGGTTATTTTTTTAAACTTTTTTGTTTGTGCTGCCCAAGTAAATATTCCATGTGTTCTAGAGCCTAACCAAAGTAAGCCCGACTCATCAAACATAATATCGTTTATCGTGTTCTCTGTTACGTTGTAGTTACTATCTTTGAAGTTTAAAATAGGGCTAATGCTTGTGTTTTTTCTATCGAATTCAAATAAACCACTTTCTGTGGCAATAAACTCACCATACGGTGTGTTTATATAATCCCAAATATTATAGTCACTTATCAAAGTTGTTAATGCTGAAGGGTTTATATTTTTAATTTCATCAAAAGCAATCCGATACATTCCTTCAACCGTACCAATTAGCAAACCGAGCTCATCATCTATGGATAAAAATTTAACATTGTTGCTATCGTTTGTAACTTCTTGAATGTCGTTAAGTGTTATTTGTTGTAGGTCGTTATTGGCAAAGTTATAAACATATAGCCCCTGATCGGCACCAATATACAATGTGTTTTGGTATAATGATAATGCTCTAATAAACATATTTGGCTGTGATCCATTTCTGTGTTGATAGAATAAAATTTCAATATTAATCAACAATTAAAAGAATTCGTCAAAAACGTCCTCAAACTGTTCACCATTGTTCAACCTTTCTAAGCCTCTATACATGTCCT
>Ga0208315_1000379_pt1 | contig 34436 bp, 35 predicted proteins | sample MalvireepMed_215_FD_184239 | JGI IMG/M metagenome (GOLD analysis project Ga0208315, IMG submission 184239) | Marine viral communities from the Global Malaspina Expedition - Malaspina viral metaG DeepMed_215 (SPAdes) (version 2) | ecosystem: Environmental > Aquatic > Marine > Oceanic | place...
AGTGAGGGTGAGAGCCCCCGTTGTTCGACCAATCGTCGGGAACGATTGGTGCCGCCGCAGGCGCCCGAAGGGTCGGGTACAGGACGTACCCGAGCACATCCCTCACTCTCCGCCAAATACGAAAAACCCGCACATGTTGCGGGTTTTTTTATGGATTCAATTAAGCCTCTAAAAAGTGAAGTTAAGCTCCCCCCGTTGCGTTTTATTTTGCTTCAAGATAAATCGACTGGACACCGCGTCAATTGGGTTAGGCGAGGTGTACGCTGAAATTTTTTATGATCTCAAGTGGTCTCTATTTTGTAATGAGAGAACATTCCACGAAAAATCTCTGTATGTCGCGCTTTGTTCACAAAAAGCTGCTACAAATAAATAGAGTAACAATCAACTGAATTAACGCTGCTTTATTGGGGTATTCCTGCTTCTTTTAATGCAATACTATTATTGTGCAGTTGGTAGTACATAAAAATAATATGAGAGGACATTATGCAGGCTTTGCCCACGCTAAATCTTAGGGAAGGATCAGTCGAGCAAAAAAGAGAGGAAATAAAAAATTATTTCCTCGATTCTTTTAATACCTATGAGTCACTTTTTTCCTGTCTTAAAAGCGACGAGGTATTCTATCAACGCCCTGAAAAACTTCGTCACCCTCTGATTTTTTATTTCGGCCATACTGCAACGTTTTTCATCAACAAACTTGTGTTGTCAAAGGCCATTAATGAGCGGATAAACCCTAAGTTCGAGTCTTTGTTCGCCATAGGTGTGGACGAAATGAGTTGGGATGACTTAAACGATGAAAATTACGATTGGCCACAGGTTGAAGAGGTGCGTCAATATCGAAATCAAGTACGCATCTTAGTTTGCGATCTCATTGATACTATGCCGTTCAGTATGCCTATTGATTGGGAAAGCCCTATGTGGCCCGTAATTATGGGTATAGAACATGAACGGATCCACTTAGAAACCTCTTCTGTACTGATAAGACAGTTACCCATTACCTCGGTGCGCTCCCATTCTGATTGGCCTGTGTGTACCGATTTCAAAACAAATGTAGAGGAATTAGAAAGTAATACACTTGTTCCCGTCTCTGCACAACACGTTGTGAATGATAAACCTTGGGATAGTGAATACTATGGCTGGGACAATGAATACGGCCTTCAACAGGAGTCAGTAAGTGAATTTAGTGCGTCACAATTCCTTGTAAGTAACGGTGAGTTCCTAACTTTCGTCAAAGCAGGTGGGTATGAAAACGCAAAGTACTGGGAAGGTGAAGGCAATAAGTGGCGTGAGTACACCCAAGCCCAGCACCCAGTGTTTTGGATTAAACAGGGTGATGGGTATAAGTATCGAAGTATGCTTGAAGAACATCCACTTCCACTAGACTGGCCGGTAGATGTTAATTACCACGAGGCAAAAGCCTTTTGTAATTATAAAAGTGAGCAAACTGGTGAGCTTATTCGCTTACCTACCGAAAATGAATGGTTAGCGCTACGCCAGTATGCTGGGGTTTATCAAGCGGTTTATGGCAGCGAATTTAATATAGCGCTGCAAAAGTATGCGTCTAGCGAACCTGTTAACGTAAACCAGACAGGGTTTTTTTTTGATGTAGTCGGTAACGTTTGGCAATGGACTGAAACGCCTATTTACCCGTTCGATGGCTTTAAAGTTCACCCCCTGTATGATGACTTTACTACACCTACGTACGACAATAAACATAACCTCATCAAAGGCGGTAGCTGGGTTTCTGCTGGTAACGAGGCAATGAAAGATAGTCGCTATGCATTTAGACGCCATTTCTTTCAGCATGCCGGTTTTAGATATGTACAAGGAAAGCGAGTAATAGCAGTGAACGACTTTGACTATGAGAGCGATACACAAATATCGCAGTACAGCGAATTCCACTACGGCGACGAATACTACGGCGTTTCTAACTTTGCAAAGGCAAGCGCTCAGTTCTGTATTAACGCAATGCAGGGGCGTAAGCATACTAAGGCTTTAGACTTAGGTTGTGCGGTAGGCCGCTCTACCTTTGAACTGGCTACGCATTTTGATCATGTAGATGGTATCGATTTCTCTGCGCGTTTCATTAAAACGGCGTTTGATATGCAAGAGCGCGGCGAAATTCGCTACCATTTAATTGAAGAAGGCGAGTTAACGTCTTTCAAAGCGCGCAAACTCTCGGCCTTAGGTCTTGATCAGACTAAGGATAAGGTTACATTTGCTCAAGGCGATGCGTGTAACTTAAAGCCTCAGTTTACTGGGTACGATCTTATTTTTATGGGCAATCTAATTGATAGAGTATACAGCCCTAGAAAAGTGTTAAGCGACATGGCCATGCGCCTCAACAAGGGTGGTTTGCTGATTGTAGCTAGCCCTTTCACTTGGCTTGAAGAGTACACCGAACGAAGCGAATGGCTAGGCGGCTATAAAGATGAGAACGGTGAGACCTTAAGTTCAACCCAAGCATTAGAAGACGCATTGGGTAATGGATTCAAACGCGTAGGAGAGCCTACTGAGATTCCGTTTGTTATTCGCGAGACTAAACGTAAATATCAGCACACGTTATCTGAGTTTAATGTGTTTGAAAAGCTAGACTAATACAGCAAAAAAATTGAAATGTGTCGTGAAAGGCTGAGACAAGGAACGAATAAAACGGGATTGGCTCAGCTTATTTACTCACAACCTCACTAGATACAACCGAGAAGGGCAGTGAAAGCGTGGACCTGGAGTTACAACAACTTTCTTTGTTTTCGTCGTTACAACATGAATTTATGCCTTACAAGGATGTATGGCATTCACCATCTCATCTGAGACGTGACAAAACGCGATTAAAGTATTCTGCCATACTACGCCGGTTCAACATTCCCTCAAGTCATCATACACAAACCACGTTTTCTGAACTAAGTCCTATCGCAATGTGGATTGCCGATATGGATATTCCACCTTGTGCTTATATAATCAGTGCCGTTAGCAATAATCTACGCAGTACCTATGGTTATCAGTCCTGTGATATTGGTGATGCGGTTGCAACTTGGTATGAACGCAGCAGATCCCCTAATTATAATTACAAAGTTGAAAACACAGACATAGTGGATGTGGCGAGCGTGATTAGTGCTGTCGATGTGGCCCTTCGCACGTTTTGCCAGTCAGGTGATAAGGTAATGGTACTGACGCCTACCTACGAGCCACTGACATCATCCATCAAGCGCAATGGCTTAAAGCCTGTTTATATTCGATGTACAGAATCTCTGTCATCACCCAAGGCAGACCTTGATGACGTTAGTCGATGTCAAAGCTTAGTCAAAGATGATTCACATGCTCAAGGTTGTAGCGGCGATAATACTGAACGCGCTGCGAGAAGCAGTATTGATTTATCTTCGCTTGATAAGTCTGCGACAGCCTTTGTTATATGCCATCCTAATAATCCAACTGGCACTGTATTATCGCGCGTTGAGCAGCAAGCGGTTTTTGAGTTTTGCTTGCAGCACAACATTTTGTTGATAACAGACGAAGTGCACAGTGAATTTGCCTTTAACTCGGCAGATGAGCCTACGATTATTTCAATGTTTGGCCTAGACAATCAAGGCGAGGTCAATAAGCTCGACTCTCAAACGGAAAAATATAAAAAGCCCTCTGTTTTACCGAGGGCGATTCATTTGAACAGCGTTTCAAAGGCATTTAACTTAGCCAGTATTCCGGGTGCTTCTTATGCGGTGATAAAAGATAAACAAACCAGAGAAACGTTTGCAGAAGCCATTAGTGCTAAGCACCTTAATGCCAGCAATCTAGGCAAAATTGCACTAATTGCTGCCTACAGTGAAGGTAGCACTTGGTTGGACGAGGTAAAGGCGGCGCTAAGTTTTAATAGAAAGCTGGTTAAACGTTTTTTTCAACACTACGGTATTTCGGTTAAATTTACGATGGGACGTGCGGGTTATTTTCTGTGGTTAGATCTAAAAACCTTTAACGCAACGTGTTCTCACTCTTCGTTATCGTCGTCTATGGATTCTTATGAAACCGTCACCAATAACCATACACGGGGCCAATACCCTCAAACCTCAAACGACAAGCCCGCGTCAATCAAGCGTTCGCTTCCATTGTATTACTCTCCCGCTAGAACCGTTGAAGACTGTATTGAACGAGGCGTAATTGGTAATGACGGTGCGCCTTTCGGTGCACCAGATCACATTCGGCTCAATATTGCCTGCCATCCAGCATTAATTGAGGAAGCATTATTGCGCCTATGCTTTATTCCTCAATTTAAGTAACGCTCATTTCTCCGCCTTTATTCTTTTTATTAGAAAGAAAAACTCAATTTTATGACATTTTATTTCGAATAAATGGAATTAAGATAAGGTTAAGAGCGTAAGCCCTAGTTTCTAGAAGATGTATTGAGCTTTTAGCGCTATGGCTTACTAATAGTGTTATGCGAAGAGAACGTAATGATTTATTTCAGGCTGGCAAATGAAAGAGGGTTGGTAGACTCTGGTTTGATTTACCAATTTAACTGGCTAAAAGTAATCTAGATCAATAATTTATTTCAAAATGTGTAACTTCACTTCACGTATGCTTATCTCGTGGTATGATGACTTGGTTAAGATTTAAAGCTGTTTAAGATGCGCAGTTATAAAAGTTGCCGGGTTTAAATCCCGTCGAAAGTAAAAATGAAGTCAGTGAGATACTAGAGTGATAAAAATAATCCTAGCAGACGACCACGACTTGGTCAGAACAGGGATACGCCGGATACTGGAAGATGTGGAAGACTTCACGATTCTCGCAGAAGCGAAAAACGGTGAAGACGCGGTACAGAAGTGCCGTAAAAATGCCCCAGATGTGGTACTCATGGACGTGAATATGCCCGGGATAGGCGGGTTAGAGGCAACGAAAAGAATTGTTCGTATGTCTGAAAACACTCGGGTGATTTGTGTTTCTATGCACAAAGAAAGCCCCATTCCTATGCAAGTGATGGACGCGGGCGCGTATGGGTTTCTCTCCAAAGACGCTGAACCCAAAGAGGTAATTCTTGCCATTCGTAAAGTAGCGGCAGGACAGAAATACCTTGATAGCGAAGTTGCCAATAGTATTGCTATTGGCAAGTTATTGCCCAGTTCAGATAATCCATTTGACGATTTATCGAGTAGAGAACTTACCATAGCAATGCGATTAACCGAAGGGCACAAAGTGCCTGATATCGCTCGCGAGCTTAGTATTAACTCTAAAACGGTTAACACCTATCGTTATAGAATGTTTCAAAAGTTAGGCGTGAATTCTGACGTAGAGTTAACGCATTTAGCCTATCGTCATAAACTTATCAATCCTAACACCTTTTAAGCGTCGCTAGACGCACAACATTAAGGTGATTATGTCTGCATTCGATTCAGCAGCATTTCTTAAAAATTTAACCTCTCAGCCTGGCGTGTACCGCATGTACAATAGCCAGGGTGAGGTTATTTATGTAGGAAAAGCGAAAAACCTAAAAAAGCGTGTATCCAGTTATTTCCGTACCCATTTGGATAATGCCAAAACCCGTTCGCTCGTCAGTCAGATAGCGGACATGGATGTCACGGTGGTAAACAGTGAGACCGAAGCGTTCTTACTGGAAAATAATTTCATTAAGAAATACAAACCGCGTTACAACGTGGTTATGCGTGACGACAAATCATACCCTTTTATCTTTTTATCTGACCACGAACATCCACGGCTGTCATTTCACCGTGGCCCTCAAAAGAAAAAAGGGGAGTATTTTGGCCCATATCCAAGCGCATGGTCGGTACGCGAAAGTTTACGCTCTATGCAGCGAATATTTCCTGTTCGTCAGTGCGAAGATAGCTATTATCGCGCGCGCAGTCGGCCTTGTCTTCAATATCAAATGCAGCGCTGCAGTGCCCCTTGCGTTGAAGGGTACGTCAGCGACGAAGAATATAAAGAACAGGTTAACTTTGCCCGCTTGTTTCTAAAAGGCAAAAATCAACAAGTGATTGGCGAGCTGGTGGAGAAGATGGAGAAGGCTAGCGAAGCGTTAAACTTTGAAGCCGCGGCCCGCTATCGAGACCAAATAAATGCGCTAAGAAAAGTACAAGAGCGACAATGGGTTGCCGGTACTCAAGACGAAATGGATGTGTTTGGTTTTGCGCTTAAAGGCAATATGGCCTGTATCCAAGTTATGTTTATTCGAGAAGGACAACTACTAGGCAGTAAAGCTTTTTTTCCTAAAGTGCCGAATATCGCCGATGAACAAGAAGTTTTTGAGTCTTTCTTTCTTCAGTTCTACCTTGCAGGAAACAAGGTTATACCCAAGCAAATAGTGCTAAGCAATTCATTAAACGATGAAGAGGCGATTGCCAAAGTGTTAGCCAGTGAGGCTGGTCACAAGGTCCATTTCTTTAAAGGGGCGAGGGAAGAGAAGCGTAAATATCTACAGCTTGCGCAATCAAATGCACAAGCTGCGTTAGATGCACAGTATAGTCAGCAAAAGTCTGTATTTGCCCGATACCTTGACCTAGAAGGCGCGCTAGAAGTCGATACGCCTATTCAGCGTATGGAGTGTTTTGATATATCGCACACCTCTGGGCAACAAACGGTTGCTTCTTGCGTGGTGTTTAATCGCGAAGGCCCCCTTAAAAGCGACTATCGACGTTACAATATAGAAGGGATAACCCCAGGCGATGATTATGCTGCGATGGCCCAGGCTCTGAAACGTCGGTATAAATCGGTAAAAGAGGTGCAAAAAATCCCTGACCTTCTTCTTATTGATGGTGGTAAAGGGCAACTGGCACAAGCCGAAGCGTTTTTTGAAGAATGGCCACACGACAAAAAGCCCATGCTGTTGGGTGTAGCTAAAGGCACCACGCGTAAACCCGGCTTAGAAACCCTAATTTTAGCGGGAAGTCATGAAGTGCTGCCAATGGACAGTCATTCGCCCGGGCTTCACCTTGTTCAACACATTCGCGACGAATCTCACCGCTTTGCCATAACAGGGCACCGTAACCGTCGACAAAAGGTGAAAACAACGTCGAGCTTAGAAAGCATTCCGGGTATAGGCGCTAAGCGAAGACAAACCTTGCTTAAGTTTATGGGAGGCCTTCAGGGTCTGAAAAAAGCCAGTAAGGATGAAATTGCAAGTGTACCCGGTATCAGCCAGGAACTGGCCGATACAATTTACGACCACCTCCATCAATAATTGACGGAGTGACAAGCAATGCATTGCAAATTAAGGTAATGTGTTACACAAATGAAAGGCATAGAACTTTCAAGCTATAGCGCTAAACGCCCATAGAGGCATAACACTGAGACGTACTTTTTATGTGGACTGTTCCAAACTGTATTACTTTATTTCGAGTAATCCTTATTCCTGTTTTTGTCGTTGTATATTTTCTTGATTGGAAGTGGGCGCATGAAGCCGGCGCATTTATCTTTTGGTTAGCCGCCATCACTGACTGGTTCGATGGCTATCTCGCTAGAAAGCTTGAGCAATCTACCCCCTTTGGTGCGTTTTTAGATCCAGTAGCCGATAAGCTTATTGTTGGTGCTGCGCTACTTATGATCACGCATAGTTATGCGACACTTTGGATAACGATACCGTCTATTGCGCTTTTAGTGCGTGAAATTTATGTGTCTGCGCTACGAGAGTGGATGGGATCGAATGGTGTAAGAGAAGCAGTTAAAGTGTCTTTTATTGGAAAAGCAAAAACAACGGCTCAAATGTTAGCCTTAATTGGGCTCTTATCGGGCCTTGAAACCTTTATGGGCTTTCCAATTTATTGGGTTTCTCTAGGTTATATTCTTTTATATCTCTCTGCAGTGCTGTCAATTTGGTCAATGTTTGTTTATACAAAAGCAGCGTGGCCACACCTTCGAGGAAGTGCAATAAAGTAAAATTGATCGCGGTTTAATCAAAGTGAATAAAAAAATAGCAAACGATCATAAAAAACCGCATTTATCTCAATTTAAACACTTTTTTGTGTTGACAGTTTTGAATGGGTAGGTAGAATGCACCCCACATTTCGAGAGGACATCAACCAAACGAAATGGTCGATTAAGACGTGCGGGAATAGCTCAGTTGGTAGAGCACGACCTTGCCAAGGTCGGGGTCGCGAGTTCGAATCTCGTTTCCCGCTCCAATCTCTTAGAGAGAAGTTTTAATCACGCGCCAGACGCATCTGGCGGAATGGCAGAATGGCTATGCAGCGGATTGCAAATCCGTCTATCTCGGTTCGACTCCGGGTTCCGCCTCCATACGCTGCAACGCAGCATCAGGTTCTACGCCTGACACCTTTGCTGAAAAGCAACCCGATGCCCGGGTGGTGAAATTGGTAGACACAAGGGATTTAAAATCCCTCGCTGGTAACAGCGTGCCGGTTCAAGTCCGGCCCCGGGCACCATTTCATAGTTTTTAATAGTTTCTTACAGTCAATTTCACACTCTAAACTCCCTATTTATCAGTATTTACAGTGTCTACCTGTATATTGTCGTCTATTGTCATCTCGTGGTACATGGTGCTACATTCGGTGCTACACAGATTCAATTACGACTAAATAGCACCAGCAAGTAAGCATGTTGGTAGCACCAGTCGATTAATCAGACGATAGGTAGCACCACATGCCCTTAACAGACATTCAAATAAAACAAGTTCAAGCAAGCACAAAGGATATATGGCTCACAGATGAGAAGGGCTTGCGCTTGCTCGTGAAAAAGAATGGCTCTAAGTACTGGCGTCTTAAGTATCGTTTTCAGGGTAAACAAAAGACACTGGCAATTGGCGTCTATCCAGAAGTGTCTTTGAAGGATGCACGAGAAGCAGTATCAGAAGCTAGAAGGCTATTAAGGGATGATATTGACCCTAGCGCTATAAAGCAGGAAAAGAAGCACCTTTCTTCTGTAAGCGAAATAGAACTGTTTAACACTCAAGCACGGCTTTGGTGGAACAAACAAAAGGGCCAGTGGAGCGAGGGCCATGCCGCCCGAATTTGGACTCGCTTAAATGATAATGCGTTGAAGACGCTAGGCAAGCGGCCCATTGGTGAAATCACACCTCAAGATATAATTAGAACCGTTCAAAAAATAGAAACGCGTGGCGCGCTCGATGTTGCACAAAGAGTACTTCAAGACATAAGGCGTGTGTGTCGTTTCGCTGTACAGACTGGCGTTCTACTCCATAACCCTGCTTCTGAGCTATCCGGAATACTGGAAAAGCGTAAAACATCGCACAGAGCCTCTTTACCAAGGGAAGAATTGCCACAGTTTCTACGTGATTTAGATGACTACCACCAGCAAGGCCGCTTGCTCACCAAGCTAGCTATTGAACTATTAGTACACACTTTTGTTAGACCTGGTGAGTTAGCTGGTGCTCGTTGGGATGAATTCGACTTAGAAGAAAAGCTATGGCGGATACCAGCGCATAGAATGAAAATGAAGTCCGATCACATCGTGCCACTTTCTAGGCAAGCACTTGCAGTATTAGAAAATACCAAGCCGTTCAGCGCTCGTTTCGAGTTCGTTTTTCCTTCTGAAAGAGATAGGTTTAAGCAAATGTCTGACAATACTATGCGTATGGCAATTTTTCGCATGGGGTACGATGGTGAAACCAAAGGTAAAAGCAAAGCAAACCCACATGGGTTCCGTGCCACTGCTTCCTCAATTCTGAATGAAACTGGCTTTAACCCTGATGCAATAGAGCGTCAGCTTTCACATATGGAAAGGAATGGTGTTAGAGCTGCTTACACGCACCATGCTCGTTACTTAGAAGAACGTAAAGAAATGATGCAATGGTGGAGTGATTACTTAGATAGTCTTAAGAATAACGGTAACGTTACGCCCATTTTTAAAAAACAAGCCTGATGAGTGTCGTGCAGGGTCAATTAACTACGGTAGGGAATTAATATGGAAATCAATAACAGATTGAAGAATTACTTAGACGCAGGTGAGCATGAGAGCCAGTTACTAGCGTTCACCAGTTTGTATAACACCATGCAGCTTGTTATAGATGGTGGTCGCAGCTATACAGACTCACAGTCTAAAACGTTATCAGAAACGCTCAGCTTAATGTTACCCGCATTTAAAAGTACGTTAACCCAGCTTGAAAGCATTGGTAAGGGTGATAGTTCTAAAGATCTAGCGTTAATCATTAGGACAAGAGAAGCTTCAAGCGCCCTAGCAGATGAAATGCTGGGAATTCTAGAAAACGGTGTATTCCAACAAAAAGATTCATCTGCAGAGTACCAATCTTTTAGAAGTGCCTGTTATAGCGTTAGTTCTCAGATATGTGACGCTTCACACGAATATCATGCGATTCTTCACAAGTATATCGACCCTGACTATAACGTGCTGACTATCACCGCAGCTTAGCCTTATAAACTGGCGCTAGGGTAGCTCCCGAAAAGTGACCCCAATCACCTGTGCCAGTTCCTCTTTATGGGATTCCGTAGGGGTACGGACGTGAAATCTAAGCAACAATCAAAACAAACTAATCTCACAAAAGACTATGTATTCTCTGAAAGCATTAAAGGGCAGGAATTGAGAACTGAGTTAGACATTTTACTCAACTCTGTGTTCTCTGATTTTGCATTTGATGAAAACAATTCTCAGCCTGATAAAGCAAGATTGAAGAAACTTGATGCCAATATAGGGTTACTAGAAACACTAAACGAAAAACTTCGGATTCATAACGACAAACATTGGATACCGAACGATAAAATCGATTCAATGTTAAAAGCTTTAAAGGTGTCATGTGAAAATGAGTTGCCTATAGCGTCTTCTTTACTCTTGGCCACTGTTCTAATTAAAACGGTAGCTATTCCTGATGCTGAGTTACTTAAATTTGCTTACGACTTTGGCAAGCTCGAAGGAGTTAGGGAGGCGGCATCTCAAAGCAAGAAAGGTGACAGCCATAAAAGACAAGTAGCTCTATACTTGTTCAATGCACTGTGTAGAGAAGCTGGCCACGTGTTAACAGAGGGGCAGCTTCTGAAACACATGATAGCAAAAAACTACACCAAGCAATCACCACTTACGATAAGCACCCCCTTAAGCGCTGAGATATGGCGCGAAACCACCAGCAAGGGAAAGAGACTATTTATAAGAACATCGCATGACGGTGAAGTGTGGAGCTTAGCGTACCCTACATATACAAGAGAATATAAAAAGCTCGTTACGCTAAGTGATTAAATGATTTATGTACCCAAGAAATAAGGGGGAACGCGATTCCCCCTATTTTTTTGCTGAACAGAATTACAAATTTTAGGGGATTCACGACCCCCCTAGTCAAAATTTTATATGTTGTTACTCCCGTACACGTCTAGAAACCTAAGAGAGTAATAACTATGGAAAACTCAGTACAAACCATCAACGACCCTATTCTACGAATGTCCGATGTTGAGAAAACAGTGGGCTTAAAGAAACCAACAATCTACAAGCTCATCAAAAAAGGTGAGTTTCCACGTCAAATCAATCTAGGCGGTAGAGCAAGCGGCTGGCTTCTTTCAGAAATCAATCAATGGAAAGCTGAGCGTATAGCAATATCACGGGGGCAGTAATGCAAAAGACTATCCCGTATAAGCCTGATCACTTCTATTTTCTGGGATCTACTGTAAATCAAGTTATAGGCTTTCGAGCTGCTCGCGGTACTGGCCCATGCGAAGTGATGGAAACGAAGAACGAGGGCTACTATTTGGAATACGCCCCATCTAGTCACTTAGCATTTCAGTTCAAGTTTAAACACCATGCATTGGCTAACGGTGACAAATGCTTGGTTTACCAAATCCCCGAAACTTTCAATCTTCTTTCTGTAAGCAACAAAGCTAAGCAAATGGGGTTAGACCTATGAAGTTATTGAAGCAACTAAGCGTAGAGAACTTGGAACCTGATCAAGAACACGTTATTGCTAAAACTAAAAATATAGCATTAGTTGTTACTGAAGAAGTCACGGCTCAGGAAAAAGAGCCGTTTATAGTAAATGGTTTAACTTACCTCATATATCCACCAGCAACGCTAGAAAAAAGCCCCTTAGCGCATCTACCCAGAGAGGTTGTAAAGCTTCCTTGTGGGGGCTCTTGTGTCGTGTGTCTCGTGGCTACGCTTAAGGGCCTAAAGCGGAAAATTAAAAGTAAAAAAAACAATGCTGTCTACGCTTCTCAGATTGAATCAGACACAAGCGTTAATAAGATTAATGCAGCGAAAATGAAAAACGCAATAAGGCAGAGACGTTAATGGGTAATTTAGATTTTAAAGGCCTAAATGAATATGCGTTAAGCAATATCGATAGTGTATTAAATTATTACTTACCTGGGGGAAAGCATGAAGGCCATGAGTACACGGTGTTAAACCCCGTAAGAGATGACAATAAACCTGGTTCATTCAGCATTAATACCAATACAGGTGTTTGGGCTGACTTTGCAAGGCTTCCAGAAGTAAAAGGACAAGACATAATATCACTGGTGGCATACGTCAAACGCTACGAGCATCAAGGGGAGGCATTCAAAGATCTTAGCGACTTACTCAACTATGGTAATAGAGTTCCAACAAAGACTAACAATAGCGCCACAAATGCCCGTCGGAATGGCGAAGAATGGTTACACGTAACGCCTGTGCCGAACGAATTTGTTAGACGTTGCTATAAAAAACACTACAAACATGGCTTACCTACTTTTACATGGGAATACAGGGACGCTAACAATCAGCTTATTCTTAAAGTACTGCGCTTTGATAAACAAATAGACGGCGAAAGAGAAAAAGCATTTGCTCCTTTAGCCCTATATAAAAATCATGAGACAGGTGAAATCAAGTGGCATTGGCGTATGCCTAAAGTAGACCGACCGTTATATGGGTTACATGAACTAGCCAAGCGCCCTAAAGCCACAGTAGTTCTTACAGAGGGTGAGAAGGCCGCAGACGCTGCAAAAGCATTGTTCCCTAGCTGTGTATGTATGACGTGGCCTAACGGCTCTAATTCTATCAGTAAGGCCGATTTTACACCATTGGCTAAGCGCAATGTAATCATATGGCCCGATAATGATAATGCCGGCATTAAGTGCGCTAAAGAGCTAAAGAACTTACTCACTTCACTAGATGCAGCAAGCATTCGAATTATTAATTTAGACAGCTTAGCTAAAACCCCTCTTTCTGAAAGCGAGGGTGGCCCTTTATTTGGTGAAGATTGCACGTGGCCCGATAAAGCAGATGCCGCTGACGCGCTTGAACTAGGTTGGGGGGCTGCACACTTAGAAGCGTTAAAGAAAAGTGGTGAACTATTCATAAAAGAAGCGGTAACACACGCCCCTAGCGACATTAAACCTAAAGTACCTCAAGGCTTTAAATTAACGGATAACGGTGTAGAAGCGTTTTACAAGTCAGATGATAAAGGCAATGAGATATACAGGCGAATTTGCGCCCCTTTAGAACTGTTAGCCTTAACCCGTGATGCTGGTGGTTCTGGTCAAGATTGGGGGGTGCTCGTGCGCTTTAAAGACTATGACGGTCAAGAGAAGCGCTTAAACATTCCTAAACGCTTGTTTGCTACTGATGGTGGTTCAGACATTAGAAAACAATTGCTTTCAGAGGGGCTTCATATAGAGCCACGCTCGCAAGAGAAAGGAAAACTCATTGATTACCTAAACTGCCCTGACATAACCAATAGAGTAGGTTTAGTTAAAAAGTTAGGTTGGCATAAAAACGCTTTCATTTTGCCCGATCAAACAATAGGTGAAACAGAATCACCGCTTCTCTACGACAATGAAAACGCCCGTGATTGTAAATTAAAGGCCGCTGGCGCTATATCAGATTGGCAACGTGAAATAGCGTCATATTGCGAAGGAAACCCGTTACTTACTCTTGCTGTGTCTCTAGCCTTTACTGGCCCCCTAGTTAGCTTGATGGGGCTTTCTGAAAACGTTGGATTTCACTTCTACGGTGATAGTTCTTTAGGTAAATCAACGTTGATGAATGTTGCTTGTTCTGTGTATGGCAAGCCTAGTGAATTTAAAGGTTCATGGCGTACCACTGATAACGCTTTAGAAGATACCGCAGCTCTGCACTCAGACATGCTATTGGCGCTTGATGAGCTGAACGAAGCTAACCCCCTTACTATTGAGGGGATCATATACATGGTTGGTAACGGTAAAGGAAAGAACCGCTCTGGCCCTGACTATGCTAAGAAGAAAACACAACGTTGGAATCTGGCGTTCTTGTCAAACGGTGAAAAGACTATTGATGACTACTTAGGCAGCATTGGCAAATCGGTTAATGGTGGTGTTCATATGCGTTTTCTTTCTCTGCCAGCTTCACAGCACGAAGACGAAGCACTTAAAAAGCGTAATGGCATATACTCAGATACACATAACTTTATAAATGGGGCTGCATTGTCTGATCACTTGAACAAAGCGTGTGAAAAGTACCACGGTGAACCGTTCTTAGAGTTTATCAAGCAACTAACCAGTACCGACTTAGGCGAACTAATCAAAGTACACCATGCAGAGATTGCCACGTACAGAGAACGAGTGCTTGGTAATGATGCTGGTGGGCAAGCAGTAAGGGCCTTTCAAAAGTTTGCGCTGGTGGGCTTAGCTGGTGAGCTTGCTTCAACTTTTGGCATTACTGGATGGAACGAGGGCCATTCTATTCAATCAGCTATATCGTTGTTTAGAATGTGGGTAGATATTCGGGGCGGTACTGGAAATGTAGAAGAGATACAGCTTCTTAATCACCTGGCGAAGCAAATAAAGCTTTATGGTGAAAAGCACTTTAAACGGTGGGATAGAAGAGGGGCAAAAGACCCTATGGTCATTGATGAGCATGTACCAGCTAAATTGGAAACATGGGGATATAGAGAGCAAATTACCACTAGGCACCCTGATAAAGACGCTACTACAGACCATATGTATTACGTGTACAAAGACATATTTATGGATGTTATGTGTAAAGGTTTTGATGGTAAACGGGCCGCTCTACTGCTTAGAAATTTAGACGTTTCTATTCTCAGACCGTCAGAGTTAAAACGAAGTAGGCTTAACACCTCTGAGACTCTACCTAATGCTGGTGGTAAGCCTCAACAAGTAATTAAGTTCAAGGCTTCCTCACTCTTTGAAGCTGTAGACAGAATGACTTTAAGCGATAGTGACCAACACGATGCTGAACACGCTAAGTCAGCCTGATTATGTGTATATATCAATGGATGATGCTTAATATACTAAGCCTGTTTAGATATACAGGTTTAGTATTGTTCCATGCAATTAACTACATAAGTGCATTGTTCCAACTGCTCATTTCTTTCTCTGTAAGCACCTATAACACACCATTTATCTTATTAAATTTGCACTATGCAGTACCTATTTGCACTTTGTTTATAGCCGTTTGCAGTAGTGCAAATGCTAAATATGTATTTATAAACATAGGGTTACGACTCCCGTTTGCACTATTTGCACTATTTGCAATCTATTTTACTAGGTCAGGGGTTGTCCCTTCTACCCTGCGCAACGGGGCATAACGCGCTTTCAGTTGTAAAGACTTCTAAACAGACTTCACACGAGTGAGGTGCAATGGTGTACGCCCACCACCATAACCTTTGCCAACGAACTCACTTCACAATGCTATTTGCCTATGCTTTTTCACGGGTCCTTTTGGAAAGGGGGGGTTGTACGGCACACGGAACCGCATATCTTTAACAGCTATAGAAAATTTCAAAGGGGGGTTATATTTTAATTGAGATAACTTCATTAAAATCATTGGTTTAAATGATATGTAAATTCATACGTAGTTCGATTTATATGCTTTGGCCCAATTTAATGGTGGGCACATTGCACCGTTAAATTGAATGTTTGCACTAAGGTATTGTATACCAGACCTAATTTATAAATATTACTCAAAGGGTAACTGAGTTTTACCTCGTTATGGTTGTTCATACCCAATACAGCAAGACTAAAATATAGTGTGTCGAATCGGGCTTCTCTTCGCGTGAAAGCAAAAAGTTAAGGGGCACGGGGTTAGATAGGTATATTTCTACTGCAAAAAGTGCAAATAGTGCAAATAACAGAAATAACTGTATATTTATCAGCTAAATAAAACGTTTGCACTCTTGGTTGATGACTAAAGTAAAGTGCAAATTGAGAATCGATAGTGCAAATTTAGAAGGGATTTACCATGAAATATAGGGATGTAGCACGGGGCTGCTTAAATCGCGCTAATGCCATGTTACCGTCTAATAGCGAAGAGGTACTACGGTATGCGGCCCTAGAACTTAGGCAGTGTCTTGAATGCTTGATATACGAAAGGGCATGCTGCTACAAAAGCGTGCTGTCTAACGATGACCTCAAAGAATGGCAGCCAAGCAGACTTATTAAACGTTTGCTTGAGATTGCGCCATATGCTGACAAGGGGTTTAGGCTCACTATGGCCAGTAAGGAAGACGAGAACGACATTATAATGGATGAGACTGAACGTGTTCTATCGCGGAAAGAATTGAGTAAGCATTACCATAAGATAGGCTCTTATCTTCACGCTAGCTTTAACAGTGATTTAGAACCTATCGCTCTTAATACCACCAGCGTTAATAAATCGTTGGAACGGTTAAGCACCTTACTGGATGAGGTGATCAATAGCCCTATCGCTAAACTTGCTCCTAAAGCAGGTCTTTTTGCGTTCGATTGTAAAAAGTGTGGTGAGCGTGTTGGGTGTGAGCCTAACTATACAGTTAGTGAGTTTAATCTGCACTGCTCAAACTCTAAGTGTTCAGCGTCATACGAAGTTACTTTTGATGCTGTTAACCACCAGCTTAGTTACGAACCCGATATAGTAAGCGCAACATGCGCAAAGAAAGACTGTCTTAACTCCGTTTCTATCTGGCAGCGAGATATTAAGCACGGTAATACATTCACCTGTGGTAAATGTGGCCTTTTAAATGTAATCGGCTACTCTATTTCACTTGCCTAAAGTGAAAGTTTTTAGATTAATTTAGAATAACGGAATTAAGTTAGAGCTTACCTGTTTAGAAGAGGCTAGGTTAAATTTATGGTGCTACATTTGGTGCTATAATTTGAGATTGGCATTAAAAAATACAAACTAAATCAATAAATTGGATTTATTTTTTAACTCCGGCCCCGGCACCATTTCTTAGTTACAAATTCCAAACTAGCTTAAATATTCAATTCGCTATGAATTACTATGGTAAAATCCATAAAAATTTTGGCTAAGACCTACTATCTTGAATTCAGTTATGTCATTGCGTTTAGATGAGTTATCTCGTGCTGAACGTCCCTTTCACGCCCGTGGTAGTAAAGTAATTCGCTGCGACGTGTGTTTGCTTCCCGCGCAAAATTGTATTTGCGAATTTAAGCCTGAACCTGGCACAGACGTGGCGGTTTTGTTTTTAATGTACAAAGGCGAGTACTATAAACCTACCAATACAGGTCGTTTGATAGCGGATGTGGTTAAAGACAACCATGCGTTTTTGTGGAGACGAACCGAACCTGATGAAGCGCTACTGAAACTGTTAAGCGACGATAAATATTTTCCCATTGTGGTATTTCCACACGAATATGCTGCAGCTGAACGTTGTATTGACGCTCCACCATTGAATACCGGCAAAACGTTACTATTTATCTTTTTGGATGGTACGTGGCGTGAAGCTAAAAAAATGTTTTCGAAAAGCCCTTATTTACATTGCTTGCCAGTACTTGGCGTAAGCAGTGAAGTGGCATCGGATTATTTATTGAGAGAATCAACACATGCATTTCAACACTGCACCGCAGAAGTTGGGATAAGTGTCTTGGCGTTGGCTGAACAAAAAAAGGGGGCGGAAACTTTGGCCCACTATTTCAGTGTTTTCAGGCGGGAGTACCTTAAAGGGAAACCCCACTTACAACACAAACTCGCATTTGCAGAAGCGCAGGTTAAAGAAAACGTATAAAAAACGTCACTTTTATTTGCGAAAGTATTGTTTTACATCCACTATTTTAACTTAACAAAACATGGAGAAAGCGAATGGCATCAGTTACTTTTCAAGGTAATGCAGTTTCAACTATTGGTCAGCTACCAGAAGTTGGCGCGAAAGCACCTGACTTCACTTTAGTGAAAGCAGATTTGGGCGAAGTAACACTGTCTGAGCTTGCGGGGAAAAACATTGTTCTAAATATTTTTCCTTCAATCGATACCGGTACGTGCGCTATGTCGGTTCGTAAATTTAATGAGGAAGCGGCAAAACTAGACAATACCACTGTTATTTGTGTTTCAGCAGATCTACCGTTTGCGGCTGGGCGTTTTTGCGGTGCTGAAGGTATTGAAAACGTACTTACAGGTTCTACATTCCGCTCAACCTTCGGCGATGACTACGGCGTAACGTTTGAGTCAGCGCCGCTTACCGGTCTACTTTCCCGTTCGGTTGTTGTTATTGATACTGAAGGCAAAGTTGTTTACACAGAACAAGTTGCTGAAACAACAGAAGAGCCAAACTACGATGCAGCTATTGCTGCACTAAGCGAATAAAGCACCGCCAAACTAAAAACGGCAGTTGTGATAAGGCACTCAATTAACTGAGTGCCTTTCAGGAGAAATAACATGTCTTCGGTTTTGCTTTCAGTAGCTGAATTAGCCAGTTCAATGCAACAAAAGCCCATTACGCTTTTACGCGCACTCATGGACGATCCCGTTTCGAAAACACCGGATACGCGAAAAGCGATGGTGTTACCCGCATCAGTTGATTTTGATTTAGACAGTGAAGGAAGCGATCACACCACGGGTTTTCCCCACAGCATGCCTTCAGCCGAAGACCTTGCAATTTATTTGGGGAATCAAGGTGTAACGGCCAATACACCAATCGTTGTATACGATACACGAGGTATTTATACCGCTCCTCGAGTGTGGTGGATGCTCAAAGCATTAGGCCATAGTGATGTCTACCTATTAAACGGTGGTCAACCCGCATGGGAAAATGCCGGCTTACCTGTTTCTGAACAACAGCAGTACGGAAAGTTAACGTATCAGGCCACGCCGCGCCCGGGTTGGTTCTCAAACTCTAGCGCTGTTTTGCAGGCGCTAAATACTGATGCGCAGCTTGTGGATGCGCGCAGTAGTGCGCGTTTTAAAGGTGAAATTTCAGAACCGCGCAAGGGGGTAAGAGCAGGGCACATGCCGGGTGCGTTCAATGTTCCTTTCGATACACTACTCAAAAACGGTCATTTTCTGCCCGTAAGCGAACTAGAAAACGTATTTAAGGGGGCTCATATCGATTTGCGAAAACCTATTATATGCACCTGTGGCTCGGGAGTAACGGCCTGTATTATTGGTGTCGCTGCGCTTATGTGCGGCGCAACACAAGTGTCTGTTTACGATGGCTCATGGTCAGAGTGGGGCGCAGGTACACACTATCCTGTGGTAACAGACGAATAAAAAAAGCGCTCACCTTAACAATGCGTATTTCACCGTTAAACATATCGGTTTACAATTACCCACCCATTATTTAAATGCAGAGAAAGATGGACTGACATGCCTGCTGATAATACCTTAACGAACCCTAAAATTGTTGTGCTTACTGGGGCGGGTATCTCTGCCGAATCAGGGCTAAAAACGTTTCGAGATAACGACGGGCTTTGGGAAAACCACCGCGTTGAAGAAGTGGCCACACCTGAAGCCTTTGAACAAAACCCAAGCTTAGTCTATCGCTTTTACAATGCCCGCCGCGCCCAGCTTCAGCAAGATGATGTACAACCCAATGCTGCGCACCAAGCGTTAGCTAAATTGGAACAAGCGTTGGGCGACGATCTCATGGTAGTTACACAAAACGTTGATGACTTGCACGAGCGCGGTGGCAGCAAGTCGGTTTACCATATGCACGGCAAACTTCTGTCGGCCCGCTGCGCCATTTCGCAGCAGTCTTTTGTGTGGCGCGATAGCTTTGATCACACTACAAAGTGCCCTTGTTGTCATCGAGTAACATTGCGACCCGATATTGTGTGGTTTGGTGAAATGCCCCTGTATATGGACGAGATATACACGGCGTTAGCCCAAGCTGACATTTTTATTGCTATTGGTACATCGGGCAACGTGTATCCGGCTGCAGGTTTTGTTCAGATCGCGAAAGAGTCGGGTGCATACACCATTGAAGCAAACCTAGCGCCGGGCGCAACCAATGCGTTATTTGACCAATCGTTAACAGGGCCGGCTTCTCAAATAGTACCTGAATGGGTAAATGAACTACTATCAAATTATGCGCTGTAGGGGGCGCAACGCATGCAGTATATGAATGAATTTCTCACCATCGCACTAGTACACCTTGTTGCTGTTGCAAGTCCAGGGCCCGACTTTGCCGTTGTGGTGCGCAATAGTGTTGCTTACGGTCGTCGCACCGCCATGTTTACTAGCGTGGGAATTGGTTTAGCCATTTTACTTCACGTTGCTTATTCGCTTGTTGGGTTAAGCGTGGTTATTGCTACTACCCCATGGCTATTTACAACGTTTAGCTATGCCGCCGCCGCCTATTTACTTTACCTTGCGTTCGGTGCGCTAAGAAGTGGCCCGGTGAAGCAAAACGAGGTAGTGAACTCAGAAAGCAAAACATCGCAAATTTCAGTGAAACGTGCGGTGTGGATGGGCTTTCTCACTAATGGGCTTAACCCGAAGGCAACGCTTTTCTTCCTGTCTCTTTTTACCGCTATTATCAGCATTGAAACCCCATTTAGCGTTAAGCTTGGTTATGGCATTTATTTAGCGATTGCTACTGGGCTTTGGTTTTGCTTTCTTTCTTATTTACTTAGCACTAGCAAGGTTGCCGAGCTTATTGGTAAAAAAGGTTACTGGTTAGACCGAGCTATGGGCGTACTTTTAGTAGGGTTAGCAGCAAAACTAGTATTAGGTTAACTTTTGTTTACCATACAAACAGGCATTTGTTTTTGTGAATTGGTATAATACCGCCGATTTCCCAAAAATATATGAGAGTTGTGTGAGAGACGTAAATCCTGACCGCCTGAACAGTACGTTAGCTAAACAGTATGTATTTGATATTAAAGGGCTATTGCGCCGTGCTGCGGGTTTAACCAAAGCTAACTTTTCTTCGTTATTACAAGGCAGCGTTGTTCTGTTCTTAACCTTCGTTGTGTTAGGGGTTTTTGCGCAGCAGTACATTACGATAAACGACGACGGAACATACGTTTTTGAACACCAGTCTATCATTGAAATTGTCGCTATCTGTATAGTCGCGCCCTTGCTGACAGGCCTGTATATGATGGGGGTCTTCGTTGCCCGTGGTGTCAAAACATCGGTGTTTACGGTATTTCAGTTTTTTCCGCTTTTATTGCTGTTAGCTCTCACTCAACTCGTTAATAGCATACTGGTACAACTTGGTGTGGTGCTGCTTATTCTGCCTGGCGTTTACTTTTATCTCGCCTCGTCTTTTTCGCTGATGTTAGTTGCCGATAGGAAGCTAACACCGATTAGCGCCATCATTCTCTCTTGCCGCGTGTTTAATGCTTATTGGGCACAAATAGCCAGCATATTTGGGGTGTTCCTTTTACTTTTTGCGACAGTGCCGTTAACCTTCGGTTTCTCGCTTATTTGGGTACTTCCCTTTTATTTTAGTACAATGGGTTTGCTTTATCAGGAACTAATAGGCGAACAAGGAGTGGGCACGGAAGCATCTGAAAATGATGTAAATGAGTCGAGCTTTGATGCATAAACGTGAAACATTCAAAATTGTTCTTATAACGCTAGGGGTGCTGGCGGTCATTGTTATTAACGCCATTATCTTTACCGAAGACGAACCTGATATTTTAGCAATACCCCAAACGACAAAGGCGACAAAGCCAGTTCCAGATTTCTCTGTTTACACCAATGTCAAAGAGAAAAAGGAAGCGTTTTTTGATTATCTACGCCCCGAAGTAGAAAAGCAAAATGCCTATCTCTTAACCCTTAGGCACTATGTGCAAACACTTTATAGAAAGGCATTGGCAGATGAGCCTTTAACTGAAGAAGATGTTGTAAGACTTGAGTGGCTTGAAGAAGAATATCGAGTAAAAGCAACTCAGCCCCTTAAAACCAAGTTGTTAGCGCTACTGCAAAAAATTGATGTATTGCCAGCAGAATTAGTGCTAGTTCAGGCGGCGAATGAGTCTGCGTGGGGTACGAGCCGGTTTGCCAGAAAAGGGTACAATTTCTTTGGATTGTGGTGCTTCTCAAAAGGGTGTGGTTTTGTGCCAAGCCGACGAAACGACGGCGCTTCTCACGAAGTGGCTAAATTCGACAGCTTGTCGAGAGCGACCTATACCTACATGCGAAATTTAAACAGACACGACGCCTATGCCGATTTAAGAGAAATTCGCAGTCGATTAAGGGCGAACCAAATACCTATTACTGGAGTGGCATTGGCGGAAGGGCTAATGAACTACTCAGAGCGCGGAGCCGCTTATGTGGAAGAGCTTCAAACAATGATTCGATTTAACGAGGAGTTTTTATCCGAATGAAACGCGCTGCCTTATTTTTAGCTTCATCCCTACTTGTCGGTTTTGGCATCTCACCGGTAGCTGCAGAAACGATTGACGTTGAGTACAGTCGTTTCTATAGCCATGTTAAAAAACTGGATAACGAAGATACACAAGCGCTTCAATTTGCGTTTGGTTTTGTACGCGTAGGCGAAGGGCGCCTCTGTGAAGTTAATGGCGCAGCTATAGTGACTGATAAGAAAACGATGGCACTTACTGTAAGTGAAGAAGGGCGCTTTACCGTTCCCACCGAAAAAGCCCTGAAGCTAGCCAACGCACTGGTGCGCATTGATTTAGGCGAACGTGCCAATGTGTGCGATATGTCGGTTCAACTTGAAACAAAACCGGAATACCTAAAGCAATATTATACAAAAGATGACCTTACGTTTTTGTACGGGCAATACGAAGCTTTCTTTAATGAAATGGGGAGTTTTTTGTCTTTCATGATGCCTTCTGTAAAAGGCTTAATGATTCAATTTGACGATAAGAATTTAGATTTTATTACCCCGCAAGGTGTACAGATAAATAATGGCGTATTGCACCTTGAACAAGAGTGGATTGATGGCGCAAAAGGATTGACTTTGCCTCATGCGCCCCTTCGTGTTACGGCTATGGCGTCAAGCTAGTTATTACGTAAGTAACTGATACCTAATCTGTTCGGCTAAACGCGCGATGGTCTCTTCTCCCTTCGCGCACAGCTCTTCAGCTCTGTGAAACTCCATAATACCCACGTCTGTCAACTGAGGTTCAATTAAGATATCCGGCGGATCGCCAGCCAGACGAGAGCGTGTAACGCGCGCCTGCAGGATCTCTAATGAACTGCTCATCACGCTCATTATGCCCGGTGGGTTGCGCTTGTTTACCTTGACAGGAACTTCGGTAAACTCTTCTTCTACTTTATCGATAACATCTGCGGCAATACCTTCTTCGGTTTTAACGTTTTTGGCTGCATCGGCGTTAGGCTCTTCTTTATCCTCGATACTTTTATCATCTTGTTTACTGTCGGGGGAAAACCATTGACGCAATACGTTTTGGCTTTTGGTAAAAAAGTCTTCGGTCTTACGCTGATTTTCTTCGTGATCCTGTCTTAACTTTTCAAGGCGAAGAGGCCTAAAGTCGGCATTTAGGTTAACCGCGATGACAAAATCTGCGCCTAATTGACGGCACAAATTGACAGGAACAGGATTTACGACCGCACCGTCGACTAACCAACGGTCTCCATGAGCTACGGGCGCAAAGAGGGCAGGAATAGCGCAAGATGCTTGAATGGTATCGCCAATAGGACCTGAGTTAAACACCACTTCACGACCTGTGTATAAGTCAGTAGCCACGGTCGCAAAAGGTTTAAGCATATCTTCATAGCTAGATTCACAAAACTCGCTAGCAAGCTTGTCAAAAACCTTTTGTCCGCTAGCTATGCCACCACGCCTAAGCCCAACTCCCATAAGAGCAAGCACTTGCCAGTCGCTTAATGAACACGCCCACTCTTTTAAGCCTTCCAGCTTGCCACTTGCATAGGCAGCACCAACATAAGCGCCAATGGAGCAGCCGGCAACAACGTCTATTTTAACGCCCAGCTTTTCTAAGGCTTGAATGATACCTATATGGGTCCAGCCTCGTGCTGCACCAGCGCCTAACGCAAGTCCTATTTTCATCTATTTAGGTTCCACAATGTTTACCACTTCAATCGCGCTTTCTTCGGTTGCTAAAGCAGCGTTGCTGTTCGTGGTAAAAGAAGGTTGATCAAATCCAATGTCGCCATCTTCAACGGGGCCATCTTGGGTGGTAATACCTTTAAAATCGTACAAGTTGTTATCTACTAAGTGAGATGGCGCTACATTTTGAAGAGCGCTAAACATTGACTCTATTCGGCCCGGAAAGCGTTTGTTCCAGTCTTGAAGCATGGCTTTAATATTTTGTCTCTGTAAATTCTCTTGGGAACCGCATAGGTTGCAAGGAATAATAGGAAACTCTACGGCTTGTGAATATTTTACGATGTCTTTTTCTGTACAGTAGGCGAGCGGACGAATAACGATATGCTCGCCATTATCGCTGACTAGTTTTGGCGGCATGGACTTCAGCTTTCCGCCGTGAAACATATTTAGGAAAAAGGTTTCCAACATATCGTCACGGTGGTGACCAAGGGCTATTTTTGTTGCGCCGAGTTCTTTTGCGGTGCGATATAAAATACCGCGGCGCAGTCTTGAACAAAGTGAACAGGTGGTTTTACCTTCAGGAATTTTATCTTTAACAATAGAGTAGGTGTCTTCTTCTACAATTTTGTAATCAACACCAATACGCTCTAGATATTCAGGCAATACATGCTCAGGGAACCCTGGTTGCTTCTGGTCAAGGTTTACCGCAACTATGTCGAAGTGAATAGGCGCAATCTTCTTTAAAAACAATAAAATGTCCAGCATGGTGTAACTATCTTTACCGCCAGATAAACACACCATGACTTTGTCATTGTTTTCAATCATACCGAAATCGCCTATGGCTTTACCCACATTGCGGCGAAGGCGCTTCTGAAGTTTGTTGAAGTTGTACTTTTGCTTACTTTGCGCTGCGTTTAGTACCGACGCATCAGCACTGCTTGTGCCTAAACTCATAATTAACTAGCTTGGTTCGTGATAAAGCAAGCATTATACAATAAAGGGCCTTTTCTAGACCATGCCTGTATTCTTAAATTTACGCATAAAAGGTTGCTCGTAAGGTTAATGGCATCACACACTTAACGGCGACTCGAATCCGTCTGGCTTGATAGCCAATACGTCACAATTTAGCTCATCAATAACATGCTCCGCCGTGTTCCCAATAAGCGCGGCAGAAAGACCAACACGGCCTACAGTGCCTATAATGACGAGTTCGGCGTCTAATGTCTTTGCCACTTGTGGAATGACTTTTTCAGGTAGCCCTTCTCTGACAACACATTTTTCATCTGCAATGCCGTACTTTAACGCATGGCTTTTCATTTCTTTCTTATGATGATTTTTTACCGCGTCATGATAGGTATCAGGGTCAAATTCGGGCACCTCGATAGCAATATTAAGTGGCGTAGAAGGGAAGCTATTGACTAAATTAACCTTACCTTTTAGCAAGGCCGCATAATCATTGGCGATAACGGTAATCTTGTCGTTAAGCGCAGCATGTTCTTCGTCTTCACTGCCGACGTTTACAGCGGCAATGATCTCGCCGCCTTCTGGCCAATCATGCTCTTTAACTAATAAAACGGGGCGCGGACACTTACGCATTAAATGCCAATCGGTAGGTGTAAAAATAACGGAAGCCAGGTCGTCATGCTTTTTAGTGGCTTTTACAACAAGGTCAATTTGATTCTTAAGTGTGTAATAGATAATCGATTCGTAGGCACGATTGTTCCATTCAACCACGATGTCAGTTTCACCGAAGCCTTGTTCTTTAAGCTGCCCAGAGAGCCATTTAGCATGCTCATTGGTAACAGCATCTCGCATGGCTTCTCGCTCATCTGGACTTAACATAGTGGTCATATCATAAGACAAGTCGTAAACCACCATAATCGCAGTTACAGAGGCCCCGGTCTTTGATGCTAATTCATAAGCGCGACTTAACGCGGGCTGGTTATCTCGCTCGGCATCGACTACCGCAAGGATTCGTTTACACTCAATCATAACTCCCCCTAATACGAAGTTTGGTCGTGGCTGTGTGAACGGTAACGTTCAACAGTAACTTGTACTAACTATAAACGACAATGTGGAAAACGTAAGTTGTTTTAGATCAAGCATTTTATATTGCAAGGCAAGCAACAATGTATAGCGTCATTGCCAATAATGGGAAAAAAGGGTTATGGGAGTAGGAGTATAAAGCGCGCTGAATGCGCGCTTTTAGGAAGATAACCCTATTTAACCGAGTTAGACCACATTAGCCGTTACACACTATACTCGGGCCGTTAAGCACTTCTAGCTTGGTATTAAGGCGTTCAAAGTCCACAATCGTAATAAGTTTACCTTCAACTTTAATAATATCTTCTTTTTGGAAACGACTTAATAAGCGACTGATGGTCTCTATCGTTAAGCCAAGATAGTTACCTATCTCGTTACGCGTCATCGTAAGGTGAAATTCTCTGTGTGAAAAACCGCGTTCTTCAAAACGCTGAGATAAATGAGAGATAAAATACAAAAGGCGTTCTTCAGCCGTGCGTTTGTTGAGAAGCATTATCAAATCGTGATCATGTTTAATCTCTGCACTCATAAAGCTCATAATTTGATGGCGTAATTTAGGAAACTGCATCGACATTTCGTCAAGCGTTTCGTAGGGCAACTCGCACACCATGGCGGTTTCTAGAGCCATTGTGTAACTTTGGTGCTTGTTTTCTCGAAGGGCATCAAAGCCAATGATGTCACCGGGAAAGTGAAACCCCGTTATTTGCTCTTCACCTTCAGAGTTAGTCACAAACGATTTAAATGACCCGGTTCTTACTGCATATAACGACTCAAACTTATCGCCGGTTTGAACAAGGGTATCACCTTTATGAAGGGGCTTTTTGCGCTCTATGATATCGTCGAGAGACTCTATTTCTGTCTTATTCAATGCAACAGGTAAACAGAGGTGACTGAAACTACAGTTCTGACAATGTATTGAAAATTCGCTTCCTTTGCTCATAAGACTGACTCTCTTAATGTACACATGATTATAGTACACGCATTTTCACATGAATGCGCCATAAATTAGATAAGTGGCATATATGGCCATTATCACAGCTATGACTTGTCTCACATAGCTGTGCTGAAAGCTTTGAACAAGATACTGGCTACCGGCACTTGCGGCTAACAGTGTGGGTAACGTTCCCAAACCGAAGAAAAACATAATGCCAGCGCCTTGCAATGCATTACCCGCTGCCAGAGACCAGGTTAGCGTTGAATAGACCAATCCACATGGTAGCCAGCCCCATATAAAGCCGTAGGGAACCGCGCTTAACGGCGTTTTGAAAGGAAGAAATCGTTTTGATAAAGGCTGAAGCTTTGCAAACAGGCCTTTGCCCGCGTTTTCTAAGACCGATAAACCCGTCCACCATTTCCCTAAGTAACAAGCGAGTAAAAGCAACATGATGCCGCTTAGAAGAGAGAGGGCATAATTAGCAAGCGGTACGAAGTCAGCAGCTATTTTTCCAAGCGCACCGGTAATGGCCCCTGCTAGTGTATAGCTAGTAATGCGTCCCATGTTGTAGGCGAGGGTGTAGGGCAATGCCGATGCCCCCTTTGGCGATACCATTCTAAGCGCTGCAACAATACCGCCGCACATGCCTACACAATGTACGCCTCCTGCTAAACCTATAAGAAAGGCAGAAAAGTAATTAATCCCGTCCATTATCTTCTTGGCTTTTTGCTGCCTTATCTTCTTGTATTTGTTTGCGCTGTTCGGCCAGTTTTTTCTCTTCTGGCGATAAGTCATCGTCAAAAAGAATGCTATAGCCTTGGCGGTCTAAATCCTCGAACTGATTGGTTTTTACCGCCCAAAAGAAAATGACAATAGCGACTGCCACAATAATGATGGCGATAGGAATTAATACGTAAATAATACTCATGCTATTTGCTCAAAAGTCGCGTTGAGTTTGTAACTACAATGATACTGCTTAATGACATACCCACAACCGCCATCCATGGAGAAAGTAAACCAGACACGGCGAAAGGCAATATTAAAAGGTTGTATCCCACAGCCCAGCCGATGTTTTGTCTTATTTTCTGTTTCACTTGATGTGAGGTTTTAATTAGCGCTGGTACAGATAACAGTTGATCGCCCAGCAATATAACGTCAGCAGCCGTTTTGGCAACGTCCGTTGCGTTACCCACTGCAATGGCAACATCTGCACTGGCAAGTACAGGTGCATCGTTAATGCCGTCGCCCATCATCATTACTTTGGCTCCCCCTTGCTGCATTTGCTGAACCGCTTCGTATTTTTGTTCAGGTGTTAAGCCGCCTTTCGCCGTTTTTATGGGCAAAGGCGCGGTTAGCGTATCAACGTTTTGTTGGGTGTCACCACTTAATACCGCAAGGGTATGGCTTTGCGACAAGGTATCTAGAGTTTCATGGGTATCGTCACGAAGGGTGTCACGTACTTCAAAAGCAGCAATGATTTGCCCTTTTACTGTTAAAAATACATTGGCTGATGGGTAAGTATCTGATGATGGTAAGTTAGCCAGGCTAAATGCGGCAGAGCCCATTGAAAAATGTGTATCATTGATTACACCGCTAATGCCACCCCCAGGCGTTACGGTAAAATTATCCACCTTGTGTGATACCTTACCGTTAAAGGCCTTCGCGATTGGGTGTTCGGAACGAGCTTCAAGCGCGCAGGCTATCGCCATAGCGCTTTCGCTATCAATTCCGTCAGCAAACCACGCATTGGAAATCGTAAACTTGCCTTGAGTCAGGGTGCCGGTTTTATCCAATGCTATGGTGTCGATATTAGTGATCTGCTCGAGGGCGTCGGCGCGTTTTAGCAAAATGCCTTGGCGGTTTAATTTCGCCATAGCGCAGGTTAGCGCTGAAGGCGTGGCTAAACCTAACGCGCAAGGACAGGTTGCTACCAGCACAGATATAGTGATCCAAAAGGCATCGTCACTGCCGTTTACGTACCAAAACCCGTAAGTTAACGCTGAGATAACCAGTACGGCGCTCACGAAATAACGGGAAAAGTTATCGGCTAATTGTGCCGCTTTAGGCTTACTCGCCATAGCGCTTGCCTGAAGGCGGACAATTTGATTTACCAACGCATTTTTAAGTGTCTGAGTAACTTTTACCGTTAATGTGCCGTCCTGACAAACAGTACCGCCATAAACGGTGCTATTGGCTGACTTTCGCACCGGATTGAATTCGCCGGTAAGCATCGACTCGTCAACGGCAGCGCTCCCTTGTGTTACCAAACCGTCTATGGGAATGGTTTCCCCTGGCTTAACCAGCACAATGTCATCTATTTTTAACTGCTTTGCTAAACATTCTGTTACGCTGTCGTTAGCTTCTAGCTTAGTGGCAGACACAGGCACGTATTGCATCATATTGGCGGATATTTGCGCAGCACGTTGACGGCTGCGATGCTCTAAAAACCGACTGAGTAGCAACAAAAAGATGAACATACAGATCGATTCGAAATACACTTCACCTTGCTCTAGTACCGTAGAGCGAATTCCCGCAATATAGGTGCCGAAAATAGCCAGTGAGACCGGCACATCCATATTAACTGTTCTTGCACTTAGGGCTTTTGCTGCGCCTACATAAAACGTACTGCCTGAATAAAGCACTACAGGGGTGGTAAGTGTCAGGGCTACCCAGTAGAAATACTGACGAGTTTCAAGTTCTATAGCCCCGAACCAGTCGAAATAAAGCCCGGTCATTAGCATCATCACCTGCATAGTCATGATGCCGGCAAGCCCCAGTTTTTTTAAAAATGTTTTTTGTTCTCGCTTATAGCTGGCTTCGTGTTCATCGGGGTGGAAAGGCGAGCCAACGTAGCCGATTCGTTTGAGCGTAGAAAGAATTTGGCTAAGTTTGATTTGAAATGGAGACCAAGTAACCAGTGCGCGGCGCTCTTGTACGTTGACCGCCACTTGCTTTATGCCTTCTACCTTAGACAGCTGCTTTTCAATGAGCCAGCCACAAGCAGCACACGTAATACCCTCAAGGGTCAGTTGAATTTGTTTATCTTGACCTTCCTCGAACACAAATTCTTCTTGCAGTGACGGGTCGTCATAAACTTTTAATTTATCGAGGGTCTCAAGAATCCCATCGTCAGATTTTTGCGCAGGCTCAGTTCTGAATTGATAGTAGTCTTCAAGCCCGTTGTCTACGATTGCTTCGGCAACAGCTAAGCAGCCTGGGCAGCACATATCGCGCTGCTGACCTAGAATAACTGTATTAAACTTTCCTTCCTCGTGACTCGCAATGGGCAGGCCACAGTGATAACAGTCGTGCGTGGCCATTATGGATTGAATTTCATTTTGCCAGCGTGGGGAAGGTAGAGGATATTTTGAATTTTCCAGCTATCGTCAATAGGCGTAAGTGAGACCCGCCACTTGCCGTCGAGGCTTTCTTCAACATACCCTCGGTAGATACCACTAGCATCGCGGCTAAGTAGTACGCTGACATCACGCTCTTCAAGCGTTACATGATAGAAGTTAAGTTTCACCGCATTGCCGTCTTGTGGAATGCCAGAGTGAAACTCAAGGGCAATACTTCCATCTTTAATGGTTAAGTCGGTAGTGATATTCATGCGACGGGCTATGGCTTCTTTATCCAAGCGCGCATTAATCGCTTTCCCTTCTTTGTAGTAATCGTCGACCACTAAACTATCTTCAGTGGAAATGGCTAGGTTTAACAGTACACCACCCATAATAAGGGTAATGATAGGGACGGCAATTAAAAACCAGGGCCAAAACTCTTTATACCAGGGTCTATTCATTCAACTTTTCTCGTGGTTACTACGCTAACAACATAGGTATTAATACTGCTTAAACAGAACTCAGTTAAAGCAATAACCATAACTATGGCGTTGGATATAGGCATTTATACTATTTACGTTAGTTAAAATAGGATGTGTGCTACGTGCTGCTAAGCGACAAATACGCGTTTTATAACGTTGTAGCGTACGCAAATTATATGTCTGTATTTTCTCATAAAAAAAGCCCCGTAGTAACGAGGCTTTTTGAGATATTTAATGATTTAAATCATTAATCATTTGAAAGGCTGTAAACGTACGCCGCAACTACGTGAATTTTATCATCACCCAAGGTTTTCTTGAATGAAGGCATTACACCGTTACGACCATAAGTTAGTGTTTCAGTGACCGCTCTGTGGCTGCCGCCGTATAGCCAGATATTGTCAGTAAGGTTTGGTGCACCTAGTGCCTGATTACCTTTACCGTCCATACCGTGACATGCCGCACATGCTGCGAAACGCGCTTTACCCGCTTCAGCAAGCTGTGGGTCTACATCGCGACCGCTTAAGCTAAGTACATAGTTAACGACTTCTTCGATACCGTCTTCACCCATAGCATCAAGCCATGCAGGCATTGCTGCTTGACGACCAAGCGTAAGGGTTTCTACGATTTTCGCACCTGAACCACCGTACAACCAGTCGTTGTCCGTTAGGTTAGGGAAGCCGCCATTTTGACCACGTGCATCAGAACCGTGACACTGAGAGCAATTTTGTAGGAACAAACGCTGACCTACTTTATTTGCTTCTGGGTCTTTAGCCAGTTCTTCAACAGGAACTTTTGCATACGCTTCAAAGATCGGGTCGAACTTCTCGGCAGCGAAATCTAGTTCACGGTCATATTCTACTAGGTAGCCTTGCTCTTTAGCGTCAATACGCGCTTGAGCTGACTCTTCTAGCGATTGAATATTTTGGTTAGAGCTCTTCCAACCCAAAATACCTTCATACGCACCTAGGCCAGGATAAAGCGCTAGGTATAAAAAGCCCCAAACGATGGTCATGTAGAACATAATTGTCCACCAGCGAGGAAGTTGATTGTTCAACTCCTCAATACCATCAAATTCGTGGCCCATTGACTCACCTTCAGCTACGCCGGTCTTGTTAGAAAGGCACCAGCGAAGAAGGAAGTAGCAACCAATGATTAACCCTAGGGTTATCACTGAAATCCAAATTGTCCAAAACATACTCATGAGTTCGAGACTCCTGCTAATCTTCTTTTGATTTTTCTTTTTCTTCGTCTGCAAACGGTAAGTTTGCTGCTTCGTCGAATTTCTTCTTGTTGCGGCCGCTAAACGCCCACCACACAACACCGATGAAGCTTACAAAGACGATGACAGTAAAAATGCTGCCTACAATTCCTTGATCCATATTATTTCAAATGTGTGCCAAGAGATTGTAGATAAGCAATAAGGGCTTGCATTTCCGTTTTACCCTTTACTGCCGCTTTCGCACCCGCAATATCTTCGTCGGTATACGGAACACCAAATCCACGGAATACTTCCATTTTTTTAGCTGTTAACTCGCCGTCAAGCGTGTTTTCCGCAAGCCAAGGGAAACCTGGCATGTTCGACTCTGGTACTACGTTACGAGGATTAAGCAGGTGAACACGATGCCATTCATCGCTGTAACGACCACCAACACGTGCAAGGTCAGGACCAGTACGCTTAGAGCCCCAAAGGAAAGGGTGCTCCCATACTGACTCACCAGCAACGCTGTAGTGACCATAACGCTCTGTTTCTGCGCGAAATGGACGGATCATCTGACTATGACAACCTACACAGCCTTCACGAATGTAGATGTCACGGCCTTCTAGCTCAAGCGCGGTATATGGACGTAAGCCTTTTACCGGTTCCATGGTTTGCTGTTGAAACATCAACGGCGTAATTTGCACCATGGCACCAAAGCTGATAGCGATAAGAATTAATACCGTTAACAGACCGACATTTTTTTCAATTAACTCATGTGCGTTTTTCATTATTCGTCTCCTTAACTACGCTGGCTGAGTCGCTGGATCTGCAGCGATACTGCCTTTAGGTGCACGAACGGTTTTCCATGTGTTGTATGCCATAATGAGCATACCCGCTACCACGAAACAACCACCAATGAAACGAACCACATAGAACGGCTTAGACGCTTCTAATGACTCAACAAAGCTATAGGTTAACGTACCATCAGCATTTACTGCACGCCACATTAGACCCTGAAGTACACCAGACATCCACATTGCTACGATGTATAGAACAACACCGATAGTAGCGAACCAGAAGTGCACGTTAACTAACTTGGTGCTGTACATTGCACGCTGACCAAATAGCACTGGAATTAAGTGGTAAATTGAACCAATTGAGACCATTGCTACCCAACCTAGTGCGCCAGAGTGTACGTGACCAATTGTCCAGTCAGTGTAGTGAGATAATGCGTTAACGGTTTTAATTGCCATCATTGGGCCTTCGAAAGTAGACATACCGTAGAAAGACAATGAAACAATTAAGAAACGCAGTACTGGGTCAGTGCGAAGCTTATGCCACGCGCCAGATAGCGTCATGATACCGTTAATCATACCACCCCAAGATGGAACGAATAAGATAATAGACATCACCATGCCTAGTGACTGAGTCCAGTCTGGTAGGGCAGTGTAGTGAAGGTGGTGTGGACCAGCCCAGATATACAGAGAAATAAGTGCCCAGAAGTGAACAATTGAAAGTCTGTATGAATAAACCGGGCGACCAGCTTGCTTAGGCACGAAGTAATACATCATACCAAGGAAGCCCGCAGTTAGGAAAAAACCTACCGCGTTATGGCCGTACCACCACTGCATCATAGCGTCTACTGCGCCTGCATACAGTGAATACGATTTAGTGAAAGATACCGGAATAGCCATGCTGTTACCAATATGAAGAATTGCAACAGTTAGCATGAACGCACCTAAGAACCAGTTCGCTACATAAATGTGCGAAACTTTACGGATTACTAGGGTTCCGAAGAAGTTGATGATATAAGCGACCCAAACCAGTGCCAAAAGGATGTCAATTGGCCATTCTAGTTCAGCGTATTCTTTAGTGCTGGTTAAGCCCATAGGTAGGGTAATTACAGCTAAAACAATAACGGCTTGCCAACCCCAAAAGGTAAATGCGGCAAGTTTGTCACTGAACAGTCTTACCTGGCAGGTACGCTGAACGATGTAGTACGACGTTGCAAATAGCGCACAGCCGCCGAAGGCAAAAATAACGGCGTTAGTGTGCAACGGACGCAAACGTGAGAATGTTAGCCATGGTGTGTCAAAGTTGAGCATAGGTGCAAATAGTTGCGCGGCAATAAATACCCCTAGGCCCATACCAATGATACCCCAGACTATGGTCATGATGGTAAATTGCCTAACTACTTTATAATTGTAGTCAGGTTGTGCTTGGCTTATTTCACTCATTTTAATGAATCTTCCACTTCAAATGAACTATGGTCTCCAACTGCCGGAATAGTACGGTCGAGACGTGTATCAGCTAAGGAATAACGCTTCACACCGAG
>Ga0208315_1000381_pt1 | contig 34199 bp, 32 predicted proteins | sample MalvireepMed_215_FD_184239 | JGI IMG/M metagenome (GOLD analysis project Ga0208315, IMG submission 184239) | Marine viral communities from the Global Malaspina Expedition - Malaspina viral metaG DeepMed_215 (SPAdes) (version 2) | ecosystem: Environmental > Aquatic > Marine > Oceanic | place...
CTATGTAGTTCGTAAGCGTCTGGATTTCTCAGTCTTATCGCTCTTTCATCTCCGACCTTCCTCGTCTCACTATAATAAAATAGCACAGGCTTCTGGATTTTATAGGAGTTTCAACACCGCAACTACAATTAAATCATGGCAGTTTTATTAAGGACTCTGCCAACCTCACTAGCTTGTACTTGTATAAGTCTAGCCGTTTTTAAATCAACTACAAGTAAAGATTATTATCTTCAAGTATAGTCATGGAACTATTCCATAAAGGTTGCACTGGTCTTTTCAATTCTGTGAAGAATGAATAGAAACCAAAGTGTCTGCCTTTAAAAGTATTACCTGCTTGAGTACCATATCTAGTCTTATTCTTACGAATACGAATGATATTGATACCTAAGACATTACCAAGATTCCAAAGTACCTTCTGTTTTAAAGGTGCTTCGGAGATAGGTAAGGTAGTACGAGAGCCATTTTCAGAATACGTTATACACATATTTAAATCCTCTATCTCTGTTAAACACAAGCAAATCTCTTTAGACTTGCCACCAAAAATCTCTAAAAGTATAGCACATTTTGCCTTCGCTGTCCACTATTTGTAGTCTATTAAACTAGCGAAAGTTTCTAATTATCCACCTAGTTCCTATTATGCTATCATATTTAGGAGTGATAAGTGAATAGTTCTTACCCTTATTAAAGATAAACCACTTGTCTTCTTTAATACTCATGGATTTATCGTATCTAAAACCTTTTTCTTTAAGCGAGTTAAACGCTTGGTCTTTGCTTTCAAAAGTCATTCGTCTTCTCCTTCAAATTCAGGTTGATCATTAAGTACAATCTCTCCATTCTCAATCATGGTATCTACCATATCAGTTAGTCTATCCATATTAAGTTACCTCCAAAGGTATCAATTCATCCTTATTAGAAAATAAAGTAATTTCATAAGTTTCTCCATCCTCTGCAGTAATTACAATATCTCTTACTAAAACTTCTTTGTGTTTAGTTAAAGGTTTTGCTGAAGTTACCGCAACCTTACTTACTCTATGAATGCTTGTTGTTAAAAATGACATATCTCTCTCTCCTTAAATTATTATTATTAAAATTATTTTGCCACAAAAGCCCTAAAAGTATAGCACATTCTTGGCTCGGTGTCCAGTATTTGTAGCCTACTAAACTAGTCTGCCCTGTATATTGCTGTTGCTTTAATATCATAGTTATTCAATACTCTAGCATAAGCTAATGCTCCTTGCTCTTTAACATCCATTGATTGACCATGATAATCAGCAGGATTCCAAACATCATAGCCACCAAGATGTGATCTGTATTCAACTATCCCTTCTTTCTTTAAAGCTCTAGCAAATTTAGTAGTTGCTGGTCTTATATTAACCCAAGCAAAACCGCAGTATAGAGGTTCACCATACTCTTCATTCGCTTCTGGATTAGTCATTCGCCAATGAAATAACCATTCTTCAACAGCTTTCTTGGCTTGTTTAACACCTTCCTCATGTATTTGTAAAGGTGTTTTAAAGTCTATTACATTACTCATAGCTATCTCCTATTCAACCTTTGAAATTAAACCATCTTCCATAGTTACATTAGCAAAGAACTCTCTACCTTTTATCCCTGTTATACTAGGTCTGTTTGATCCTGTTAAAACACCATTATTCTTATACTCTTCTCCAAACATAGAAGTTTCTGTATAATTTAATGAACTACCAACCCTCTGTTTCAATACTTTTTTACTTGTATAATTAAATATCAACATATCTATCTCCATTATTAAACATATTGCTTTGGTAGTAAACTAGTTCTGCCAAAGCCTTAAAAGTCTACCACAATCCACCAAAAAAAGCAACTATCTTATGCTAGTTATAAATAGTTAATTAAATTATTAGATCGGGCTATTGAATTAGACCAACAATGCGAAGCACTAGTTATAATAGTAAAGGTACAGCTAAAGGTACAGTTAAGGTACAGGTTTTGAAGGTACAGTTGATAAAAAGGTACAAGGAATTTAAGAAAAAGGTACAGTTAAAATCGCCATCAATAAGTGGCACGAGTTCAAAAACTGATGTTCATATTCAAATAGTCCTAAGTCTTATTAAATCTTAGTCCTTGTTCACTAGGTTGGTTGGTCTGCAGGAATTAATAAGCCTGCTTCAGCAGTCTATAAAAATCTCTTAGACATAAAAAAAGGGCAGACTCAAAGCCTACCCTTTTTTTCTCCCTTTTAACTCACTTCAGGATTATCAGCAAGATACTGTGCTATAGCATCTTTGTATTTCTTCGGTAAAGTTTTAGTAGTAGATATTAGCTTATGAGCTTCTTGGAAAGTAAGTTCTCCTTTCTTCGCAAAGCCATAAAGACAACCTACGATTTGTTTTTGGTAAGCCCATTTATCTTTGGCAGGTTTATTCTTCGAGAATTTAAAAGAGATAGCTCTTATCTGTCCATAAGAAGCAGGCTCTTGTAAACGCTCATCGTCTACTTTATTAATATCAAAAGTTGTATCCATAATATACCTCCTTAGGTTTATTGGATTTTTAAGTTAAGCAAATCAATATAACTTTGAAGTGCCATAAAATCAGATGAATTTTCACATCTGAGTTTTTTAACACGAAGTCCAGATGACAAATAAGTGTCAAGATGAACTTCTGCATTAAATCTGTTATAAGCTTCGTCTGCGTGGTGAAACTCTAAAGTTTCATCGTTGTTGAAGGTTATTAATATACTCATAATTTTCTCCTGTTTTTTGTGAGTCTCACAAGCCTGACGGGCTCACAAAAAGGTAAAGGAGAAAAGCTATGTAAGTATATCAATTGACCGCACAAGAACGATAGAAAGTTCTTGGGTTTCACAAGCAGACACAAGATTCAGATTTAAGGTTGATTAGTTCATCACACTTATTTGACCTTTAAGATTCGTGTAACTCAGATGTGAAAAGGCAGCTAGACTTTTATGAGTACTTTAATGGGATATTAGATTTGCTAGCTTAAAAAGACGATGAAGATAAGGTGAATATATTATGAGATACTCTTTTGTCCTTATATTGTAGACGCTCGTTTACGTCTGCTACTGAAAAATCTGCCAAGTCTTTGAAATCTTTAAAGTTTGTGAAGTTAATGTTTATAATATAAACACTTAAGACTTCACAAACTTTGTAAACTAGAAAGTCTTGGCAGATTTTATGGACAGAACTATCTCTTAAATTCTCATCAACCTGACCATACTTGGGATTACATACAAATCTAGGTTGTCTCCTGCTTTGCACTGTAAAGTCTACTTAGTTTTCTAAAGATCAAAGCTAATATCTACCTTACAGTCTTTACCGACTACAAAGATGCTATAGTTTGCACAGTATCTTACTCCTTTTGATAATCTATTTGAGTTGAGGAGCTGGTAGGCTTTAAAGAGTCTGCCATCCATAAAGGTCTAAGAGTACCCTGCAGGAGACCAACCACCCTCCATCCATACTATATGTAGTGATCGAATGTTTTAAGGGAAATGGGTTGTAAACTAGAATAAGTCGGGCTATTAAGACTAATAGAGCTGGTGGGAATCCTATAGGTCTAACCTGCCTACCGGACAAGCCTCATTATACAGTTGAGAGAGAGTTCTGTCAAGTCTTTTCTTGACTTTTTAGCATACGACTGTATACTAGTTTACATGGAAAGTATATTACCAAGTCTTTCAAAACCTAGAGAACTTACGGATAAACAACAACTCTTTCTTGACAGTCTAGTAGAAACACAAGGAGACCCTAAGAAGGCAGCAGATATAGCTGGTTATACAGGACACTACCAAGTCTCAAAAGCTTTAAAGAATGAAGTGTTGGAACTAACTAAGGATGTCTTAGCTCACAATGCTCCTAAAGCAGCTTTCAAACTTTTAGAGATCATGGAGTCTGATAGACCTATACCGCAAGCAAACAATAAGATTGTAGCTGCTCAGTCGGTTCTGGATAGAGTAGGAGTTTCCAAGACTGAGAAGTTAGATGTTAACCATCAAGTCTCAGCAGGAATATTCTTAATGCCGGATAAGAAACCGATAGAAGCTGAAGCAGAGGATGTAGAATACGATGAAACTTAAGCTAGGAACTTTTGAATATGTAATAATTATAACTACATCTTCTTATTTATTTGGCTTATTATTTCTATTGTTAAATAGAATAACTCTCTTTTAACATGGCAGATAAGACTACAATAATAAACATTGATGGTGATAATGAAAATGAGAAACAAGAATTACCAACTTGGTATAACTATGCAGAGGGCTTTGACAAATGGCGAGTCTTTCCAAGACTATTAATTGCTCTGTATGGATTAGCTTTTTACAGAACTACGGAATGGTTTATGGCAATGCCTGATCCTACTAATGCTCAAAGTGCTTTTGTATCAGTAATCGTAGGAGCAGGAGCTGGCTGGTTTGCCGTCTATGTAGGCAGAGGAAGTAAATAATGGCGTATTCACAACAAGTATTAGATAGATTTGCAAGTGTTCTCAAGGAACCGAAGAAACATTCAGTAGGTAGGTTTGATCCTGATGATGCTAGTGTAGCAACAGGCATGGTTGGTGCTCCCTCATGTGGAGATGTCATGCGACTGCAGTTAAAACTTAAAGGAGATTTAATAAAGGATGTTAAGTTTAAAACCTATGGCTGTGGTTCTGCTATTGCATCGAGTACTCTATTTGTAGATATGCTAAAGGGGAAGACAGTTGAGGAAGCTAAACAAATTAAAGACAAGGATATCGCAACAGCCTTAGAACTACCACCAATTAAACTTCATTGTAGTGTCTTAGCTGAAGCCAGTATTAGGAAAGCTATAGAAGATTGGGAAACTAAACATGAGTAAGATACCTACTTGGGCTATAACTGGATTAATCTGGATAATTGGAGGTGTTGGTATGTATTTCTTATTATTTAGTTGTAGTGTTTATCAACCATTAGACGGATTATGTTATACAGATAGAACCGGAACTTATGTATGTCCAGTATAAAAATGAATAAAAAACAAGAAGTAGCAGATAAAGAAGCAGATAAGATTTTAACTACACAAGTTTTTCCTAGTTATTTATTTAAGGAAGGAGAAAAATGGACTCATGTAGATAAGGTAGGTAATATCTGGTATGAAGATATAAAAACTACATATTCTGAACAGATGCAAGACGAACTTGAACCAATATTTAAAAAATGATACCTGAAGGCTATATTAAAAGGAGAACATCAACTATCCCTTACGGGTATGAGTTAGATGCAGAGACAGAAGGCTATCTTAAACCTATCCCTACACAGATTCATGCTTTAGATGTAGTGTCTGAAATGGTACATGGTGATGAAATAAGCCTAGCAGTAGCTGTAGATTGGCTTGAAGCGAGTACAAATAGAAGCATGTCTCGCATGGGATTAAAGAAACATATAGATAAAAAGTATGACGGAAGAAAAGAAGATATCGGAAATAAATTCGAATCTTTACTTGACAGATTCTAAAGGTGACCCTATACTTAATAAGGATGGTACGCCTCGTAAGAAGAGTGGTAGACCTAAAGGTTCTAAATCAGCTTATCATTTTACTAAGCAGAACCAAAAGAAAATTACTGCAAGGCAAGCTTTAAAACGTAAAAGGAATACAGTTGAAAAACTCGAAAAGAAATTACGCTCCAAAAAGCAAACACTCAAACAACAAGAGACCACAGTCAAAAAGTTTGAGAGTGCATCGGATGAACAGACAGTATCAAAACAGGGGAAGGTAGTAACGGAGACTGAAGTTAGCTCCCTACCTGATTCAGTACAACAACATCTTGATGCAACAAATTCCTTCGTGGCATTTATGCCGAATGAAGGTCCACAGACCGACTTCTTAGCAGCAGGTGAAAAGGATGTCCTTTACGGAGGTGCAGCCGGAGGTGGTAAAAGTTTTGCCATGTTGATAGACCCTTTAAGGAACTGTCACATGAAAGGACATAGAGCTTTAATACTTAGAAGGTCTATGCCAGAGTTGAGAGAACTCATAGATAAGAGCAGAGAATTATATCCAAGAGCTTTTCCCGGAACTAAGTTTAGAGAAGTGGAAAAGATTTGGAATTTTCCAAGTGGTGCAAAGATAGAATTTGGCTTCTTGGAAAAAGATGCAGATGTATATAGGTATCAAGGACAAGCGTATAGTTGGATAGGTTTTGACGAAATCACCCACCTACCTACCGAGTTCGGTTGGAATTACTTAGCGTCTCGACTAAGAACAACCGATCCAAAGATCAAGACCTATCTACGCTGTACGGCAAATCCCGGTGGTGTAGGTGCTCACTGGGTGAGGAAAAGATATTTAGAACCAACAGACCCTAACAAATCTTTTATAGGGGAAGATGGTTTAACCAGAAAGTTTATTCCGGCTAGATTAATGGATAATCCATATCTAGCACAAGATGGTGAGTATGAGCGTATGCTCCTTTCACTACCTCCAATCCAACGAAAACAACTATTAGAAGGCAATTGGGAGGTTAATGAAGGTGCTGCGTTTGTAGAGTTTGATCCATCTGTACATGTAGTTACTCCTTTTGAACTGCCCTTACATTGGGAGAGAGTAAAAGGAATTGACTATGGTTATGCTTCGGAAAGCTGTTGCCTATGGGCTGCTGTTGATCCACAAGATAAGACTCTCATTATATATAGAGAATTATACAAAAAAGGTCTTACAGGGGAGGCACTAGGGCAAATGATTACTGAATATGAACAACAAGAGTATCGTTCAGTTCCCGGAGTATTAGATACTTCGGCATGGGCAAGGACAGGTTATACTGGTCCTACCATAGGTGAAGCATTAACAAAGTCTGGTCATAAATTAAGACGAGCCGATAAAAATAGAATAGCAGGTAAAGTGCAGATACACGAATATTTAAAACAACTAAATGTTGAAACAAGACCACGTTTACAGATATTTAATACTTGTCCGAACTTAATAAAAGAATTACAAGGGATGCCTTTGTCAAAGACTAATCCTGAAGATGTGGATACACATGCACAGGATCATGCTTATGATGCATTAAGATATCTTATAATGAGTAGACCTAGAATGACTGATCCTATTGCAGATATGTTACGTTTAAAACAACGTACATTTGAAGCTTCTGATTCTACCTTTGGATATTAATATGGAAGAAAATAAAAATACATTTTTAAATGCTGACCACATCTACGAAGACGTAGAAGGTGAGCAAGGTAAAACTTTAAAATTAGAAGAAGATCAATCTAAAGGTTTAGTAGGTTTAATTAAAAAGCGTTTTTCTAATGCTGAGAGAGCAAGGCTAGGTGATGAGGGTAGGTGGTTAGCTGCCTATCAAAACTTTCGAGGTATGTATGGCAAGAAAATTAGATTCAGGGAATCAGAAAAGTCCAGAGTCTTTATTAAAATTACCAAAACTAAAACAATTGCAGCCTTTGGTCAACTAATAGATGTTCTCTTTGGTACTGGAAAATTTCCTATTGCAGTTAAAGAAACACGTTTACCTGAAGGTATTGCAAAAACTGCACATATAGATTTAAACCAATCTCCTGTTAATATAGAAGGACCGGAAGCAGGTGAAGTAGGTTTGCCTGAAGTAGAACCTGCTACAAATCCATTTGATGTGGGCTACGAAGGAGATGGCAATGTTTTGAAAGCTGGAGCTACCCTTGCAAATGGTGAAGATTTTTTAAGTTCACTAAAAGATAATTATACTGATCAAGAAGGTAATGTTGTATTAACCTCCGGTATAAGCCCAATACCAGCACCTGAAATAAGTCCGGCACAGAAAGCTGCACGTAATTTAGAAAGGCTTATCCACGATCAATTAGAAGAATCAAATGGAGTTGCTGAGTTAAGAAATGCCTTATTTGAATCGGCAATGCTAGGTACAGGTATTATTAAAGGACCATTTAGTTTTAATAAAACTTTACATCGTTGGGAAAAGGGCGAAGCAGGTAGAGATTATAAGCCTTCCCACGTAAGAGTACCTAGAGTTGAGTTTGTTAGTTGTTGGGATTTCTATCCTGATCCAAACGCAACCAGTACTGATGAATGTGATTATATAGTACATCGACATAAGTTTAATCGAAGTCAACTACGTGCTTTAAGAGATATGCCTTACTTTGATAAGGAGGCTATTCGAGAAGCTTTACAGATGGGTCCTAATTATAATACTCGTTATTTTGAAGATCAGATTTTAACAGACGATGCTAAGACCGAAACAGATTTTTCAGATCGTTTTGAAGTCTTAGAATATTGGGGAGTCATGGATGCAGACTATGCTCGTGAAGTTGGTATTGATTTACCTGAGAGTGTAGATGATTTAGACGAAGTTCAAATAAATGCTTGGGTATGTGGTGAACAACTACTACGAGCAGTTATTAATCCGTTTACTCCTCCTAGTCTTCCATATCATGCATTCCCATATGAAAGAAATCCATACAGTTTCTTTGGTATAGGAGTTCCTGAAAATATGGTAGACTCACAGCAAATTATGAATGGTCATGCTCGAATGGCTATTGATAATTTAGCATTGGCAGGTTCACTGGTGTTTGATATTGATGATTCAGCACTGGTCGGTGGACAGAGTATGGAGATATATCCGGGCAAGATATTTAGAAGACAAGCTGGAATGCCCGGACAAGCAATACACGGATTGAAGTTTCCAAACACAGCCCCTGAAAACATGATGATGTTTGACAGGTTTAGACAACTCGCAGATGAACAGACTGGAATACCTAGTTATTCTCATGGACAAACAGGTGTTCAAAGTATGACTCGAACTGCGTCAGGTATGTCTATGCTACTAGGTGCTGCTAGTTTGAATATTAAGACAGTCATAAAGAATGTTGATGACTTCTTATTAAAACCACTTGGGGAAGCTTTCTTTCATTGGAATATGCAATTCGTAGAGGAAGATATAGACATTGTTGGTGATTTAGAAATAGAAGCACTAGGTACGTCTAGTTTAATGCAGAAGGAAGTAAGGTCACAAAGATTGACCATGTTCCTCCAAACTGCACAGAACCCTGCAATTGCACCATTCGTGAAGATGTCTAAACTAATTAGCGAATTAGCCTTTAGTCTTGACTTAGACCCTGAAGAAATTCTGAATAGTCCAGAAGAAGCTGCTATCGCTGCACAAATTATAGGAATGCAAAATGCTCAACAAACAACAGGCGAAGAGCCTAGTCCCACTGGTGAACAACCCACAAGCCCTCAAAGCCCTGAAGGACCACCTCAAGGACCAGAAGGAGCTGATATTACAGGGGCTGGTGGTGGCACAATCGGAACAGGAGCTGTTCCTTTACCGGGGGAAGTGGGCTTTAGTGGAACACCTAGACAAGCTCAAGGAAGAGGTTAAAGTAACTTTAGATAGTAAAGAGGAGAATTAATATGCCACAAGGAAAAGGAACATACGGAAGTCAAGTTGGAAGACCACCAAAAAAGAAAGGTTCACTTTTAAATAATGATAGACAACAATATCAATTTGGTGGTGGTGCTTTTGCTAGATTGCTTACTAAAAAAATACGCTCACTAATTAGTCATAGAGATAGACTAAGTAAAGAATTAAATACAGAACAAATTGGAAAGAAGAAACAAAAAGAGATATCTAAAGAAATAAAAGAACTAGATAAAGAGATAGAAGAATTAAAAAAACCGAAAACAGTTATAGTAGACGAAGAAGGAGAGATATGGTCTCCTGATGAACTCTCAGACGAAGCATTTGATGAGTACGCAGATGAAGCAATAAAAGCACAACGCAAAGGAGGTACTACATCTTATAAACCTACTAAACCTTTAAATACACTATTAGGAAGAACAGAAGAGATAGCTGTACGCCCTAGTACAAAAGCTGGTCATGTAATTATTACTAGGGAATCTCCTTTCACTGGTGAAGTTAATACTATGGAATTAAAAGCCACAGTGGAGCAATTTGAAAGATATGATGCAGGGGAAGGTTTAATACAAGAGATTTTTCCTGATTTAACTCCTGATGAAAGAGAATTTATTATGACTGGTATTACTGCAAAAGAATGGGATAAATTTGTACCTGATGAATATGCAAGTGGTGGTAGAGTTTCAAGAGCAAAAGGTGGAAGAGTGGGCTATGCAGATGGTGGTCAAGATGATGAAGAGGAGTTTGAGCCTTGGGAGTTGTGGGATTATGCTACTTCATTATTTAAACCTCGTGAAACTACAGGAGCTATTGGTCATAAGATTAAAGAACGTAGAGAAGCTAATCCAGCAGTTCAAGCAAGAATACAAAGGCGTAAAGATAATGCTGCTGATCGTAAAACGGAAAGAGCTGCTTCTCTTTTAGGTCAACGTAGAGAGCGTAAGTCTAAACTAAGAACACAAAAGCAAACAACTAAAGAATTAGGAAAAACAGAGAAAGCTGATTTAATTAAAACAGGAGATACAAAGGCAGGTAGAAAGGCTAAACGTGCTAGAGGTAAAGAAGCAAGAAAAACTAGTAGAACAGAAAGACAAAGCTCAAGAGCTGCAAGTGCAGCACTACGAAAATTACGTAGAGAAGAAAGAAAAAAGAAAAGAAAAGAAAAGAAAGCAGCAAGGAAAAAAACATTTAGTGGAGGCAGGATAAGTAAACAAATGGGAGAACTAGTAGGTGAAGGTACACGAGCAATGACACAAGAAGAACGTAAACAAAGTTTATTAACAGAGTTATTAAAATCAATTAATGTTCAAGTTGATAGAGAAGATAATGAATATCCTCAAAAAGAAATTGATAGAGCTTATAAAGCTTTAGTTAAAAATTCTAAAACTGTTGGTTTTTCTCAAAATGAAATTGATTCCTATTTACAAGCAGAAAGAGAAAGAAGAGCTGATGAAAGACGAGAAGCAGCAGAAGTAGCTAATCCTTTAGGTGCTAGAACAGATAGAATGCCTAAACAAGAAGGTGGTCTTCCCCTTATAGATGATCAAATGGGAGAATTAGGAATGCTTCCAGATGAACAAATAGAAAATCAAATGCTTCCAGATGAAGAGATGGAAGAAGATTATGTAGACTTTGTAGTGAGTTCTACATTAGATGAAGAACAAAAGAATTATTTAGAAAGTGCTCTCGCAGAAGATGCTAAGTTGAGTGAGATATTCGACCAAGTAATTGAGAGTGCTTCAGAGTTTTCAGGGTCTGGACCTGTTGAAGGTTTAGGTTCTGAAATATCCGATTCGATACCTGCAAGGTTATCGGATGGAGAATTTGTCTTTACTGCGAAAGCTGTAGATGAAATTGGTGCTGATGTACTTCAGCAACAGATGGAAGATGCAGAGGCTGGAGCAGATGGAAGGCAAGGTGTCGTTCATGGTGGCGTAATTGACGAGGAAGACCGAGCAGCTCCTATTCAAACTAGAGGACTTCTAGCAGCACAAGGTAATATACCTAATGTTGCAAAGCAGTCTCGTCAGGTTGAAGAAGAAATGTTGAAGTCAAGTCCTCGAAGATATTACGTTCCTGTGAGTGGCTAAAGCGATAAAGCGACCCTATAATTTTTATAGGCACTATATCATATATAACAACCGAAAGGCGACCTTTACAAGACAAGCCCTACTGTGCACAACGTAGCGACCTTGTTAACGAAGCCCTGATTAGGAGGTAAGAAAATGACTGAAGAAGTTATAACCGAGAACCAAGAACCGCAAAAAGCCAACCCTTATAATGCAAAAAAAGATTGGCATGATGTAAAAGATAAACCTTTTGTATCGTCAGATAGTTTATTTTTTGAGAACCCTGTTTCAACTGAACATGACGAAAGTGATGCCATTGAAGCAGAAAAACAAGAAGTAGAAGCAAATAAGGATAAACCTTATAAGCGACCCAACTATAAAAAACGATACGATGATTTAAAAACGCACTACGATTCTAGACTTAATGAGTTTAAAGCTAGAGAACAAGAGTTAATACAGAAAGCTGTTTCAAACAGACCAGAGTATAAAGCTCCAAAATCTGCAAAAGAACTAGAAAAGTTTAAAAACGAGTATCCTGATGTTTATGAAGTGGTAGAGTCTGTTGCCCACATACAAAGCGAAAATCAAGTTGCTGAATTGCAAACAAGATTAGATGCGATGCAAGGGCGTGAAACAGAAATACTAAAACAAGAAGCTGAAAAGGACCTTCGAGAAACACATCCTGATTTTGATGAAATTAGAAACAGCGATGAATTTCAAGATTGGGCTGATTTGCAACCAGAGTCTATTAAAGATTGGATTTTTAATAACCCAAGTGATGCAATTTTAGCTAGTAGAGCTTTAGATTTATTTAAAAAGGATATCGGATTAGAACAACCTAAGTCAAATTCTAAACAGACTAAACAATCTGCTGCTGATATGATTTCCACTAAAACAACTAGTGTAGAACCAAATCAACAAAGAGTGTGGTCTGAAAGAGAGATTGCTGCCATGAGTGTTACAGAGTTTGATAAATACGAAAGTGAAATCAGCGATGCAATGCAAGAAGGCAGAATCATAAAATAAACTATATAGTTTAATAAATAAACTATAACTTAAGGAGAATATCTGATGGCTCAATTTTTTGAACCCTCAACGGATACTGATGCTAACTTTGCAAACTCCGTAAGTGGACAAACTAATAGTTTCTTTTTACCTTCGGTTTACTCTAAAAAGGTTTTAAACTTTTTTAGAAAATCGTCTGTTATAGAAGCTATTACAAATACCGATTATTCGGGTGAAATATCTGCTTTCGGAGATTCAGTAAAGATTATCAAAGAACCCGTTATTTCTGTCTCAGCGTACACTAGAAATACTGATACGACTGAAACTAGACTAACAGACCAAGAAACATCTTTAGTTGTTGATAGTGCTAATGCGTTTAAATTCATCGTAGATGATATTGAAACAAATATGTCACATGTCAACTTTAAAGAAGTTGCTTCAAGCTCTGCTGCATACGCATTGAAAGATGCTTACGATCAGGCTGTACTTGTAACTATGTTTGCTGGTCTATCTGCTTCATCACCTAACCACGTGTTAGGTTCTGACAATGCTACTGATTTAGCTGCCGGAACTTTTGATGGAACAGGTAACCTAGACATTGGTTTTGGAACTGATGAACATGACCCTCTAGACGTTATGTCTAGAATGGCAAGACTATTAGACGATCAGAACGTACCTGAAGAAGGTCGTTGGTTCGTTGCTGGTCCTGACTTCTACGAAGTTCTAGGAGCTTCTAGTTCAAAATTGTTGTCTGTAGACTACAATGCTGGAATGGGCTCTATTAGAAACGGATTAGTTTCTAGTGGAAAACTTCGTGGCTTTGATATGTACAAGTCAAATAACATAGCTGACACATCTAATGCTGCCGGTAAATGTTTGGCAGGTTCCATATCAGCTACTGCGACTGCAAACACAATTCTTTCAACAGAAGTGTTGAGAGACCCAACTTCGTTTGGGGATATTGTGAGAGGTCTTCATGTTTTTGGTGCGAAAGTACTAAGAGATGAAGCCCTTGTTGGTGCATTCTACGGAATAGACTAACCAAATAGATTTGGGAGGTGTAATAGCCTCCCATGTCTTTTACTTTTATAGTATAAATTATATTTTAAAATAACAACATAACTATTTTTAATTAAATAGAGGAGAAATAAAAAATGGCAAACCCAGTTATAAATATAAGGGATACAGGGCGAAACTCAGCAAAAACTGCAGATGTTCGTGGACTTGCTGATAATTCAGTTAATTCGTGGACTTCAGGCACTACAGGAACTATTGCAGTAACTGCTGATGCAACTTATGATGTTTCATTTACACAACCAGCAGATACTATTATTCGTAGTCTTATCGCAATTCCAGCAGGTAACATTGTTACAGCAGGAGCTTCAGGCGATGATGTTGATTTCGATTTAGGAACTTCAGCAGGTGGTGGTCAGCTTATTGATGAAAAAGCTATCTTAGATGATGGTGGATCAGCAGTAACATGGACAGCCAATGTACCTTTGTATATTATTCAAAATTCACATGGACACGCAGCCAATGCCTTTGTAGGTACTGGAGTAACTGCAGGTGTTTATGGTGGTCCAGCTACTTCGGAAGCAATCGTTATTGCAGCTACTTTGTACAGTGCATCAGCCCGTACACTTTATGCAAGGTTAAAACCTTTAGCAAATGATCTTGCAACGGCAGCTACAACTGTGACTTATTTAATCGAGTTTTTACATTTAGGTGTATTACCTGATTAATTCTTATGGCACAAATAGGAACTGACAAAAAAGTAGTCAAGTATCAAGGGTAGTCTTTATTGATTATCCTAAAGTAGGGAGGGTCTTTGCCGACTCTCCCCTACATTAAATAAACAATAATAAACAAGGAGAAATAAAATGCCGGGACCGGGACAAAGAGTAAAATACCCAAGAGGTATACGATGGAAACGTTTTAAAAAACAAAAACCAACTAGAGGTAAGAAAAGAATACCTTCAGAAGCTAAACAAGGTGGTGGTCAAAAAGGTTTGACGAAAGGACCTTGGGGAGGTTCAAAAGGTGGAAGAGTTGGTAAATCATCTGGTGGATCAATAAGAACTAAGCTTTCAAGTGGTGGACCAGTAGCTAAACCTAATTAAGGAGAACAACATGAGTTGGGATCAAACAGAATTTAATAAGTGGTATAAGTCTTGGCTAAAGAATAACTTTGGACCAAGAATGGAAAAATACTTTGGTAAAATAGTTCGAGCAAGAACTAAGAAAGGGAAGTATAAGGGTGATGATAAATCAACACCTGATGTTAATGAAGCCTATACAACGCAAAAAGTATAATGCCACAAATAGGTTCGGAAGAACAGCCTATTGTTTTAAGGAACAAGAAAAAGAATAACCAGAGAGGCTTATCTGGAAAGTTTTACTCGAAAGAGAACAAAGAGAAGTACGATACTGGATGGGATCGTATATTTAATAAGGATAAATAAGAATGGCAACATATCTAAACTTAACTAACGAACTATTAAGGGAATTGAATGAGGTTGTCTTAACTTCGTCTAATTTTAGTGCTGCAGTAGGCATACAAGCTCATGCTCAAGATTGTATCAATAGAGCCTATAGTGATATAGTAATGGCAGAACCTCAATGGGCTTTCTTAGCCACAGGCGAAAGTGGAGCAACTGATCCGTTCTATGGTAATGTCTATGTAGAAACTGTAGCAGGAACTCGGTGGTATGAATTAAAAGCTTCCAGTTCTAGTATTACAGCAGATTATGGTTCAGTAGATTGGGATAACTTTTATCTAACTACTATAGGTGTAAGTGGAGTAAGTGCTCCTTATACTAGTCAAAATTTAAAATTTGTTACAACTGAAGAATGGAAAGATCATTTAAGAGAATCTGAGAATATAGATGATGCAGATACTCAAAATTATGGAGAACCTAAATTTGTTATCCGAAGTCCTGATGCTAGAAAGTTTGGAGTAAGTCCTATACCTGATAAAATTTATCGAGTCTGGTTCTTTGCTTGGGATTTACCAACAGCATTAGATGCTCATGGAGATGCAACAGTTTTTCCAGATGTATATAATCCAGTATTAATGGCACGAGCTAGATACCATTTCCATCAGTTTAAAGATGCTCCACAACAAGCAGCCTTCGCTTTAGAAGATTATAAAAAAGGATTAAAACAAATGCGATCAGCTTTAATGAATCCTGCACCTAGCTATATGTCAACGGATCAAATATAATGCCATCACAACCATACGCACTAGCATGTGAAGGAGGACTTGACAAGTCTTCTAGTTCTTTTGAGCTTTTGCGTAGACCCGGAGCAGCTACTTTATTAGAAAACTTTGAAGTTGATATAGCTGGAGGCTATCGTAGAATAAATGGTTATTCTATTTTGGGTGGTGATAGTGCAGCTAATCCTAGTACAGATAATGATATACTAGGCTTACACGTTTATGCGGATGGTGTAATAGCTTGTACAAGTACTAATATTTATTTTAGCCAAGATGGAGAAAGTTGGCTACAGATTAATATGGGTAGTGTTGCAGGTGGAGGAGATAACTATAGTACCTTTACAGGTCGTAGTGCTGTAGCTAGAACTTCACAAGGTTTAGCACATTTTGCAACCTACGAAGGTGATACAACTTATGGAGAAGTAGTTATTACTGATGAAGGTTCTGGTGTTTTACCTTTTTATTTTAAGATGACAGGTACTGATTCAGCATTAAGTAATCGTACTTTTTTTGCTAAAACAATTACAGTAAGCAGTACAGAGTATCCTAAGTTTTGTGTAATGCACGATAAGCATTTAGTTGTAGGAGGAGCATCAACAACACCTAATACTATATATTATAGTGGAACAAATGATATAGATGATTTTACATCAAGTGGATCAGGAAGCATTAAACTTGATGATCAAGTAGTAGGACTTAAAAGCTTTAGGGAAGACTTAATAATCTTCTGTCGAAATAGTATTTGGAAATTAAGTAATATAAATGTTGCTGCTTCCATAGCAGTAGCACCAATTACAAAGAACATAGGTTGTTTAGACGGAAAGAGTATTCAGGAAATTGGTGGTGACTTAGTATTCTTAGCACCAGATGGAATAAGAACACTAGCTGGTACAGTAAGAATTGGTGACGTTGAGTTAGGTACAGTTAGTCGATCTATACAGCCTGTAATTAAAGACATTGCCGATAATATAGGAACTTATACTATAAGCACTATTGTTATTAGAGATAAATCTCAATATCGCTTATATTATGGGAGTGATGCTACAGGAGGGTCTTCAAGAGGCATAATAGGTACACTTAAAACAAACGAACAAGGATTTACCCAATTTCAATGGTCTGAAACTGTAGGTATAGATGCAAGTGCTGCAGCAGCTTCAGGCTTTAATTATAGTGGAGTTGAAAAGCATTATCATGGAGATTATGCAGGAAGAGTTTTTAATCACGATACAGGAGATAATTTCTTAGATTCTGGTAATACTGCTAGTAATATTATAGCTAAGTACCAGACTCCAGATTTAGATTATGGAGATTTAGGAACTCTTAAAACTTTAAAATATGCAAAATTATCAATTACTCCAGAAGGAACAGTTGATACAAGTTTAAGAATTAGATATAATTTCGATGATTTAGATAGTCCACAACCAACGGATTATTCATTATCAATACCTAAACCTTCATTATTTGGTACAGCAGTTTTTGGTGCAACAGCAGCACATAAGTTTGGTGCAGCTTCTGATCCAATAACAAGACAAATAATAGAAGGAAGTGGACACAGCAACTATTTTCGAGTATTTAGTGATAATCAAAATTCACCTTATACAGTTAATGGTTTATATATAGATTACGTACCTTCAGGGAGACAATAATTATGGCATACAGTTACACACGACAAAGTTCAATGAGTGATGGTGATACTATCACAGCAGCTTTATTTAATAATGAATATAATCAACTAGTCAATGCATTTGCATACTCATCTAGTTCTGCAGGTTCAACAGGACACAGACACGATGGTACAGCAGGACATGGTGGTAATATCCACACTATAGGTGATTTAGACTTTTTAAATAAGATAGTTGCAGACAGTACAAATAATAGGTGGGGAGTCTTTGTAGAAGTATCTTCAGCAGCAGTAGAACAAATTAGAATTTCTGATGGTGTTATATCACCAGTAACAGATAACGATATAGATTTAGGTACAAGTTCTTTAGAATTTAAAGACCTTTTCATAGATGGTACTGCACATGTTGATACACTTGACGTAGATGTAAATGGTACAGTAGCAGGAACTTTTGGAGTTACTGGAGCTACTACACTATCAAGTACTCTAGCAGTCACAGGAGCTATCACAGGTTCTAGTACACTTCAAGGAACAACAATAACAGCTACTACAGCTTTCGTACCTGATGCATCTGATGGTGCTGCTCTAGGTACAAGTGCTTTAGAATTTAGTGATCTTTTCCTAGCTGACGGAGCAGTTATAAACTTTGGCGATGATCAAGACGTTTCCTTAACTCACGTAGCCGATACAGGCTTACTTCTTTCAAGTACCGACCAATTACAATTCGGTGATTCAGGTACTTATATTTATCAATCTGCTGATGGTGTACTAGACTTAGTATCTGATACAGAGATTGAACTTACTGCTACTACTATAGATATTAATGGTGCTGTCGCAATGGATGGTGCTATAACTGGTGGTACTAACATCACTATATCAGGAGAACTAGACGCAGCCACATTAGATATTAGTGGTAATGCAGACATAGATGGAACTCTTGAAGCCGATGCTTATACAGTAGACGGAACAGCTCTTAACGAATATATAGCTGACACAGTTGGAGCAATGGTAAGCTCTAACACCGAGACAAACATAACAGTTACCTATGAAGATGGAGACAATACTCTAGACTTTGTTATAGGTACTCTTAATCAAGATACAACAGGTACTGCTGATAACATTACAATTTCAGCTAATAACTCCACAGATGAAACAGTTTATCCAATCTTTGTAGATGGTGCTACTGGAAGTCAAGGAGCAGAAAGCGACACAGGATTAACTTATAATCCTTCTAGTGGTCTTCTAACAATCTCAGGAGAGTTAGATGCAGGATCACTTGATATTTCAGGTAATGCCGATATAGATGGTACACTTGAAGCAGATGCATATACAGTTGATGGAACTGCTTTAAATGAATACATAGCCGATACAGTCGGTGCTATGGTTGGCTCGAATACTGAAACTAATATAACAGTTACTTACGAAGATGGAGACAATACTTTAGACTTTGTTATTGGAACATTAAACCAAGATACAACAGGAACAGCAGATAATATTACAATTTCTGCAAATAATAGTACAGATGAAACAGTATACCCAATCTTTGTTGACGGAGCTACAGGATCGCAAGGTGCTGAGAGTGATACAGGTTTAACATACAATCCTTCTAGTGGTTTATTAACTTCTACACTTTTTGCAGGTACATTAAATACTGCAGCTCAAGGAAATGTAACAAGTTTAGGTACACTAACAACTTTAACAGTTGATAATGTTATCATTAATGGAACAACTATTGGACATACTTCTGATACAGACTTAATAACTTTAGCAGATGGTAATGTTACTATAGCAGGAGAGTTAGATTTAACTACATTAGATGTATCAGGTAACGCAGATATTGACGGAACATTAGAAGCTGATGCGATTACAGTAGATGGTACAACTTTAGCAGAATATATAGCTGATACAGCAGGTGCTATGTTCTCAAGTAATACTGAAAGTGGTATTACAGTAACATATCAAGATGGAGATAATACAGTTGATCTTGCTGTAGACGCAGCTCAAACAGGTATAACTTCAATATATGCTACAGATTTAATCTTAGGAGAAGATTCTCAAACTGCTATTGACTTTGGAACAGCAAATGAAATTGATTTCAAAGCAGACAACGCAGCTAGATTAACATTAACATCTAGTGCATTATATCCAGTAACAGATAATGAAATAGACTTAGGTACAAGTTCTTTGGAGTTCAAAGATGCGTTCTTTGATGGTACAGTAACATCAGATGCCTTTGCAGGTCCATTAACAGGAGATGTTACAGGTACAGCAGACTTAGCAACTAGTGTAACAGTTAGTGCTAATAACTCAACAGATGAAACTGTATATCCTGTATTCGTAGATGGTGCAACAGGTTCTCAAGGAGCTGAAACAGATACTGGATTTACCTATAATCCTTCAAGTGGTTTATTAACTATTGCAGGTGAATTAGATGCAGGGTCTTTAGATATATCTGGAAATGTAGATGTTGATGGAACACTAGAAACAGATAATTTAACAGTTGGTGGAGCACAAGGTAGTGATGGACAAGTACTTACTTCAACAGGAAGTGGGGTAGCTTGGGAAAATGCTGCAAGTGGTGGTGCATCAGATTTAGATGGTTTATCAGATGCTAAGACTTTTGGTACTGGTTCAATTATGTTGGGAGATGCTACAACAGGAACTATTAGTGGAGCAAATTATAATACTGGTTTAGGTATTGATGTATTTGCAGCTTTAACTACTGGTGATAAAAATACAGTAATGGGTTATCAAGCTTTAGATGCTAATACAACAGGAGAAGATAATACTGCTATAGGTGTTGATGCTTTAGGAGCAAATACTACTGGTGGTTTAAATACTGCTTTAGGAGTTAATGCATTAAGAGATAATACAACAGCATCAAATAACACAGCAGTTGGTATGAACTCTTTATTAGTTAATACGACAGGTACTGGAAATACAGCAATCGGTGTACAAGCCTTAGATGCTGCTACCACAGCAAATTATAATACTGCTATGGGTCATGTTGCATTAACCTCAAATACAAGTGGTACAGAGAACACTGGTATAGGTTCTCAGGCTATGTATGCAAATACCACAGGATCAAACAACACTGGTATAGGTTCTCAGGCTTTATATGCAAACACGACAGGTGCTGGTAATACAGCACTTGGTTATCAATGTTTAGATGCCAATACGACAGCAGATGGTAATACGGCTGTGGGTAATATTGCTTTAACAGCAAACACGACAGGTACAGGTAATGTAGCTGTGGGTTCTACAGCTTTAGACGCTAATACAACTGGTGATTATAATACAGCAATCGGTTTTAATGCTTTAGGTGCTAATACAACTGCAAATGATAATACTGCTATTGGTAGAGATGCTTTGAGAGTAAATACCACTGGTGCTAGCAATACAGCCTATGGTAATAATACTTTATATAGCAATAGCACAGCTTCTAATAACACAGCCGTTGGTAAAAATGCTTTATTATCAAACACCACTGGTGCTTCTAATGTTGCTGTTGGTACTTTAGCTTTAGACGCTAATACCACAGCAGATAATAATACAGCAATGGGTTATGCAGCTTTAGGAGCAAACACGACAGGTACAGCCAACGTAGCCGTTGGTAAGAGTGCTTTAGCAGCAAATGTAACTGCTAATAATAATACAGCAGTTGGTTATAACGCTTTAACATTAGCCACTTATGGCAACAATACTGCTGTTGGTGCTTATTGTTTGGATTCACTAACATCAGCTCTAAGTAATACGGCTGTGGGAATAGCCGCAGGAGCAGCAATAACTACTGGTGCTAGTAATACAGCGATTGGTACTTATGCACTGTCAACAAATACAGCAGGTGCAAACAGTGTAGCTATTGGTTATTATGCTTTAAAAAATCAAAATTCGACTGTATCTAACGTAGCAGTAGGCTGGAGTGCTTTGGAAAACTTAACGTCAGGTACAGAGAGTGTTTCTGTTGGTATTGGTGCTGGAAGAAACACCACAACAGGTAATTATAATGTTAATTTGGGTCATTCCGCAGGAGATGTTGTAACCACTGGAGGTCATAACATCTGTATAGGCTATGGAACTGATCCTTCTGCTTCTGGAGCAAACACTCAAAATGTTATAGGTTTTTCTCTTACTGGAACGGCAAACGATAGAACACATATAGGATCAAGTGGAGGGCATGTTTATAATGACTTTACTTCTAATAATACATGGACTCAAACATCTGATAAAAGATTAAAAAAGAATATTAATGATGATACTTTAGGTCTTGCTTTTATCAATGAATTAAATCCAGTTACATTTAATTGGAAACCACAAGCAGAAGTTGATCCTGAGTTTCAAGCAACTCGTTTAAATAAAGGCGAAAAAGACACAGAAACTTTAATTCATGGACTTTTAGCACAAGATGTTAAAGAAGCTATGAACAAAGTAGGTAATACAACTTTTAATGGGTGGGATGAAACTGTAGATGGACAATCAGTATCCAGAGAAATGTTTATAACACCTCTCATCAATGCAATAAAAGAACTCTCGGCAAAAGTCGAAGATTTAGAAAAACAACTTAATAATAAGGAGTAAAAAATGGCAATAACTAAAACATTAACAGGTGCGATACCTTATGAAAATACCAGTGATGAAGTAGAACGCTGGGAATTACAGGTGGTATACACACAAGGCACTGAAGGTACGGCTGATTACTATGAAAGTAGTTTTAGCGAAACTGTTCATGCTGAAGATGATGATGGTACTACCAATTTTACTGAGTTAGACAAAACTGCTTGGTCACTCGCTGACCTTTTAGCTTTATGTCCGATCAGTCAATGGGATGATATATTTGATAGTCAGTATGATTCAGTAATAACGAATCCACCTGAAGTTTGCACACCAGATAATGATTTTGTAGTACCTACAGAATAATATAAGGGAGATAATTAAATGGAGTTATCCCCTTATATAGTCTGGAATATCCTATTAACTTTGGTGGTAGCACCACTGTTGTACACTATACGTAGTAATGCTTCAGAGACTAAAAGGGTAGATATACTATTAAACAAAACAAGAGAAGAGATGGCAAAAGACTATGTAACCAAAACAGAACTAGAAAGCGATATGGAAAGAGTGTTTGCCATTCTAGACAAGATTGAAGAGAAGTTAGATAGGCTTTTCGAGGCGAAGTAATATGGCAAGAAATAGTAAAAATAAAAAAATAGCTAGAAAGAATAAAAAACTACGCTCTCGTAAAGATAGTACTGCACGTTTAGACATGCGTAAGGGTGGTCGTGTGGCTTTACAACGTGGTGGACCAAGAGGTCGAGCAGAAGAAGAAGAGTTAAAGCAACAAGCTCAAAGAAGAAAACCTAGACCTACTCAAACTCAGCCTACTGCTCCTACTACACCAGCTCCTACACTCCCACCGGGTGTAGACCCTAAAGCTGTAGCAGCAGACCCTGAAGGATACCAAAGACATCTTAAAGCTGCACAAGAACAGGAAGCAAGAATGCCGGGTTCTACTTTTTTATCTCAACAACCAGCAGCTCCTACAGCTCCTATAGTTTCTAGTGGTGGTACAACACCAACCACAGCTCTTACTACTGGTCCTGAAACAGTTGAAAGACCACCTGTGGCTCCACCACCTCCAGTAGCTCCACCACCTATAGATACACTACCACCACCAATACCTTTCGGACCGGGGCATCCTTTATGGGACCCAGTTCGTGATCCTGCACCTGCACCAGCTCCTGCACCTGCACCAGCTCCTGCACCTGCACCAGCTCCTGCACCTGCACCAGCTCCTGCACCTGCACCAGCTCCTGCACCTGCACCTGCAGCAGTAGAACCTGAAAAAGACCCATATGACACAGGTTCATCTTTAGGACAATGGCTGAGTGAGGAAGGTAATAGTAACAGAAATTTATATAATATAGAAGGTGATCGTTCTTCTGGCTATTTAATGGATATATTCTGGATTGATCCTACTAATGGTCAGATTGGTTTTACGGATGAAGGTTGGAGTAGAGTTCCGGGAGAATCACATAACTTAGTTTTTAGAACTCAAGATGAAGCAATAGAATTTTTAGAAGGTCGTGCAAGATGGGAAGAAACTGGATCAAGCTCTATAGTTACTACACCTGTTGAAGGTGAAAGTGATGATTATTGGACTTGGGATGCAGAAGCTGGAAAGCATGTACCAACTCCAGCAATGATAGATTTACAACGTGAGAAAGGTTATCTTTGGGATTCAACTTCTGGAACATTTATAAAACCTGATATTGGTTTTGGTCAAGATACTGGCTTAACTCCTGAACAAATAAAAGAACGTCAAGAAAGATATGCTAGAAGTGCAGAAGGTTTAGAAGCTGCTGCTAGAGGAGAAGGTTTACCTGCAGGTGCTGTTATTGATCCTGAAACAGGTGTCTATAAAGTGCCAGAAGGAGAAGCAGGTACTTATGAAACAATGGACCCTACTTATAGACCTGACGCAGAAACAGCTCAATTACCTACTGTTGGAGAACAAGTTGAAACTGGTACAGCAGTAACTGCTGCTGCACCTAGAGAAGTAACAGCAGATACTTATACTGCTAAAGAAGTTACTGAAGCTGAAGCTCCTATTATAGACGATGTAACTGGTAATGTAAGCCCTCAGGCAGTAGCTAATATGCAAACACAAGCTATGACTTTAGCTGCCACTGGCGTAGATGTAGATACTCAACAAGCTGCTGGTGCATTAGCTGATAGAGTTGTTGGTACGTTTAGACCTGAAGCTATAGCAACTGCTGTTAGTGTTACTGGTACAAACTTACCTAAAGTTCTACGAGCTAAGAAACAATTAAGACGAGCAGGTTTATCTGAAGAAATGATAGCAGAGCTTGGCAATAATCCTGCAGACTTAGAAGCTCGTTTAATGGACTTTACTGAAGCAGAACGAGGTATGGTAGAAGGATTACCTAACGAAGCTTTAGTAAGTACACAACTGGATAATTTATTATCAGGTCTTCAAGATGGTAATATTCCACAATGGGCAAATCCTGCTGTGGCTGCTGTTAATCAGATTATGGCAGAGAGAGGACTAGATGTTTCTACAGTTGGTAGAGATGCTTTATTTAATGCTATTGTACAAACAGCTATGCCTATGGCACAGTCAAATGCAACATCTATTAAAGAGAGTGTTTTACAACAAAGAGATATCGAAGCACAGGCTTCACGTTTAGATGCACAATTAGGAACACAGACAGCTATATCTAATGCTGATAATGTATTTGATTTAGACTTAGCTCAGTTTAGTTCTGATGTTCAAAGAGAATTATCTAATAAGAAATTTTTACAGACTGTAACACTTACTGATACTGATAATGAACAGAAGGCTACTTTACAAAACGCTGCGTCAATGGCACAATTAGATGTAGCTCAATTAGATTCTAATACCAGACTAGCTGCACAGAACGCTCAAAGTTTCTTAGCTATGGATATGTCAAATTTGGATAGAAGACAACAATCAGAAATATTAAGAGGACAACAACATCAACAAAGACTGTTAAGTAATCAATCTGCTACTAATGCTGCTGAACAATTTAATTCATCAAGTCAAATGCAAACAGATCAGTTTATGGCTAATTTAGCTGCACAAACAGATCAATATAATAAGACACAGCTTAATACAATGGAACAATTTAATACGCAACAAGAAAATGCTGCAGAAGCTAGACGAGTTGCTAACGAAACTGATGTTGAGAAATTTAATGCACAAATGAAAAATACTATAAATGAGTTTAATGCTAAACAAGATTTTGCTAGAGAACAATTTAATACTACCTCTGCTAATCAAATTTTACAAGCTGATTTAAAATGGCGAAGAGATATTAGTACATTAGATACAGCAGCTAAAAATGCTGTAGTTCAATTCAATGCACAGAATGCTTTTCAATTGTCTACACAGGCTCAAGCATTTATGTGGCAGGAATTAAGAGATCAAGCAGACTATGCATTTAGAACTTATGATAACTATGAACAACGAAAAGCTTCCATGTATATAGCTATGCTTGGCAACGAAAGTGATAATTATGAAGAAGCTGATTGGGAAACAAGAATGAAAGCTGTTACCTCGTTGTTTGATGGCTTTCTAGAAGGAGGAGGTTAAAATGGGAAAAATAAAAAAACTCGCTAAGAAAATTGGTAGAGGTATAAAGAAAATTGGTAAGAAAATAGGTAAAGCTTTTAAAGGTGTTTTTGGAGGTATCACTAATAAATTAGGACCTCTAGGAACTATGGCTTTAATGATGTTCATGGGTCCGGCAGGTCAGGCTTTTTCTACTTGGGGAGGTGAAGCAGCCACAGGTTTTGGAAACTTTGTAAAATTTACAGGTGATGCAATGAATTGGGTAGCTAAAGCTCCAAAGAGAACTTGGGATAGTATTACTGATATGGTAAGTTCTGCATGGAATGGTATGACAACTAAACTGGGTCGTGAAGGAAGCTATTGGGATTCTATTAGTGGTGATTATACTGGTAAATATGATGAGCAAGGATTTTTAATAGATGCAGAATCTTATAAAAGTCCTTATGAGTTTGAAGCAGAAGACGCTGGTTTAGTCAAAGATGAAACAACAGGAAAATGGATTGAAGAAAAAGGTGTACTAGCGAAAGCAAAAGACTTCTTTACAGGTAAAGGTGACTTGGCAAAAAGAATTAAAGAAAAACCAATACTAGGAACTAAAACAACAGTTGGTGATGCTATGTGGGGAACATCAACAGCTTTTAAAGGTTATGGAATCTATAATGCTTTTAATCCTACTGATGCAGACTTAGGAAGTGGTTGGTGGAATAGAAATCTAGATGATGCTAATAATATGCTCTCACTTGCGAGTGATCAGGGCTCAAGAACTTTACCAACAACTCCAATAAGTTTAGATTTTGCACAACCATTAAATAATCAAATTGATTTTTATAAGGATAGATTTATAACGGCTAATGGATTTTTACCATCCTTACAATTAAGAAATAGTATAAATGATATAACTCCTTATGGTACTAATTTTGATGAGTACTTTATAAGTAATATAGGATAATAAAATGGCAAGAGAATTAAGTCAAGAAGCTTTAGAATTAGTTAATCCTTTGGATGGACCGATTCCTGGTGGTTCTTTAACAAATAGTCCTAATAGTAAACAGGCTTGGGAACAACCTCCAGAAATGACAGGACTAACCGAAGCTACTGAAAAAGTATTCTTATCTTTATTAGAAGAAGAAAATTTAGAAACTGTGGTGGACTTAATGGCTAAAGAAATGCCAATAAGTGATATTGCTCAGATGTTATTATTTACAGGCTTTGTTAAAGGTAAATTTAATCCTGACCTAATGACATTACTTATTGAACCAACTATGTATATGTTATTAGCTATTGCAGAAAAAGTAGGCATATCTAATCCAACTATATATAAAAATGAGCATATGGATAGAGAAGAAATGGATGCTGAAGATATTGCAGAAGATGTAAGAATAACTAAAAATTTTCAAGATGAATTAAGAAGACCACAAAGTTTGTCTGATTTAAAACCAACAGTTAGTTCAGCAACTATTCCACCAGAGTTGATAGAAAAACTAGAAGAAGTGGATACCAGTAAAATTGAAGCAAGTCTTTTAGGTAGACCAGTTGAAGAAGAAGAAGTTACTGAAGATGTAGATAGTCTATTACAAAGGAAATAATTATGGCAGAAGTAAGAAGCATAGATGAAATAGGAAAATCGTTATTAGCTAAACAGGCTAGTATACGTAAAAGTCAACGCAAGCGAAGTCGAAAGAATGAACGTATTAATCAGGCATTAGGAGTTCTAATGGCTGGACAAAGTGTTTTTCAAAGTGCGTTATCTAGACGTATGAAAGAATATGATTCAGTTAATAAATTATCGCAGTTAAGAACTAAAGCACAGACACCTAGAATTAATTATCAATCTAAGTTATATCAAAGTTTATTACCATATATAAAAGAAGGACAAGATTGGGAAACGAACTATGAGAATTGGAAAAAAGATAATGTGGGTAAAGAGGAATTTATAAATCTTACTATACCTAAAATTCATACATTAATAGAAGGACAACAAGGTTTTGGTATATACGAGAAAACAGACCTTGTAAGTAGTTATAGACCTCTTGAAATTGCAGGAGCAGAAAAAATGGCTAAAGAAAGTTTTAAACATTGGGATGCTTTTCGTTTAGGATTATTGGAATTTACTGGAACTGAATTAAGTAATGATGAAATGCTTAAACTATATACTTCACTGGACCCTGCAGATACTGATATTCGTAAAGCTCAGATTTTTAATGAGCATGTTAGTCGTATGACTGGAACACCTGTTAGCCCAGCTAATCTTAGAAATTTATTTTCTAAATTAAGTTTTGGACTAATTAAACCTACAGAAGAAGGAAATATATTTAGTCGAATAAGTGATGTTCCTCCTGAAATTGCTGCTTTTCAAAATGTTGTTAAACTTATAGATCATGATGCATTACTAATGGAAGTAGTTAGTACAAAATTAGCAACTCATCGAAACTGGGAAAATATAACAGTCGAAGATTATGGAAAAGTAGAAACCTTATTTGATTCGATTTCTGGAAATGAAGAGAAATTTGAAAGAAATAATCTATCACATTCTATAGGAAAAAATAGATGGGATGAAGCTAAAGCACAAATAGATTATAATCCTTCTTTGAAATCTGATATAATTACTAAATCTGGAGGATTAGCTAATCGTTTTTTACGTGATTCTAATTTCAGAAAAGAGATAACAAAAAGATATGCTGCTGGAGAGTACACTCAAGAAATACCAAGTTCTAATGAAGTTAAACTCTTTGAACAGAGAATAACTACTCCAATAGGAGCACGAGAAATAGCTATTATGACAGTAATAGGAACATCATTTAAAGATAAACAAAGTATGTGGAGGTGGGATGTAAAACCACATAAAGGTGATAATTTTGATGTTGATTTTTCAATCATAACTAACCTGCTCAAACCTGCTTATGAACTTAAGGATGGTAAATTAACACCTACTAATCCATCCGGGAATGTTACAGAAGAGGACCAAATAGGATATGTTCAAGACCTTCATCAAGATCAAGAGATACCTTTTACTACAGAAGAGAAAGATAAAATTTTAGATACTATCCCTGATCTATCTCAAGTAACAAGAGATAAAGCAATAAGAGATTTAGATGCTGAAGAAGATGATGAATTTTTATTTGGTGAAGAAGATGAATACCATAGAAATGTAACACCTTTTGGTCCTTCTCCAGAGGAAGGAGCAAGACGTAGAAAAATAGTAAGTGAAGGCTGGGAAAACCTTAAGTGGGAAGCAGGAGATAGAGCAGCTTTAGAAAAGTTTGCTACTACTGGTAAAACTACAGGCTCTTATGGTAGGGAGACTAGATTTTATGAGGCACTAGAAAGAGCAGGATTACCTAGAAACGCTACGCAAGAAATGGTTAGAAAATATTTAGAGAGTTAATACATGCCAAATAACGTATTAAACGATTACCTTAATGCTCTCCAATCTACTGAACCTGAAGAAGAAGAAAAAAGAAAAGAGAGTCCTCACTTTATAGCTGCTTATAGTGCTTATCAAAATTCTATAACACCAGAAGTAGATAGACCTACACGAGACATAGGTACTCAAAATTATTTAGACAAATATTCTCAAAGTCTAAATGCCCCACTACAGCCCTCCACTCGCAGAGGAGCTTATACCTTAGATGATTTAGAAAAAGACCCTGAGTTTCAACTTCGTGCTGAACGCTTTATGGAGGAGATAGGTAAAGATGAAGAAATCTTTGAGTATCTCCGTGATCCTGAGTTCAGCATCTACTCCGCAATGAACCTAGCTTCTGAAGTTGGAGAATGGTCAGATCAAGCAAAACAAGATTATACTTATCTTAAAGATACCTTTCAAAATGCCGATCTAGGCAGTACCAGACAATTCATGAAATTAATGGGCAACGCTACAGTTGATCTGTTAGCTGATCCTTTTAACTGGTTAGCTGTCGCTTTCTTTCCTTTAACTGGAGGTATGTCAGGTGCTGCAGCCGTTGCAGCTAAACAGACTGCCAAACAAGGACTCAAGAAATACGTCAAATCCAAAGCAACTAAAGAAGTTTTAGAAGCTGCTAAAAGACCTGCTATATTAGGAGCAGCCGAAGGAGCAGCGTGGGTTGGATCACACGATTATTTTTTACAAAATGTAGATGTTGAATTAGGTTTAAGAGAGAGTCTGGATAAATCTCAAGTTGCAATTTCTACAGCTTTAGGTACAACACTTGGAGGTTTTTTTGGTGGTACTATTGGAGGTTTAACTGTATTAGCTCCTGCTCTTTATAGAAAATTAAATAAATTTTCGAATGAAGGTGAACTTATAACAACAAAAGTAGATCGTAAAGCAGAAGCAGAAGCTTATGATCTTCTATCAGCAAATAATGCTGTTAAAGAACCTCCTAAAAAATTAGAAAAAGGTAAACGAGCTATTTCTCTAACTTTTGGTAAACCTGTTGCACAGTTCTTAGGCTTTGCTGATAACTCTGCTAAGATGCAGGAATTGTTAGGTAAGTTTAGATATGATTGGGCTAGGACATTTACTAAAGGTGCTCAAGCTGTAGAGGCTGACTCTTATGGTTTAGACCTAAGTAATGTTCTACATACAAATTTATATGAGATGAGAAAGGCATTAAATAATCTCTATAGAGGAAGTGATGTTTGGAGAAATACTCTTAGACAAGATCAGAACGATGCTCTTGCTTATTTATTAAGAGATAAAAAGTTATTAGATCGTGCTATAAGTACTGGTAATGTTAAATATGAAGGACAACTTATAGATAGAGTTGTTATTGATGCAGCTAAAGATGTTAGACTCTTATTAGATAATATCTTTAAACAGGCTGCTGATCAGGGCTTATTAGCTTCCGGTAGATTTAATTCTCAACATATTAAGGGATATTTTCCTCGTTTCTTTAAATATCAGGCTGTTGTTGATAATAGAAAAGACTTGGAAAATTTAATCTATAAGTCTGGTCATGCTGATATTAAAAATTCTTATTCTCAAAAAGATTATATAGAAATCTTTGCAAAAGATATAGATACTGATAAAATTCTTCATGCTACAGAAACAGAAATTGTAGGTAATAAAGTAAAAGGTCTTCGAGCCGATGCTGATTTAATTGATAAAGAATCTTTTGGTAGAAACTTCTTAAAGGATGCAGAAGGTAATATGGAGAAAGCTAAACGCTTAAAATCTGAAGCAATCGTTCAAGATATCATAGATCGTAAAACTAGCCCCTTCCAATACAGTTCAAAAAATAATGCTGGTGGAGGGCATAGTTTTTTACAACACAGAGTCTTTGATAAAATTTCAGATCAGGACCTAGCTCCTTTTTTAGAAGGAGATGTTGAAGACGTACTTACCAACTACATAACAGACGCAGCCAGAGCTACTACCAGAACTAAGTTTTTCGGTAGAACTGTACAGGATTTTGAAAGAGATTGGCTTGATCCAATACGCAGAGAATTAGGAGATTCTGGTGTAGAAGTAGATGAAATTAATGAAGCAATTAGAAGACTTAGAATTATGCATGAAAGGATAACTGGTTTAGATACTGATAAGATTGCTTTTAAAGGAGGTTTACGTTGGGGCACAGATTTTCTTAAGTTATCACAACAGATGGCTCACTTACCTTTTGCAACTATATCAAGTTTAACTGAGCCTATGATTCTTTTAACTAGAATTGATACCGGTAAATTACCAGCAGCTAAAGAAGTAGGTAAAGCTTTAGTAAAAGGAGTTAAAAAAGATATAGATAAATTCACAGACTTTGTAAGACGAACCAGTGGAAAAGACGTTAAAGGTTTTAAAGATATTGGTGATGAATATTGGGAAGAAGCGTACAAATCAGGCTTGGCAATGGAACAAGCTGTGCAAAGTCTTATTGAAGGTTTATATGGTGAAGCTGCTCATAGTCCGAGATTAAGAAAAGTACAAAATGCTTTCTTTAAAACTAACTTCTTAACTCAGTGGACAGGAGCAGTACAAGTAGCATCCTTCACAACTGGTAAACGTTTAATCAGAGAGAATATACAGAAACTTCATGATGATGTTCAAGGTACTGCTAAGTTAAGTAATAGTAAAAGAGAATATTTAACTAAACAACTTTGGGAATTGGGTATTGATGAAAAAGAGGGAATGAAATGGTATAAAAATTCATTAACACCAGATGGTACATTTGATGAAGGCGTAGCTAAAGGAGCTGCTTTTTATATGAATAGTTATTTGAGAGGAGCTGGCAGATTTACTAAAGAGATTATTTTGAATCCCTCCACAGCAGAGGCGAACAGACCTTTGTGGTTCTCACATCCAGCCGGACAAATATTTTCACAGTTTGCAGGTTACCCAACTGTATTTAATAACACGATTCTTAAACGCTGGATCAATGAAGGAGCTTTTGAACATAAATTACAAACATCACCTAAGATTATTGGTACTGCTTTAGCTATGACGGCTGTGGCAACTTTTACCAATGCAATGAGGAGTCAGGGCAGGAGTTTAGAACGAGAGGATGGTCGTGTTATAACTGAAGCTGTACAAAGATGGGGAGGTTTAGGTCCCTTTGATTACGTTGAAAGATTTATTAGAAACAAAGAATATGGTAGTGGACAAGTCGGAGCAATGGTTAAAACTCCCTTCGGTCCAGTAGCTCAAGATGTGGTAGATGCTATTCTTTATCGAAAAGGATTTACTGAAATTGGTGCTACAAATTTACCTTTTTATAGTGCCTATCCTTATGAATGGAGAGAAGCAATAAGAAAATTTGCTAGAGGTTCTAAAGATAAGAAACCTAAAAAAGTTACACAGGCTTTTTATGCAAAAGGTGGTGAAGTTCATAATGTACCTAATGTACCTGTTGAACCTGATGAACGTATAGATCGTATGACTGGTAGACCTTATACTGAACAAGGAGGAATATTAGCCCAAGATGAAGAAGAAAGATTAGGTTTTATTTTTGGTGGAGTTGCCAGTCGTTTAGCTCGTTTTGCACCTACTAAGTCACTAAAAAAACTTTTACTCGGTTTAGATAGAGAACCAGAACTGGATGAACTCACGCAACACTTAACTCAAGATGTGAGAAGGGATACACCAGTTCTCCAATCTGAAGATACAGTTAGTATTTATACACCTAAAGAAGCTAAGAAGTTTGCTGACGACTCGGCTTACTTTGATGAAGACGATGTGCTACGTTATTCGTATAGTAATAAAATTTCTGATCTGGAAGAAGAGTTAAGATATTCCACTATGGTTGGAGCACACGTGGGCGATGAAAGTATGCTGGTAGGGAAAACTTTTAGAGAGGGTGTTGAATCTTATGTAGATAAGGAAAAAGGATTTATTCCAGAAATAAGTGATATAATAAGAAGAGATCAACAAGAAATTAGCTCAAGAATAGCAGGTCAGCCGGGTACTGAAGAACTACTAACAAGAGTAGGGAACAGAATAGAAGCAGATTTTATTGAAGGCATAGCTCAACATCTGGACCCACTTCTAGAACGAGCAGAACTTCAGCATTATCAGCATAGTCTTATGCGGGATTACAATTTCAAAAACTACAAAAGTACAGTTAGTAAAGTAGGTTTAAAAATCAGCAAAGAATTATCTGAAAAAGATAAGAAACAAATACTACGGCTAAATAAAAGAATAAACCATATTCGTGGAGACATAAGAGAGATGAATGAGTTGAAAGGGAAGAGTAGATTTCCTTTGAATAAAGAAAGGTTAGATGATATGCTCAGTCGACAAAAATCTGATTTAGACTACGCAGTAAGAGAACGTACTTCCATAATTAGACCTTATCTACGAGCAGAAACAGTTGACCTCACCGGAGATATCACAAGAGCTCCAAAGACTAATGTACACACAGGTAAAGTGAGACTGGTTAATCCTTTAAATCTAGGTCCAATAAAAGAAGGCGAGTTACTAGGTGCAGAGTTTGTTCGTTCTCTCAACCCAAATGTTACAAGACGTAACAATATTATAGAAAACTCATTACTCCCCAACAAGACTGCTTCAAGAATAGTCTCTGATCTTCTTGATGAGTATGATGAGACTGAATTTCTTATTAGGCAAGGAAAAGCTACTGAAGCTAACCAACACCTATTCAATATCCAACAAAGTATTAAAGCAAGAAACGCTTTAAAGGAATTAGGTTACGATGGTATCAGGTATACGACTGCCGGAAGTACTAGACCTAACTATGTCCTCTTCAACAATAACCAATTTAGAACAACAAAGACTGGTAAATACCTAGAAGAAAAAGGCGAGATGACTCGTTATAAGCCAATAACTGAAAAAGAAGCTAGACTAGGAAGAGGCACAGAGTCTTTCGATGAGTGGTACGAAAGAAACCTCGAAGAATTAGAGATAATGGCAAGAGAGGAAGGGTATTATGAGGGCGATTTAACTGATTTGGATATATATGCTGAAGCCAAGTGGGATGAAGGTTGGGGAAGGTTTACTGAATGGACTCAAGGAGCACCACTAGGTTTGTATTCAAAATCGTTTGAAGCTCTGCAGAACTTGCCAAAGAATAGTAAAATCTTTATAAAGAATAAAGAAGGTATTCCAGTATTAACTGTAGAGAGAATGGAAAAACAATTAGGCAAGGCAGGTCTAAAGAAAGCTGAGATTGAGGGTGTTAAAGATTATCTAGAACATGCTAAAGGAATAGCAAAATCTTTACAACAAGGGTTCACTAAAGAACAAATCGTAGCAGCATCACAAGGAGTCTTTAATAAGCTAAAAGATATTAAAGTACAACACATAAACAGAGGAGCTGCAGTAAGACATGAAGGTGCTGGTGAAGAAGCTATCTTAGGT
>Ga0208315_1000393_pt1 | contig 33653 bp, 29 predicted proteins | sample MalvireepMed_215_FD_184239 | JGI IMG/M metagenome (GOLD analysis project Ga0208315, IMG submission 184239) | Marine viral communities from the Global Malaspina Expedition - Malaspina viral metaG DeepMed_215 (SPAdes) (version 2) | ecosystem: Environmental > Aquatic > Marine > Oceanic | place...
CTGCAGAAGTTGAAACGCAATTACGTTCGCCGTCCCCGCCACGTCGGCAGCCTGTACGTCGAGGAGGGTTACGAGCCACGTTTTGTCGAGGACGATGTCGGGTTGCTGAAGATCTGGTGCGACCTGGACATCGACCTGAACCCGCCGCGGGACCGTGATTACGTTGTCGGTGCGGACATTTCCCAGGGCACCGGGGCCAGCGATTCGGCGTTGTCGGTGGTGGACCGGCTCAGTGGTGAGAAGGTGGCCGAATTGTGCAGTAACCGGATCAGTGCCAACCGGTTCGCGGAACTCTCGGTGGCACTGTGCCGGATGTTCTCGGGCAGCGAGGGGCGGGGTGCCTTTTTGATCTGGGAGGCGACGGGACCGGGACGTACGTTTGGTCGAACGATCGTTGAGGACTGCGAGTATTCACACATCTACTTCCGCGAGGATGAGACGCGGATGAGAAAGAGAACGTCGGATCGTCCTGGCTGGTTCTCAACCGGCGAGGGGAAGAAGGACTTGTTGATGAACTACCGTGACTCGCTGGTCACAGGCAAGTTCATCAACCCTTCAGAGAAGTCATTGATCCAGGCGGGTGAATTCGTATATCTTCCCAGTGGGCGAGTTGAGCATGGCGGTGCATCAACGACGATTGATCCCAGCGACAGCCGGGACAATCATGGTGACGTGGTGATTGCCGATGCGTTATGTGCTAAGATTTTGCGAGAGCGGGAGTCGAGGGCCAGGCAGAGAGAATCCGTTGAGGCTCCAGTGATGTCATTCGAGTGGCGTCGCCAGCGTCGTCAGCGCGAACTGGCCGAAACAACCGATTGGGAATGAGGCTGTTGGGCAAATGATTGAATCCCAAAGACCCCCTGCATATCCAGCGATTGCAGCGATCCGTCGAGGCCTCCAGGCGTAAACTCGAACCGTTTCGTTCGAGGCATCGCGAGGCCGTCGAGCAGTACGTCGGGGTTTACTACTCCGACGACGCTGCCAGTCGCCCTGTTCACGTCAACCTGATGGAGTTGGCGACGAACATCTACGAGCGGAATCTCAGCGCGCGGCCGCCGCAGGTTCTGGTGCTGACACGCAATCGGAAACTGCGACCGATGGGCGTGAAGTACGAACGGATGCTCAACGAGCAGTTGATCAAACAGAACGTACACCAGCAGATCCAGCGTTGCGTGAAACAGTCACTGCTCTCGATGGGCATCTGCAAGGTTGGCATCGAGACCCGCGGCGAGGTCGATGTCCAGGGTTACAGTTTTGCCAACACGCAACCCTACATCCGCAGCGTGCTGCTCGACGACTGGGTCCATGACATGTCGGCGCGTCACCTGGAGGAAGTGGCCTACTGCGGTCACAGGTACAGGATGCGCCTCGATGAGGCGATCCAGGACAAGAGTTTCAAGAAGTCGGTCAGGGACAAGTTGCGGGCCGAGGAGAACTACAACTTCAACGAGTCGGGTGGCGACGAGCGGATCAGTACGCTGGCGTCGGGGATTGCCCAGGTCGAGACGGCCCTGGAAGACACCGTCGAGTTGTGGGAGATCTGGTTGCCGCACGAGAAGAAACTGGTGACGCTCTCGCCCCTGCGCGGTGAGGATCCGTTGCGGGTTGTCGATTGGGACGGGCCGGATCGGCACATGGGTCCGTTTCACATGCTGTGGTTCAACGAGGTTGACGGCAACACGATGCCGCTGGCCCCGGCGATGCTCTGGCAGGGACTGCACCAGATCGTCAACGGCCTGTACCGGAAACTCGAACGCCAGGCACAGCGGGTCAAACACATCGGCGTGACGCGGGGTGCCGATGTCGGTGACGCGGAGCGGATTCGCCAGACGAGTGACGGCGAGGTGGTCGCGGTCGATAACCCCGACGCGATCCAGGAGAAGAGTTTCGGCGGCATCGACCAGCGCAACTTTGCCTTCATGCTGCAGAGTCGAGACCTGTTCAGCTGGATGGCCGGCAACCTTGACGCGCTGGGTGGACTGGGTCCGCAGAGTGATACGGTCGGCCAGGACCGGTTGTTGTTCTCGGCTGCCAACCAGCGTATCGCCGGCATGCAGGACTCGGTGACCGAGTTCACCCGCAACATCATCAGGGACTTCGGCTACCACCTCTGGGAAGACCCGTTGCAGACCTACCCGGTCACGGTCGAGTTCGAGGGTATCCGGCCCCTGGAGATGGAGATATCTCCTGACGACCGCCGCGGTCATTCGGTCTACGAGCATGAAGTTGAGATCGAGGCGTACTCGATGCAGCACCAGTCACCCGGCCAGCGTCTGCAGACGATCAACCAGATCGTGCAGGGGATACTGGTTCCGGCGATGCCGTTGCTGCAGCAACAGGGCATGGAGTTGAACATGCCGGCGTTGCTGGACCTGTACTCGAAGTACTCGAACCTTCCCGAGTTGCGTGACCTGGTCACGCAGGTCAACCAGGGTCCACCCGGCCCCGAGGGCGATTCTCCCGGTTCCGATCGCAATCGTCCACGCCAGTCCCCGGTGACAACGCGCGAGAACGTGCGCGTGAACCGTCCCGGTGCGGCCAGTCGTCAGAACGCTGACGCGAGCATGATCAGCCAGTTGATGTCGGGCACGGGCCGCACGGCAGACTCGATGATGACAGGAGGCGCATGATGGCGCGGCCACCAATACAAAGTCAGGTACAGAGTTTGATCCGCGAGGCCGAACGGGCTGATCGTCGCGGTAGAGGTGGAAGAGAGGCTCAGCGTTTTCGCGATGCTCTTGATGCTGCACGCGAGGACGTTGCCGGCAGACAGGCACCACCCGGTTTTGAGTTTGACGTTGGATTTGACGTTCAACATAGAGGTAAAGGCAACTACCTGGTGACACCCAAGGTCATCCTGATCCACACCGAAAGTGGACAAGAGTTTCCGGGTGACACTCCATTGGGACAGATTCCTGCTGGTGGCGTACCCGGTGACGTACCGGGTACGTTCGTAATTCCGCAACAAAAATATGTACACCCCAAAAGTACAAAAACCGTGCCGGCACCATCCCTTGGCCCGTTCCCGATTCCCGGTTTCCAGCCGGGGCCAGGCGGAATGCCCGGTCAGGCACCCGGTCAGGTTCCGGGTCAGGTTCCGGGTCAGGGTCCATTGCCCGGTGATTACGGTCCACCGATTCCTGGCAGTTTGCCGGCTGTCATGGGTGCTGGACAGCAGATGCTGGGGGCATACGGTCAGATTCCGTTTCCGTCAGATTTTGAAGGTAACACAGCATTTGCGGCGCAAATGAAGGCACTGGTTGGCGACTGGACCGGCAGTAATCCAGCGGCAATCGGGCCAGTGTCTGCATACTTGGCCAACAAGAAATATCAAGAGTACAAGAACGAAATTGAGGCGGCGGCAGCGGCCGGTGAACCACACCCGTTTGGTGGCCAGAGTGCCCTTTCGCAAACTTCGCCGCAATTTCAACAGGGAGTCAATACTGCTGGCCAAATGATCGCCCAACCCTACGTCGAACAGTTTGAACAGGCCGCCGGTCAATTCGGCAGCCAGTTGATGCAGGGTCTGACTCCCACTCCTGTTCAGGCCCAGGCACCACACCCGTTGGCTGGCACTTCCACAGGATCCGCATTAGGCATCGATCCTCTCGCGACAATTCCAATTCCAGGGCAGACCATGCCCTTTGGCACTCCACCGCTCATGCAGGGTTTGCCGACACTCAGTGACATCGGAAACATGATCTTCGGTCCCGTACCTGGCCAGATCGGACAGGCGGTAATGAATCCGTCGATACCGCCAGCACCGGCGATGCCGGGCAATATCCCGCCGATGTTCCCGACAACGATGCCACCGGCACCACCGTTGCCGACAACATTCCCGTAAAGGATCACGCGCATGTCAGGTCAATGGCCATCACCGCCGATGCCAACGGGAATTGGTCCCGGTGGTCAGCCCGTGGCCGGAACAACGGCACTGGATCAATTACTCCAGTCGGCGCAACGGTTGATGAATCCGCCGCCGCAGGAGTTTTACCAGGAGGCGTACCAGAACATGCCTCTCGACGTGATGGGTGGTGTGCCGACCCAGACACCAGCCGGCCAGTCGATTCCGCCCGGCATGACCGTCGGCGGTATCCCCGCCTACTACCCCCAGTACGCCGCCCAGGTCGCCAAGACGGGACTGGGCAATTTCTTCGGTGGCAGCGCACCCACGCCGACCCCGCCTTCCGACGTGGTGAACATGGCCGGCAGCGTGATCGGCATGCAGGAAGGTTTGATCAACCCATTGACCAATGTCATGAACCTGGCGGGTCACTACCCGATTGCGGGACTCTCACAACTGCTCAACAGCATGGGCATGCCCGGTCCCGGCACCGGTCCCGGTGCCTCCTACGCTGGTGCCTACCATCCAGATTATCCGATCGGTCCCAGTAACATCTCCCCCGGCGCGCCGGGAACGGGATTCGACTACGGTTACGCACCGATGCCGTAAGGTTTACTGATGGCAGTCATCTACAAGATCAACGGCAAGACGGTCAGCCGTCGCGAGTTCACAAAAAACTCTCGCGGTACGGGGCAGGTGATAATGCCCTATTCACCGTCCCAGGTCATCGTCAGCGAGGGTGCTGCAGTTCATCCCCTGGACCGCCAGGCTGCCGAGGACCATGCACGCAAACACGGTTTTGCAATCAACTTCGATCAGGAAGGTCGTCCGCATTTCACGAGTCATCGTCAGCAGAGGGCCTATCTTCGCACGATCGGGATGGTGAATCGGGATGCCTACTTTTCATAAAATGTTGACGATCACTCGCCAAGGAGAATACAATGCCACGACACTACAAGGGTAAGAAGGGTGCCGCCAGGAAGAAGGCATTGAAGGAACACCGCAGGGCGGTGAGGGGGAAGAGGGCAAAGAGGAAGAGGGTTTACTGATGACCAAGGGGGCCGGTGGAATCTCACCGGCAACTAACGGCTGAAACGGAAGTCGCGATCCGTAAGACGCCTTACCGTCGTTGCTCGTAAGGGGGCCGCGTGGGAAACCACGTCGGCCCCCTTTTTTTGTACCAGAGCAGGACGCTCCCTTCGGGGAATTTCAGGAATGCCAGAAGACAACGCGACAACCGAAACAGTTGATGCTCCCGTCGAGGACGCTCCCGTTGAGGAGACTCCAGTCGAGGAGGCACCGCCGGTCGAGACAACGACCGAGCCGGAAGGCGACATCGTCTCCGAAGAGCCGGCGATCAACCAACTCGGCGTCTTTACCGAGGATCCAGAGCCGGAATCGGAACTGGAACCCGAGCCGGAACCCGAGCCGGAACAACAGATCCAGTGGCGCAACGACCAGTACGCACTCGGCGCGGCGATGGGCATGTCGGTCGAGGAAGTGCAGTCTTTCGACAGTCCAGAAAAATTCGACCGGGTCATCGGTGGCCTGGTACAGCGTGCCGCAGCCGCCCGCGCGCAGCAACAACCCGCACAGGGTCAGCAACAACCCGCACAGGGTCAGCAACAACCCGCACAGGGTCAGCAACAACCCGCACAGGGTCAGCAGCAACAGCCAGCCGGCGACTACTTCTTCGCGGAACCGGAGGATTACGACGACGGCGTGTTGCAGATGAACGAACATGTCAATCGTCGTTTCCAGGAGCAGGAACAACGCCTGGTTGCTCTTCAGCAACAGAACCAGGCGATGTACCAGCAGCACCAGATGATCCAGGCCGAGGCGGCTGGCCGGGAGATGGATGCCATCATGGACACGATGGACGAAAACCTTTTTGGCCGGGGGCGGTTGAATTCACTCTCGCAGGAACTGGCCGAGAACCGGATCAAGGTCGCGAATGCAGCTACTCGCGACGGACAGGTCCAAATACAGAACGGCGAGGAAGTTCCGTCGTTCCAGCAGCTGATTTCACGGGCTGCGAATTCCTTGTTCAGTGATCAATTCACTAAAAACGCATTGGCGAAGGCGTCGAAACAGTCGCGGAAGGTGGCAGAGCAGTCCTCTGCAGTTCCCACCCGCCAGGAGGACGTTTCGGATCGTGGCTACGAGGCTGCGATTCGGGCTGCCGCAACCTGGCAACGGGAACATTCCACCCTCGATGACTCGATAGACTCCTTCCCGAGCTAATACGGAGGGTCCGACATGCCTTACCAGGCTGACGACTACACGGATCTCGTAACGACCACGTTGCGGCATCTGGAGAAGAAGACGTGGGCAGACATCGTTGTGGACAATCAGAACCACATCGCGATGCCCAAAATCCTGAAGAAGAAGGCGGTTACGTTCGGTTCCGGCTACGGGCACCAGTTCAATGTTCGAGTATTCTCGAACCAGGCTGCTCGGAACGTGAAACTCAACGAGACCGACAATCCGACGACTGCCGACACGCAGAAGACGGGCAACGTGCCCTGGCGACACTCGGAAACGCACTGGGCACTGGAAGAACGGATCATTTCGATGAACCGTTCCCCGTCCCAACTGGTCAGTCTCCTGTCAACCTCGCGGGTTGACGCGATGACCGACCTCGCGGAACTGATGGAGTCGAACTTCTGGGGCGCGCCCAGCAGTTCGTCCGACACGCTCGCGCCTTACGGCGTTCCGTACTGGATCGTCAAGAACAACACGACGGGGTTCAACGGTGGACATCCGAGTGGGTTCTCCGACGTAGGTGGTTTGAGTCAAACGACATACGCCAGATGGGCCAACTGGACAAGTCAGTATGTTTCGGTCGGAAAATCGGATCTGATCCGCAAATGGCGCGAAGCTGCGACGAAGACTTCGTTCCGTCCTCCCGTCGATGGTCCGTTCTCGAACACGGGAAACCAGTACGGTTTCTACACCGACTACACGGTGCTGGGGACTCTCGAAGAGATCCTGGAATCGCAGAACGACAATCTCGGCAACGATGTTGCCTCGAAGGACGGGGACGTTCATTTCCGTCGCATCCCGGTCGAGTGGGTGTCGTACTTCGACAACAACAGCGGCACCGTGGACACGACCAACCCGATCTACGGGATTAATTGGGCCGTGTTTAAACCTTGTTTTCTTTCGGGCGAGTACCTGAAGGAAACCAAGGTCGCACCGCACCCGCTGCACCACAGGACGATCACGCAGTACACCGACTGCACGTACAATTTCTTCTGCGTCGATCGCCGAAGGAACTTCGTCCTGAGCAAGTAGAAGGAGTGATTCCGGCTGAGTGAGTGAAACCGTTACCTCCCGACCCCGCTATCACTGCCATGCGGGGCGGGAGGATTGAATCCGCGCTTGGCAGTACCGGGAGATGATTGATGACATCCAACATGCCGTACAAAGACGCATCGAGCGTCCCACTTCAACTCAGCCCCAACGTCTGGGGCAACATTCCGCTGCGGTCCTGTGCGTCCCTGATCGGCGGAAATGGCCGAGTGGCCAATCCGATTTCGATGCCTGGGTGTGCCGCAGCTGGTGTCATGGCCGAGACTGGTGGCGATCTCATCGCTGCCGAAGCGTCGAATACGTCTGCCCTGGCCGCTGCGGATCGCGGCTGGAAGATCACCCCGGCGAACAACAAGGGTTGGGTACTCGGTTTCCCCAACTGCAACGCCGACTTCACGCAGAAGCGTCGTTGGGGATACGAGGTCTGCTTTTCCCAGGCGACTGCTGCGAGCCACGGGTTTGCTGCTGGACTGACCTCGCGTGCGGACGCTGGCGTGGACGCATTCGCAGCGAATACGGTTTTCACTGCCGGCGAAGTGGTCGTGTCGAACGTGTCGTTCCTTGGATTCCGCAAACCGGAAGACGCCGACATCGACATTCTCTACAAGACTGACGGTTCGGCAATTCCGTCAACCGCAGCCACCGGGTTGCACACGACAACCGCCGCGAGCCTGGCTGATGCCACGTTCATCAAGTTGGGCATGAACTGCGACGGACGCAACATCCGGTTCTTCATCGACAATGCGCAGATCGGCCTTGCCGTCTCCCTGGACGATGCGTATCTGCCGGCAGAGTCGGATCTGATCCCGATCTTTGCTTTCTACGCCGATGACACAACGGTTGTCACCATGAGTTGGATGGCATTCGCGGAAGTCAACTGAGTCCTCTCGAAACTCTCTCTGCAGAGGGGGGGGTAGGTCAATCACAGCCTGTCCTGCCCCCCCTTTTTCATCATGGACAGAAATACCCACATGAAACTGGGACTGTTGCTCGGCGCGGAGGTTCCCGAGCAGACGGTCAGGTTCTATGACCGGATCAGTGACCGGGTTGCCTTGCTCAACGGGGCGAGTCATCCCGACCCTTGGATTCTCGCGTTGATTGCCGAGATGTCCAACGCGCCACCGCCGCGGACGAATTCGATTGCAAGGAAGAAGAAAAAGGTCGAGGTAGTACCCAGTGGCTGAACCGACCCTGTCGATGACCTGGGGCGACATACGCAATCGCGTCTACCAGGAGGCGATGGGTGGTGGCATCACCGGCTACACCGACGAGACCGATGCGGACAAGAAGGGTCTGATCGATTCGATCTGCGAATCGGGGTTGCGGCAGATGTATCATCCGCCGGCCCTGGGCGGTAAGGCACACGACTGGTCCTTCCTGTACAAACAGGACTCGATCAGCACCGAGGCCCCGTATTCAACCGGGACGATTGCCTTCGATTACACCGGGGGCACCCACGAACTCCAGGTGACCCTCTCGGGTGGAACCTGGCCGTCATGGGCGATCGAGGGCGAGATCGAGATCAGCGGTACAGATTACGGTGTCGCGACCCGCGTCAGCGACACGGTGATCCTGCTCGCCAGCAACAACAACCCCGGTGAGGACGTGGCTGCCAGCACCAGTTACTCGCTGCACAAGGACGACTACGATCTCCCTGATGATTTCGGATCGATCATCGGGTCATTCACGTTCGCGCAGAAAGATAACGCCTGGTACACGTGCAAGGTTGTTGGCGAGGCGCGTATTCGAGAACTGCGACAGCGTGACTTCAACCATGCCAGCGGCGATCCCCAGTTTGCGGCGATTCGATCCAGGAACAAGACCGACGCGAATATCGGAACCCGTCACGAGGTTATGTTCTGGCCGTCTGTTACCTCATCGTCAACGGTCAGTCATCGATATCGCGTTCACGTTGACAAACCGATCGGTGACAGTGATTACGTCCCCGGCATGCCGGCTCACACCGAGACGATCATGTACTCCTGCCTGTCCGAGATGGAACGCCGAATGGATGGGGAGCGTGGAGTCCTGTGGCAGCAGTTCGGAGACCTGTTGGCGACATCGATTCTCCGCGACCAGCAGGACAACAAACCTGAAATTCTCGGCTACAACGCCGACGACTCCGAGGGACGGGAGATGTTTTCGCATCACCGACTGCTCCTGTACGGCAGCGGTGTGACATACAAGGGCCAGGGAACGTAAGGAGAACGATATGTCTTCAAGGCACAATCTGCAGGACGGGACTGGTGTCATTGCGACTGACGGTGTCGGCAACAAGTTGATCGTGATCGAGGATCTTGGCAGCGCGGGCGGTGATGCCCCGGCTGATGGTACTGCCGGCTACGCGAAGGCGTGCCTGATCTTCAACTCGGGTGCAGCCGATGACGACATCGACGCGCACATCTACATCAACCTGGGATCGGCCACCGACAGCAACATCGACAAGTTGACGGTCAACTGAACCGGGGGGAGTGAAGAATGGTTTCCTCGACAACAACCGCGATGGGTGGTTTCGGCAACGTCGCCTTCGCCCACGGTGGCCAGCAGTACGCCTCGATATCGGCGGCAGCCGGTGGGACAAGGGAACTGGTTGCTGCGGTTACCGGATCGAAGATCCGCGTTCTCGCTATCGTGGTCTTGCAGGACTCGGATGCAGCGGCTGCATTTCAATTCAAGAGTGCTACGACGGCTCTCACTGGTGAATTCACCGTCGCAATCACCGCTGAAGGCCACATGGTTCTGCCTTTCAGTCCAGTTGGCTGGTTTGAAACGGCTGCCGGCGAGGCACTCAACGTGACGGTGGCGGCCAATGTCCTCGTCGGTTGCCTGGTGTATGACGAGGTCGCGGCCGGGTGACGGGAGTGTTTGATGCCACGTCGATACTCGCGCGAACTGGAATTTCCAGTCGGCGGGATCGTCGAGGGACTGGCCTACGAGGACCAGCCTCCCAAGACGACCGTTGACGCGCAGAACGTGCGCCCGTTTCCGGCCAGTTCGCCGGATGTTGCCAGCGGTCTCAACTCGAAGTCCTCGGGTCGTGACCGGGGTGGCCAGCGAGCGGGGTTGAGCAAGTACAACTCCTCCGCTCACACGACCGATGGCAGGATCCAGGACATCAACCACCTGATCTATCCGCAGTTCCAGGCGGTGCGGGGACGCGGTCACGCGGTCATGGCTGCCAGCAGTGGCGGGTCTGGCATCCTGGTTGACAATCTCGGTGCCCAGGTCGGCAGCAATCTCGGTGCTGCCAGCGAGACGTACAACATTTCAGTCTGGGGCCGGGACGGCTACGCCTACCTCGCCACGGTCAACGGTTCTCACCAGATGATTCTTCGCAAGTACAACAAGAACGGAACCAACCTCTGGGACTGGACGGCGGATGATTCTCCCGTCATGGCCCTGACATCCGCGACACGACAGGTCCGCGGGATGACTGTCTGGGGCAACATCCTCTACGTCTGGATCTCGGATATCAGCGGAGTCAACGGTGAGGCGATTTACCGCATCAAGACATCCGACGGGGCAATCGTTGAGACCACCAGCGGTGACGGTTCCCAGTCGGACTACTGGCTACTTTCCGAGAACCAGAGTACGGCCAAGTTCCAGGATTTTTATCCGTCGAGCGAGAACACGTCGAAAATCCAGAACTTGATGGTGTCTGACAGCGGCATGCTGGGCATGGTCGTCGTCAATGACAGCGCAGCCGCTCGACAGGTGAGTACCACCGGAACGACGACTGCCACCATCGATGCGACGGCTACCTCGTCTACGGTGCAGACAGCGTTGCGTGGTGTGTCACACCTGGCGACCGATGGCAGCGATGTGCGGGTCAGCTGCACGGGTGGGCCACTGAATACGGCTGCGGTGATTGCCGAATTCACGGGAACACTCGGGCTGCAGGACGTGGCGATCCTGGTGAAGGGCGGGACCATCGCCGGCAATATCACGATCGCCGTGACGCAGACGGGCAACGCCTTCCAGAACACGAAGATGTCGATTACCTGTAATACGGGCAGTGGCAACTTCACGCTGACACACGACCAACGGTTGTCACTGCAGATGATGGATATCGCACTCGGCAAACAGATCATGTGCGTCGAGTTGATGTCTTACGCACCCTACGCCTCTGGCCAGGCACCCAAACAGACCAACCAGGAACTGGACATTGCCTCTGACGGGATGGGCAATTTCTTCACGTTGACGCGGACGATTCCCGACATTGTCGGTGCCGCTTCGACGTTCAGTCACCAGGTGACGAAAGTTACCGCTGCCGGTGCAGTGTCGTGGACCCAGGCCAGTGCGGGAACAACGAACGGTATTTCCTACGATCCGGTCAATGCCAGGATCGGTGCGGTTGGCGGCAACGTCTACGGCAGCGGTCACTCGTTTGCGACAATCGCAGTCGCGGACGGGGCCAGGATCAACTCGCAGGATCCGAACAGTACCACGACGTGGAACGCGATCGATGCTGACGAGGAGGGCGGGTTTCGGATCTTCCGCAACAACGCCAGCGACAACATCGCCCGCATGACCAAGGCGACGACTCCAGTTCTTGACTGGGTGGCCAGCCATGGCTCCAACAGTCAACTCGGTGCGACCTGTTCGGCGTCTTACGCCCTGGACATGGAGAATGCCGTTGCCCAGAGAATGACAAAACGGATTGCCGTTTGTTCCGGGATCGTCAAGGAATTCGATGACGAGAACTGGTACACGGTCGCCAGCGGGGGTGATTTCTCGACGCCGGCCCTGGACCGGAATGCCCCGGTGATCTTCTCGACGCAACTCGGGCAGAACCTGTTCTTTGCTGACGGCAAGAACATCAAGTACTACAAGGGCCAGACGGCGACGATGACGGCCTGGGCGACCACTTCCGGTTCCTTGCCCGTTGACAGCGAGGGCCGGTACGCGACGTTGATCGAGACCTGGCGAGGTCGTGTCGTACTCTCGGGAGTCTCGGGAGATCCGCAGGAGTGGTACATGTCGAGGATCAATGATCCCTTCGACTACAACTACTCGCCAACGGTGTTGACCGAGGACCAGGCGATTTCGGGGACCAACGCTCCCGCGGGGAAATCGCCCGACGTGATCCGCTGTATGATCCCCGTCAGCGAGGACGTGTTGATATTCGGCTGCGATCATTCGATCTGGCAGATGAGCGGGGATCCGATGCTGGGTGGTCGCCTGGACCGGGTGGCCGAGGGTGTGGGCACGCCGTGGGGTCGTCCCTGGTGCCAGGACTCATCGAAGAATTTCTACATCTTCGGCACACGCGGTGGCGTCTATCGCGGCTCGGTCGGACAGGGAATTTCCAAGATCACAACTGGACGCATCGAGGAACGTCTGTCTGCGATCAACCTCGACACGAACCTGATTCGGCTGGCCTGGAACGAGCGGGAACGCGGGGTGCATGTCTTCGTCACACCGCTGACGGTCGGGGACAGCAGCGTCGAACATTACTTCTACGACGTGCGAAACGAGTCGTGGTGGATCGACAAGTTTGCCAACACGTCCCACGATCCACGAGCGGTTCACGTCTTCGACGGTGACACCGCCAGCGACCGGACGATCCTGCTGGGTGGCCTGGACGGATACCTGCGCAAGTGGGATCTGGCCGCCGCCGACGATGACGGTACGGCGATCAGCAGTCATGTCTATCTCGGGCCGATTGCTGCGAAGGGACCGGTTGCCGTGCGGGTCAACGAGATACGCAGCGTCGTCGCCAAGGGGTCTGCCAACGTGACGATGTCGGTTTACCGGGGAGACAACCCCGAGGACGCCTACAACAGTTCGACGGCGTTTTTCACGTCAACACTTTCAGCCGGCAACAATGCAGCCGAACGCCGCAAGGCGATCGCGCATGCCATCTACCTGAAATTCGGCAACACGACAGCCAGCCAGACGTGGGCGATGGAGCATGTCGAGTGCCACTACACCGAAACATCGCCCCGGTTTGCGAGGACGTTTTAGATGACCAGCACTGTTACCGCCGCCACCCTGACGGTCAAGATTACCGAGACGATCACGCTCAACGGTTCCGACCAGGGTGCGACAAACACGCTGACCATTGCGTCGGTCAACGAGGTGATGAAACGGATCATCACATGCAGCGCATCCCAAACCACGACGATCGCGGAGTTTCGCAACGATGTCTACGAGGCCGCCGGGGCCATCGACATTGAAGACTCCCGGTACATTCGGGTTACGAACCTGGACGACACCAACTCGGTTGAGATTGCCGTTGTCACGGTTGGGACGACTTACCAAGTGAAGTTGGACCCTGGTCACAGTCACGTACTCGGCAGTGCAAACGACCTGATGCTCGCGGAAGCGGATACCACGCCAAGTTTCGGGACTATGGCTGACGTGAACAGCATCAGGGTCAGGCCCGGGGCGAGTGCGGTCGATGTTGAACTCTTCGTGGCGAGTATTTGAATGGGCATCGTCAATCGCGGCTACGAGCAGTGCCGATTTGTCGATCCCGCGGGTGGCGGTGTCGCCCGCATGCGCCGCGCGCAGAACAACCTGGCTGGAAAACACTCGGTCCTTCGTGAACTTGGTCTTGGCACGAATGATCCCGAGAAGATCCTGCACTTACTTTCCGAAACGACTGGAGGCGGTTTACTGGTCGAGCGGATCCAGGATACGGCCAATCCGACCGCTGTCACGCTGCGAAAGTCCCGCGGTGATCTTGATGCCCAAACGGTTATCAGCAACAACGACAACCTGGGCGACTTTCTCATCGAGGGCTACGTCGGAGCCAACAACGGTTACGAGACTGTTGCCGACTTTCGTTTCGAGGTCGATGGCAGTGTGTCTGATGCCGCCTACGGCGCACCGATGCGCATGGTCCTGAAGTTGGCAACCGGCAGCGCGTTGACCGAGCGACTGCGGATCGACAGTTCCGGCAACATGGGCATCGGGACGAGCGATCCGTCCACGAAGTTGACGGTGGAAGGTGCCGTGACGCTGAAAGAGCAATCCGCAGCCGATGGGGATACTGCTGCATACGGACAAGTCTGGGTGAAAACCGCCACTCCGAACCAACTTTATTTCACCACGGATGCTGGTAACGACATCCAGTTGACGAGTGGTACTGCTATTGCTGCCGTTGACACAACCGTAGCGGGTGACAGTGGCTCCACGGGAATCACTCCCGGCGACACGCTGACAATTGCTGGTGGCACCAATGTCACCACAGCGATGTCTGGGGACACATTGACGGTCACATCGACCGACACCAACACCCAACTCACCCAGGAACAGGTGGAAGACTACGCCGGTGCGCTCGTCGCCAGCGGTGGAACCAAGACCGGCATCTCGGTGACCTACCAGGACGGCACCGGCGACATGGACTTTGTCATATCTGATCTCACGGTGGCGGGGGATTCAGGTTCCACGGGGATGACACCAGGCGACACGTTAACGATTGCCGGTGGCACAAACGTCAGTACCGCGATGTCGGGCGACACGTTGACCATCACGTCAACCGATACCAACACGATGGGATCGGGTTTTATTCTCGAGGATGGTGACGGCACGGAAGTTACCATCACCGAGAACAAGGAAGTGAAGATCGTTGAAGGGACCGGCATTGATGTCAACTGGACTGACACGAGCAACGGTACGGATGGCGATCCTTATGATCTGACGATTTCCTGTGATCTCGAGGGAACAGAACTCAAGTCCACTGGAGAGTCCAGTGGTGTCAAGTTTCTCCGCGAGGATGGTGACGGGACGTGCAGTTGGCAGGGAATTACTGATGAAGTTGGCATAACCGGCGTATCCATCACCACGGATAGTGGGGCTGGTGCCAAGGCAGCAGATTCGTCGGGCCTGGCCGAGTTTGATCTTATTGGTGGCGAGGGAATCGATGTCACCAACACATTGCACACAATCACCGTAGCCGGGGAGAATGCGACAACCTCGAACAGGGGAGTTGCCAGTTTTCACAGTGACAACTTCTCGGTCAGCAGCGGTGCGGTCACGATCAAGGACCAGGGAGTGGTCTATGCGGAGATACAGAATGTCTCGGCAACGGACAGGATCCTGGGACGGGATTCCTCTGGTGCTGGTGTCATCGAGGAGATCACGCCTGCAAACCTGAGAACGATGCTCAACGTAGCTGACGGGTCCACGGCGGTGACGACTGAGAACATCCAGGACATCGTCGGTGCGATGTTCGACGGCAACACCGAGACGAGGATAGCCGCGACCTACGAGGACGGGGACGGCACCATCGACCTGGTCGTGACTGACATGACTGCCAACACGATGGGATCTGGTTTCGTGCTGGAGGATGGCGATGGCACGGAAGTCACGATCACTGAGAACAAGGAAGTGAAGTTCGTTGAGGGTGGCGGGATCGACATCGACTGGACCGATGTCACCCCAGGCTCTGATGCTGATCCATTCGACTTGACCTTCACCGTTCCAGATTTGACCGTGGCTGGAGACAGCGGATCGACGGGGATGACTCCCGGAGACACGGTGACCATTGCGGGCGGGACCAACGTCACCACGGCAATGTCTGGCGATACGCTGACGGTTACTTCGACTGACACCAATACAACTTATTCAGCGGGAGACGGCCTTGACCTCTCAGGAACGACCTTCTCGACCGACCTCAAATCTAACGGTGGACTTGTCATTGAGTCCACTGAACTCGCCGTGGATCTTGGAGCATCCTCAGTCACAGGCACTCTTGCGGTTGGTGACGGAGGTAGCGGACAGACTAGCTATACCAATGGACAACTCCTCATCGGAAACACCACCGGAAACACCCTCGCCAAGGGGACCCTGACGGCGGGAACCAACGTCACGATCACCAACGGTAGTGGATCTATCACCATCGCTTCGGCAGACACGAACACGATGGGATCTGGTTTCGTGCTGGAGGACGGGGATGGCACCGAGGTCACGGTCACCGAGAACAAGGAGGTCAAGTTCGTTGAGGGTGGTGGCATCGACATCGACTGGACCGATACGAGCAACGGAACAGATGGTGATCCCTACGATCTCACCTTCACGGTTTCAGACACAACTGTCGCTGGGGACAGCGGGTCCACGGGAATAACGCCTGGCGACACGTTGACGATTGCTGGTGGTACAAACGTCAGTACCGCGATGTCTGGAGATACCCTGACCATCACGTCCACCGACACGAACACGATGGGTTCTGGGTTTGTCCTCGAAGACGGGGACGGTACTGAAGTCGCGATCACCGAAAACAAGGAAGTGAAGTTCGTTGAAGGTGGTGGAATTGACATCGACTGGACCGATGTTAGTCCTGGCTCTGATGCTGACCCCTACGATCTCACGTTCACGGTTTCTGACACGACTGTCGCTGGAGACAGCGGATCCACAGGTATCACGCCAGGCGACACACTGACGATTGCTGGTGGAACGAACGTCACCACGGCAATGTCTGGCGACACGCTGACGGTCACATCAACAGACACGAACACGATGGGTTCTGGGTTTGTTCTCGAGGATGGGGACGGTACTGAAGTCACCATCACCGAGAACAAGGAAGTTAAGATCGTCGAGGGGACTGGTATTGATGTCGATTGGACTGATACCAGCAATGGGTCTGACGGTGATCCGTATGATCTCACCATCTCCTGTAATCTCGAAGGGACCGAAGTAGCGTCAACAGGTGAGGGCGGGGGTAGTAAGTTCCTCCGAGAAGACGGTGACGGGACGTGCAGTTGGCAGACCATCAGCGTTACGGGAATGAGTAGTTTCTTTCTCGAAGACGGCGATGGAACCGAGGTGGAGATCTCCAACGCCAAGGAAGTGAAGTTCGTCGAGGGAACTGGGATCGACATCGATTGGACGGACACCAGTAACGGTACGGATGGCGACCCCTACGACTTGACGTTCACCTGTAACCTGGAGGGCACAGAACTTGTGTCCACCGGAGAGAGCGGGGGCAGCAAGTTCTTGCGGGAGGACGGTGACGGGACGTGCAGTTGGCAGACCATTAGCGTTACGGGAATGAGTAGTTTCTTTCTCGAAGACGGTGATGGAACCGAGGTGGAGATCTCCAATGCCAAGGAGGTCAAGTTCGTTGAGGGTGGTGGCATCGACATCGACTGGACGGACACCAGTGATGGATCAGATTCCGATCCTTACGACCTGACCTTTACGGTATCTGACACAACCGTGGCCGGAGATAGCGGATCCACGGGGATCACCCCCGGTGATACGCTCACCATTGCGGGCGGCACCAATGTCACCACGGCGATGTCAGGTGACACGCTGACCATTACATCAACAGACACGAACACGATGGGTTCCGGTTTCGTCCTTGAGGATGGCGACGGGACCGAGGTCACGGTCACCGAGAACAAGGAAGTCAAGTTCGTTGAAGGCACCGGGATCGACATTGACTGGACTGATACCAGCAATGGCTCTGACGGTGATCCTTACGATCTGACATTTACTTGTAATCTCGAAGGGACCGAACTTGTATCCACGGGGGAAAGTGGTGGCAGCAAGTTTCTCCGTGAGGATGGTGACGGCACTTGCAGTTGGCAGACGATCAGCGTCACCGGGATGAGTAGTTTCTTCCTTGAAGACGGGGATGGGACCGAAGTCGAAATCTCGAATGCCAAGGAGGTGAAGTTCATTGAAGGTGGCGGGATCGATATCGATTGGACCGACACCAGCAATGGTACTGATGGCGATCCGTATGACCTGACCTTCACGGTCGCTGACACGACTGTCGCCGGAGACAGCGGTTCCACGGGTATCACGCCAGGTGACACGCTGACGATAGCGGGTGGAACCAATGTCACGACCGCAATGTCGGGTGATACCCTGACAGTCACATCAACCGACACGAACACCACCTACTCGGCTGGGACGTTGCTCGACCTCTCAACCACGACGTTCAATGTGGATTTGACCGAGGCTGCTGAAGCGGTACTAGCCAATGGCGACTACATCCTGTTCCTCGATGGCGGTGCCACTGGATCGCACGCGAAAGAGGCGATTGCGGATGTGGCAACCCTGTTTGCCGGGGATGGACTGACCGCCTCTGCGTCGGTCATGGCTGTCAACGTGGATGACTCGACCATCGAGACGAGTTCCGATGCGATCAGGGTCAAGGATAACGGAGTCACCCTGGCCAAGATGGCTGGTCTTGCGAGGGGGAAGATCATCTACGGAGATGCCAGCGGTGATCCTGCCGCGCTGGCGGTAGGCAGTGCCAATACTGTTCTACAATCTGACGGCACAGACGCATCGTGGGGGACTGTGGCAACAGCGATGATTGCCGACAATGCGGTTTCTCTCGCCAAGATGGCCGGTATTACCAGGGGCAGCATCATCTACGGTGATGCCAGTGGTGATCCAGCGGCTCTAGGTGTTGGATCCAACACCTATGTCCTGACATCCGATGGAACGGATATCGCGTGGGCAGCGGCCAGTGGTGGGGGTGGGATCTCGTGGGATGGTTCGACCGCACAAGGAGTCGCCACCTTCAAGGACTCAGACGAGGCAACGGTCGAGGCGAACCTCACGTTCGACGGGAACTCTCTCTTGGTGGTCACCGGCAGTTCGTCAGCAATCCCGTGTACGATCAAGGGCGCGAGCGGTCAGTCGGCTGATTTCCTGGTCGTGGAGAACAGCAGCGGGACGGATCAGTTCACCGTCAATAGCAGTGGCCACGTAAATCTGGCGACGGGTAACCTCCGCTTCGAGACAGGTGGAACGAGGGTCATCAACGTCAGGGAGGAATCCGGCACGGACACGGCGGGTAAGGATCTCTTCCTCAAGGCCGGTAAGGGAACGGGAACCGGCGAGGGTGGCGACATCCGCTTGTACACGTCACCAGCAGGAGGATCATCTAATTCAAGTACGAATGCGTGGACCGAGGTGGTAAAGATCCGAAACGACAAGATTGTCGATTTCAAGATCGCGGCACACGCTGATTCTGGGATGACGCTCCAGGAGGCGCAGACGATGGGTGCGAACCTTTACCTGGAAATCAAGGTTGCAGGGACGCAGTATTATCTGCCGCTGTACGAGGAACCGTAATGTCACAGATCACGATCAACGCCTGGGACAAGGACATCACGATTGACTTCCCGGACGACATGGAAGGCCAGGCACCGGCCGCGTTTGTCCTGCAGTACGACTACGAGGAAACGATCCTCGATGATGACGATAACGAGATCCCCAACCCCCAGGACGAGGTGGAATTCACGGTTCACCGCATTCTGGATTTCATCAAGGACGTGATTCGGGCGTCCGGGATCAAGGTCGCGCGAGACGCGGCGGCTGATGCGGCGCGGCTGGACATCCAGGACAAGTTGAACCAGATCGAGTTGACGATCGAAGACGCATAGGGATCGATCATGCCGCTAAATATACAATTGCCGCGCACAGGAGGAAATCCAGGATGGAGAATCGATCAATCGGTTGCCGACCCAGGCGGTTTGGGCGTCTATCAACTTGGCGGCGCATACAACATAAGTAGGGGTGGGGGGGGGACGAGTTGGAATTTTTACCCCTACGATCCTGCCGGCGGTTTCATGGCCGGCGGTTACAACAACACGGCTATGGGTTATCCGGTTCAAAACGTAGGCGATTACGGGTCGTGGGCACCGCCCGCTACGACACCGCCAGTTGGAACAACGCCGGCAGCGGGAACAACGCCGGCCGCAGAGACGACCCTGACGGCGGGGACGATGCCAGCGACCGAGACGGGTACGGCACCCGTCGTCGGAACAACACCAGCTACGACAGGCGTGGCCGGAACAACCCCGGCTACCGGACTGGCAACCACAACCGGCACACCGAACCAGGCACAGAACGTCGTCGGTCCTTGGGGAACCGGACCTGGCGGTGGGATTACCTACCAGCCCAATATCGGTGCCACCGGTCCAATGCAGTACCCAGGGATGGGTGGCATGGGCCAGATGGGTCCAAGACAATACCCGGCAATGGGCGGGATGGCACCCCGGCAGTTTTCGGCGATGGGGATGGGTGCCGGTTATCCCCAGACTGTTCTCCCGCAGCCGCAGTATCCGGCTGCCGGGGACCGGCCTACGTACACCGACTACACCAACCGCGAGATCATCAATTCACTTCGAGCGTCGAAGAACTGGTCAATGCCTGGAGCGACCGAGGGGACGTACCGGGAGCGCGAAGGCTGGACGCCGCAGACCGATCAGCAGATCCTCGACTACATGGCATCGCAGCCGGCGTCGTGGATGACCGATCAGTTGGAGGACTATCGGCCCGCGGCACTGGCACGGATGGCCGAGGACATCAATCAGCGCAACGAATTCCTGACGCGGACACAGGCTGGTGACGTTCAGAACATTGCCAACCAGAGCCTGATCAATTCGATGGCGATGCTGCGGGGATACGGCCAGAGCGGTCTGCGAGAGGTCGAGAAGAATTACCTGAGAAACGTCGGTCGTGGTCGTGCGAATCTTGCGAGTCGGGGCATGACTGGCACGACGGTTTACGATGCCATGCGACGTGGTGCCGGCGAACAGGCGATGGACGACTGGATGAGGGTCCAGGATGCCATCACTTCTCAGAAGATCAACACTTACCAGCAGGGAATGGGGCAGATCCTCAACGCGATCAACTCGATCCAGTATCGGCAGATGCAGCCGATGGAATTCGCCAACTTGTACCAGGCGTTTGGCGAGGGCGGTGCGGGTGCGGCTGCACCAGCGGCACCGAGTACGACGACATCGGCCCTGCTGGGCGGACTGGCTGGTGTTGCCACGCCGTTGTTGCTCAATTCTCTGCTCGGTCCAGCCGGCGGTGCCGTGAGTGGTCTTGCCAACGTCGGTGCCAACGTCCTCGGTGGGATTGGGGACGTGGCGGAGGACATCTGGGACTTTGTTGAAGATCTATGGCCGTTCTAATCGTGGCAGGAGCAACCCGTGCCAGTTGTTGAAAGTTATCCGAGTATCGTCGGCATAGCCGAAGTTGCGCAGGCTGCCGGCCAGGGCCGCTACAACCAGTGGTTGGCCGAGTTCAACACCCGGTCGAACGTCGCCAAGACTAACGCGATGATGAGCGGTTTTTCCGCCGGTGCGAATGTCGGCATGTCCGCGCTGCGGATGATGCAGCAACAACAGCAGTTCACGCAACGCCAGGGTTTCATCGAGAGTCAGGCGACGGACAAGTTGAAGGCCGATACGGATCACGCCGCCGCCATGATGCCGGCGTTGGATCCCTGGGTCCAGATGAAATTCCCGCACCTGACAGCGGAACAACGCGGTGCCTACATCGGTTCGTTGAACCGGAATCAGGTTGACGAGATAGTCAATTCCCAGTCGAACGCTGGCCAGGCATTGGCGTGGCACAATAAGTTTCGCAGCCCGATGGCGATGGCGCGACAGGCTGAAGACACCTATAACAACGCGATCTCGGGAAAGAAACATCACAATGCCCGTGTCCAGGCTCGTCTTGAGCCGATACTTCAACGGGTACGCGATGCGGATCTGGATTATGTTGACGGGGCCGTTTACGACGAAATAGCCCGAATTCTGAAAGAGGAAGGCGAGGCGAAACCTGGCGGGAGTAGATCATCAGAGTGGTATGAAAATGCGGTGGTGATTCGCGATCCGAATACCGGCAAACCCGTCGCCTACACATGGAGAGACCAACAGAACAAGACGCACACCTACACTCTGCCGAAGGTGGAGGCGGTAACGACTCTAACGCAACCAGAGACTTGGGAGCAACGACACAAACTGAATACGCAGATTGGTAGCCGACACGCCCAGATGGTTTCGGAGTGGGAATCGAGATATGCGTCTGCACCGGCATACGAAGGCGACAAACCGCAGGTTCCCACAAAGGACGTGGCACTATTCTCACAGGCTGATGCCACCGGCAGGGTGCGGCATTGGCGACAGTCCCGTGTAGAAGACTCTCCAACAACGATGCGACTTCAGCGGGGGGATATGTTTTACACCGAGACAAACATTCCGCCGCGGCCAACGTGGGACGATGCAGTCCGTCAATTCCCCGGTGCTGCTGCGTATCTCGGTGAAGGACAGGCGGTTGGTGGACCGAGAATGCAGCCGCAGCCGCAGCCGCAGGGCCAGGTTGTGCGGCCGACGCGGCCCGGCGGCGTGATGACACCAGGTCAAGATCCTGGACAGGCCATGCCTACACCGGTTCCGGTGAGGGCACGACGACCAGGCCTGGCTCCCGCACTCGTACCATCGCCTGGCGGTATGGCAGAATATGGATCGGCTGGAATAGAGGAACGTGGTCGTGTGACTCCCGGCGAAACGATCCAACCCGAGGAAATCGAGTTGGGAAGATCAGCAGTCAGAAAACGCAAGGCGCAAGTTGATGCCAAGGGAGCGGCGATCAAGAAGTTGCGCAAAGATTACGGTAACGCTGGTCAACGAGGATTGACGGAATTGATTGGAGCGGGTCAATTGCGTCCAACGGAAACTACGCAGAATTTCGAGGCTGTGGTGCGGAGTGGACAACCGCTGGAGCCGCTGACGAGCCAGTTGATGCTCGAAGCAGAACATCGGGAACTAAACAAACGAATCAAGGGATTTGACGCCAAGATCAGCAAGGGCCGACAACTTACGGAACCTGGTAAAGATCAAACGGTTTCGGGGTTGGGTCAGGGTGTAGAAATGGCAAGAGACCGAAGTGCCCGCGAGAACCTGACAAAACGCGAACTTGACATTTATTACCAAGTAAGAGGGCAATTCGCAGAGCGACGAGAATACATTGGGCGAATCGCCCAGGCGGCAGTCCTCGCCACACCGCCTGGTGAGCGGGTCGATATTGGAAACATCCCGAACTACACGATGCAAGAATTCGATCTCGGCGTTAGTCGGGGTCAAATCAGAGTTGGTGAAGTGATTTTATCCGGCACGAAAGGCATCCATTTCGTGGACGAGAAAGACATCCTCGACTCAAAAGATCGAATGTGGAAACTTCGTGGTGTGCCGCTAAGAGGAATTCAGTGATCGATGGTTTATCCTCCTGATCCGAACGAGTTGTGGGATCCCAGCGATGACGAGCGTGATATCGCTCTGGAGGAACCGCAACGTGCCCTGGAAGAGTCACAACAGTACCTTCCGGTAAGGCCGCCAATTTCTGTCGATGAAGGTTCCCAACTCTGGGATCCCGAAGAGGAATTCGTACCGACATTCACCGTCGAGAGGAGGCAAAAAATACGCGGCGAGGGTTCGCTGGAATCGGCAGAACAATTCGCGGATATGATCGCTGCCGAAATCAAGGAACTACGGGAGAAGGAAACCGGATGGGCACAGAGAACTGTGCGAGGAGCGAAACGACTGCCCGTAATCGGGGGTCTCCTCAGTGCCGGTTCACTCTGGGATGTCTACAAGGCCAGCGAGCGGTACAACCAGGGCCAGTTCTGGAAGGGCGATGCCAAGGCGATCGCCGCCTACATGGCCGAGGCCGAGCGTTACGGTGACCTGGGCGTCTGGGACAAGGCCCTGGAAATCGTCCTCGACATCCCCGGTTACGGTGCCGAGATCGCACTGACCGGCAGCGCGATGACTGCAGGACGACAACTCGTCCGCAAGGTCGGAACCGAAGTTGCCGAGAAGATGGTCAAACGCGGCGTGCTGAAGACGGTCGGCACCGCTGCGGCTGGCAGAGCGGTTGCGAGAGGTGCGCAAATAGCTACCAGGGGCGTCGGTGCGGCCGGGGGCCTGGCCGTCGGTGGCGTGGCGATGGCTGCCCGCAGCCCGTGGTTGCTCGCTGAACAGGTAACGCAATACGCCGTACAGAATTCGCTCAAGGGTGAAGACAATGCGTTTGCCAAGGCACTCTTGCAGGGTCCGCTCTCAGCGAGCATCACGCTGGCGACCGAGTTTGCCGGCGGCTCAACGGCTGCGATGCTCGGGAGACTTCCCGGCATCCGCACGTTGAAGAAATTCGTTGCAACCAACTGGTTGAGTGCAGACAAGACACGCACCCTTGCCGGTTTTGGGAAACTCAAGGACCGGATCGGTTGGCACGGCATCATTGGCGAAATCGAGGAAGAACGCTGGGACGAATTGCTGCACGGGTTGACCGGGTTGACCGACGACTACGGTGCCATCCAGGGCATCTTCAGCGACGACCAGGCACGGCAGAGCGAGGCGTGGAAACAGATCGGTTCCGAGACGATTGCCTTCACCGCGTTTGGTATGCCGTTCACCGTGGCGAGTGCAGCCCAGTATCGACGCGCGGGGATGACTGCCAGGAAGGCACTGGAGAAGTTCGCCCAGTCGGATAACCCGAGTCGCACGCAGTACGATCGTCTAACCGAAGGAATCAGGGCGCACATGCCCGTTGAGGGGACACCGATCTCGGTGGAGGATGACGAAGGAAACACGGTAACCGAACCGTTCGATCCGGGAAAGAAACATCACCGACGTGCGGTTAGGAAGGACGCGCAGCAGATCCTGAACCAGTGGGATGCGATGGCTGCAAACGCGCCCCAGGATCAGAAGGATCGAATGGTCGCGGAGGCCGAGGCGATCCTGGCGGCAACCGAGGACGTTGCGACTCAACGTGGTGCGATGGGCGCATTCGTTGACCGGTTGCTGGAAACCCGCGGTGACGGCGAAGCGATGTTGAAGGACGGTATCGACCTTGCGGAACTCAGGCGACTGCGCGTCCGGGTTGCGGGTGTACCCACCAACGCAGATCGGACTGCCGAGGAACTGGCGAGAGACTACCCCGAGGCGGCTGGCCTACTGATTGAAAGTGAGGAAACGGTTTCAGCGACACTGTTCGAGAAGTTGACCGGCATCCCGAATGCGAGCGAGAAGAAGATCGGGGAATTCGGTCAGCAGGTCCAGGACATCATCGGTGCCCAGTTCATGGAGTCACTGGGGAGGGCCGAGACGGCGCAGCAGCAGTTGTCCCAGGTCGAGGCAGATCAGGCCCAGGCCTTGTCTCAGGCCCAGGCTCAGGCAAGAGCGACCAGTCCGTTAACAGCGGGAGCCCCCGTTCCCGCCGCCGAGCCAGTCGCCGCCGTTCCCGGTGTCGCGGCGGCGGAAGGGGCCGAGCCAGGTGCCGCCGTTCCCGCCGCCGAGCCAGGTGCCACAGGTGCTGCAGCGATCGGCGGCAAACCTGGTCAATTCGGCCCGGAGGCATTCGACACCAGCCCCGCGTCACACGATGCCTACGCGCAGCATTCCCAGTTCGCGATTGCGTTACCGGAACTTCTCGAACTTGCTCAACGTCTTTTCGATGGCGAGAGTCTTGTCCTCGTTGAGGGCGCACTGGAGCGGATGGGCAAGGCCGGTGAATTCAGGGAGGCGACCGCCAAGAGAGCGGCTCATATCCTGATGAATCCGAAGTATGCCAGTGACGCAGCGGAGGCGGCCATTATTCTTGGCCACGAAATCGGACACCTGATCAACTATCTGCCGCACGAAACGCTCAAGAACGGCAACATTCTCGGACGTGTTGCCGGTCTGCAGAAGTACCTCAAGGGTGCCCTGGCCGGGAAGATCGGTGGCCGGGAACCTATGACCGATGCCGAAAAGACAGTCCTCAAAAAGAAAGTCAGGTCCGACCTTCTCCAGCAGACCGGGAAGACGCCAACCGACGCCGAAGTTAGGGCAGAGACCAGGGAGAGGGTCCAGGCAGAGAACAAGAAACGCTCCGTCGTAACTGCGAACGAGTTGCGTGCTGAATTGATCCGTCTCTCGGAGTGGTGGACTCCGCATGGAATGGATCTTGATGTCGAGGCCGGGAGACTGCGGGCAATCTCGCAGGAGGCCGTGAAGTCTGGGAAGATGACACAAAAACAGGCCGACGCAGCGTTCGATGCGGGTTACAAGAAGGCAGAAAATTATTTGACGTATCGACATTCGTCATCCGAGTTGATGGCCCAGTCGTTGAGCGTGTTGCTGGTCGCCCCCAAGGAACTGCAGGAGCGGGCACCGATCTTCTGGGAATTATTCGGCAACTACATCAGTCGCCATCCCAAGTTTCTCAAGGAGTACCAGGAACTGCAGGATCTCCTGGCCGGCGACTCCGAGGAACTGCTGAAACATCGTGAGCGTCGGATTCTCGACAACTACGCCTCTGGAGCGGAGGCACTGATTGCTGCGGCTGCAGCCCGTGACGCTGCAAGGATCGATGGCTGGGATGCAGTTGTGCGCTGGGTCACCCAGGGAATCCTCGACCGAACGGCACCGGGGAAGAAACTTGGTGACGAGGCACGAAAGATCCTGTTGAAGAAGATCCGCGAGAAGGAGAAACGGGAGCCGACCGACGTTGAGATGGTGAAAATCAATCGGGAAGTGGAAACACTGAAGAACACCCTGGATGAACTGTTCACCGCTGACGCACCCGCTCATGCGATGGTTCTGAAAAACCAGCGGTTGGTTATCGAGCCTCTGCGGAAGGTCGGGATTACGCTCAATGACTTTGGCATCTACATGGAGATGCGTCGAGACATCATGGAGCGTGGAGAACTCTACAACCCTAACGCACACACTCCCGAGACTGCCGCCGAGCAAATCGATCTTCTGCGGAAACGACTGAGAAACAATATCCAGGATCCTGACAATCCCGGACAGGAGATCACGCAGTTCGAGTATCTCGAAAGGATGGCCCTTGTCTGGCACCACGAGATTATCCATCCGATGGTGAAGGAGGCGGTGAAGGCGGGTGTGTATAGCCAGGCGACGTACAACAACAAGATCGCCCCCAACGTCGCCAACTACGCTACGTTCCTGGTGATACGTCACATCATCGGGGACGAGATATCACCGATGATTCACGACCAGACCGGGACGTTCGAGGCTGTCGCAAACCCGGCAGTCGCGACGTTGCTCAAGATGGTCAAACTCAGTCGCATGACGGTACTCAACCGGACCAAAGGTGCGCTCGTTGACTGGATGAACCGGTATTTCAGAGAGGAGATTGAACCGGTCCCGATCCCCACGCGACTCGACAAGGAGACAGGCAGGGAGATACCCGACACACGTCTGCTGGGCGATCCACCCAGGGGCAAGGCGCACCTGATCGTTCTTGAAGATGGCAAGAACAAGGCATATCTGGTTGATGAGTATCTGAACAAGGTATTCCTGAATTCCGATCTTGGCTCGTTGGAAGGCATCACGCGGGTGATGAATTCGGTCCTTTACCGGACGTTCCATCCGCTGTTCGTGACCTACAACCCGTCCTTCGTCGCCGGCAACTGGCTGCGTGATATCCAGCGGACGCAGCGAAACCTTGGTGCGCAGGGACGCCGACTTGAGTTTGAAACCTACGTTGCCGAGTTACAGGCAATTCGTGACACCGAGGGACGCGAACCGACCGACGCCGAGAAGAAAACGGCCAAGGAAAAATCCAGCAGGATGCGGATGGGGTTGCTGGACATCCTCAAGGAACGGCACACGTTGATGGGCTGGGGCAAGGTTGCTGAATTTTTCAGTTTCGGATACCTCAAACCGGGACCGGCTCGCCTGTTTGCTCGCGGAGAGAAAGTCGAGTTAGTCGAACAGATGATGGCGGAACATGCCTATGCGGTTCCGTTGACCGACATCGAATCGCAGGTGGGCGGATTGCTGCCAGGTTTCGTTGAAGAGCAGTTGTCGCCGCGGGAGCGAGTGGCGAAACAGGTGGAGAAACTCAGGGATCTCGAAGATCCGAAGTTGCGTGACAGGTTCATGCGAACAGTCCTGCCGGCGGTTGGACGGTTGTACCAGGCGTTTGAACTTATCGGAGCAGAGAGGCTGGCACGATACGGTGCGGCCCAGGAACTGGCCGGGAAGATGACCGGTTACAATCTGCTCGTAGAACGGCAAGTGCCGGTTCGTGAACGTGCGATGATCACGCGGAAGGATGTCGGCACGCCCGATTTCATGCAGCGAGGCCTGGTGTCCTCGATTACCAACTCGCTGTTCATGTACTCGAAGGTTCGCTGGTCTGCACTGTTACGGGATTACCAGTTACTCAAGGGAGACATGCCCAAGACCCGTGCGGCGTGGATCACTCACCAGATCATCTGGACATTGCTGCCGACGACGGTGACGAAACTTGCCGGGTACGGGATGCTGGCGAGCCTGGTGCCTGGCGGCGACGAGGCGGAAGAATGGTACACCATGTTCTCCAAGTATTTCCTGGACAACTACGACGTTCTCCCGATGGGTTACACCGAGATAGCCGGGAAACAGCACGCGGTGGGAATTACGGTCCCGCGTGACGAGATGCGGAGTTTCGTGGCCCAGATGTGGGGCAACGCGATGGACGCGACCCTGGAGTCGATGACCGACGTGGAGACCCAGGCCGGCACCGTACCCAAGGCATTCCAGGAACTGGCCGAGGCTCTTTACACCAACATGATGCCGAACATCAACCCGTACCTGGACATCGCGGGAACGTGGATGGCGTACTCGCAGGGCATGAATCCTCGCGATCGTTTCTACAAGGGTGACGTGATTCCCCGCAGCAACTGGGAGGCGGGTGGCTGGGAGTCGAACCGAAAGATGCTGGCCTGGACGTTCAAGAAGACCGGCGTACTCAACACCGCAGTCCACCCGATTGCCGGGCCGATACTCGGGGACGCATTTGACGATGCCCAGGAGACGTGGAAAACGACAACCCTGCGAACGACACCGATGCTGCAGAGGTTTCTCCGCGTCAGCCAGCGTGGCCTACAGGACAGGCGATGGGCTGCGATGGAAGAGGGGCGGGGCGACAGCGCGAGGTTCCGGTTGCAACTGCCGACGACGGTTCGCCAGGCAAACGGTGAACAGTACCTGATGAGTCACACCCAGCACTTGCTCGATGACGAGGGCAAACAGAAATTGCTCGTCTTGAACAAGTGGCGATCGATGACCTACATGCCGGCACGCGAGAAAATGCTGGAGGCGACTGCCGCTGGCGACGAGCAGACTTTCAATCAACTGCGAGAGCAACTCTCGACGGTCACGCAGGAAATCATGGCAGCCCCGATCTCCGAGACGCCGCCGTTGTATCTCGGAGCGGTGGCCTGGTCGTTGACCGATCCGTCGTTCGAGAAACCCGGCGAATCGAGCGAACTGAAACTGCTCAAGGTCAACCGCATCGACCTGGGCACTGTCGAATCGTTGATCAGGTCCGAGGCATTACGACGCAACAACATGGAAATTCAGCGTCGGTCGAAACGGATCGGTCGGGAGATTCGCACGCGGCAGTTCCCCAAGTACACCCGCGCACTGGCACAGCGGATCACTCGGGTACGCGACATCTTCGCCGGGCGTAAACCACGCCGCCGCATTGGTCGGGTCGGGGAACGTCGCTGATCAGTCAAGACCGTCGGGTGCCTTGACGATCATCAGTTCCCAGTCAATCGACTCCGGTTGCCTGGCGATGCGATGTGCATCCCAACCTTCCCGGATCTCGGCGCAGACTTCCCGGATCTCTTCCGGGGTCGGCTCGTAACGCACGTGCGATTTAGTATACTTTTTTTTCGGCATGCCCACCCTCCACCAACAGATCACAGAGTTTTATGCCTTCTTCGTTCTCGATCGACGCCAGGAAACGTCCGTATTTGCCCTGTCGCGTCCCTCGAAAGGTACGCACGATACATTCGTCGTCATTGCAGTATTCTTCGATCATGGCAACCAGGGCCGCCTTGGCGACCAGTCCCTCGGGTTTCTCCACCCCCCTGATCTCCGGTGCGTTGATGCCCACGCCGTCGCTCATGCAGAGACGAAGGCGTTCCACCACCTCCACGTGAAACCCCAATTTGATGCGACAATCCAGCGTGTCCGCATCCAAAACTCTCAGGATGGTTGCCTTGAACTTCCAGTCCATTCAAGGACTCCTCGTTGAATAAGGCAGGGCAACTCGATAACGTCTGCCGGTGACATCATAGCAGGATCCTTATTGATTTCGATTCCCGCTTCCTGCAGACAAGTGACCACGAACTCCGAGCAGAAGAATCGTTTGTCGTTCGTGTCGCGTTTGATCTTCAGCCGGTCGCAGATCCACCGGGTGAGCAACCCGAAACTACGGACGAACTGCCAGGGGCTGGCGTATTTCTGTCCCCAATGGGACAACGCCGCCTCGGAGACATCGAACCTGTTGATCGAGATCGGGACCACGGTCTGATACCAGACGAGCGTGCGTCCTTTCTTGAGAATCGTTGAGACGGGAAAGACCCTGACACCCCGGCCTTCCAGGGCCTCAACGACGCACAGTCGGTCGTAGAACCTCACGCAAATGCCGACGTGACTGATGCGGCTGCGAGTTCGGAAACTGATCAGCTGGCTGAAGAACGATTTCGGATCGTAGCGGAATGCCAATACGTCGCCGTTCTGGATCCCGCTGCGGACGAGTGAGTATTCCATTACTTACTCCACCTTTTTGACTCCAGTGACGCTCAATTCCCCATCGACCGTTTCGATCGTGATGTCGAATTCCGTTGTCGCCGCGGGAATGGCCCCGGGGGGTTGCCCTGTCGGAGGAGTGGATGGCAAGAACGACAGGGCACTCACGGCCCCCACACCCCCGAGACCAATCATTGCCGCGGTGACCAGGGCGGTCTTGATGAACCCCGGTCCACCTGGTTGTATCAGCGTCTGCTGTTCCTGTGGGTATGTCCCCACGTCGTAACTGTCGTCCAGGCCGGCATCGCGAGCCAGTGCCTTGCGGCGAATCTGCAGTCGGGCTGCCACGTCGTGCATCCACATGTTGAGAAACCTATTCCGGCCCTTCAAATGGGCCGACATTCCCCTCTCGAAAACTGGTGAGACCATGCAGAAACTCCTCATCGAGTCTACGCAATTCAGCCCAGGTCTGTTTCGCCGCCTCGCCAAGGCGAAGGGCAATGACGACCATCTCCCGTTCCCGCCCGCTCTCATCGAGAGCGAGCAGTCGATCCGCTTCCGACTGAAAGTCCACTAGGCCGACGGGCCGTCTTTGCTCTGGATGAGGACACGCGAGGCGAACGACTCAGCCGCATCGACTTCGCTGTACACCTTGCCGAACGAACGGTCGAGCATCTGGAGGAAACTGTTGTTCGCCGCCGACGCCTGGGCCAATCGCTCGCCAGCACTCGCTTCCAGCAACGCCTGAAGGTCAACTGCCATCGTTCTTCTCCTGTTTAGGCGCGATCTTCACGCGAATGATCGCCCTGAAGTTCTCGCGCCAGTCCTCAAGTGAAAGTAGCCGATCCATCAGCACGTCTGTTTTGCCGACCGGCCCCGGATCCCCGCGTGGACCGGGGGGACCGGGAACCGGCGACCGTTTACTAATCGTTGCGACGAGTTCCTCCAGTTCAGCCACTCGTTGTTTCAGTAACTTGATCTCGCGGGTGCGGTCGATGTCGCCCCAACCGTCCACCAGGGCGACCGGTTTGGCAGCGACCGGCCTGGACAGGACCAGCCGCGGTCTCGCCTCCTTGAGGAACGCGATGAGTTCGTCGTGTCGGCAACCGTAGACCCACTCGTCATCAACGCCGTGAGTCATCACGCTGACGAGATGGTCACCGATGAAGATCCCGCCACCGGAGTTGCCGTTGCGGAATCGACCCACGTTGACACCGAAGACCCAACGGTCGCCGGCCAGGTTGCTGAATCGTTCGCGGTTGGAGTATCTCAACGCCAGGCGTGTCGGCCCCTTGCCTTCCGGCCACCCGCAGCCGGTGATCGGTCCCGCGGGGACACGCTGCGGCACCGTCACGAAGTGCAGCGGTTTGCCATCGATCTTGAACAGGCTCAGGTCGCGGGTCTTATCGACGTGGACCCAGCGTGCCTTGCCCTCGGTCTTGTTGTCGTACCCGGTCCATTCGACTCGTTTGCCCTGGCTGGCGCAGTGGCCGGCGGAAATTCCGTATCCGTCCGCGGTGATGATCGTGCCCGAGCAGCCATCGATCGTCACGCTGGCGCGGACCCACCCGGGATCTGCAGCCGTCAGCGGACTGACCAGGATCAGCCAGACAGCCAGGTATCGATGACCTTGAAGGCAATTGGCATCAATACGCCCAGGCACGCGGCGATGGTACGCAGTTCCGTTCGCAACTTGGTGATCTGCGTGACCAGCGAGTCGCTGCCGTTGCCGCGGTAGATCGTGTTGTCGATCGATGTCAATCGCTGCGAGTGACTTTCGAGTGTGCGCCATAGCTGCCCGTCGAATCCATCCTGGCCCAGTTCGGACTTGATCCGCTCTTCGATTTTCGTGATGCGAATCGCGAGGTCTTCCATGACGTTTCCTTTCGAGTATCTTCGTTTACTGCTCGCCCATAGTCAATAACAGGGTTTTAACGAGTGTCGGCAGATCTTCGAGTTGCAGACTTACCAGCCAGGGTTGGTTATCGGCACGGTGCAGCACGATGGCAACCCGGTCCTCTGCGGCGTCGTCAACGGCCCGGGCGACGACACGCTGCACGTTGATCCTGGAGACACGTTTGACCTCGATCGAGACTCCCGGTTGGCCGACGATGTCGTCGGACTCGTCGGATCGGCCGCAGAACTGCTGGCTCCGGTGCATTTCGACGCCGAAGATCTCTTCCCAGGCTTTCGCGGCTTCGAGTTCGCCACGCTTACCCTTGTCACGACTATTGATCATTCTCAAACTCCATGATGCAACGGCCCAGGAATTCGACGACCTGGGGGACTACTGCGTTTCCGAGTGATCTAAGTCTGTCCACCCGCTTGGGAATCCCATGAGCCACTCGACGAATTCCGGTGTCAGACTCCCAGACTCCCTGCTCGGCTTCACGACGCGACCGAGCAAGCAATTCTCGGGCACGTTCTCCACCGAGCATCCATCCTTGTGATCCCTGCTCGTCGGTGTCGGCCACATCCGCACCATATTTCGAAGATCGCTCCGGCGATTTTTCCCACCTGTTGACCCCACGGCGTTCGCTGCCCTCGGAGTGGGCCACGATCCAAACCCTATCTCGTCTGTGGCGTGCGCCAACACTGGCAGCCGGTACGCAGTGGTACTCGACACGATAGCCGAGCGAGGCCAGGTCTCGGAGAACACCTCCGAAGAGTCCCCCTCGTCGTCCCATTGCATCAGTTGCTGAGAGTAACCCCGTGACGTTTTCACCCAGTACCCAACGAGGTCGGAGTACCTCGCAAATTCTGCGAAACTCGGGCCATAGCCATCGTTCATCGTCTTCACCTTCCTGGCGTCCAGCGTTACTGACCGGCTGGCAAGGCCAACCGCCGCAGATCAAGTCTACCGCCCAGTCCTCGACCGGGTCAGGTGGAAATGTTTTCACGTCATCCCATCGCCGGGCATCCGGCCAATGTTTTGCCAGTACCTTCTGGCAGAACTCGTCCTGCTCCACCTGCCAGGCGATCTCGAAGTCGGGCGATGCCATTTGCAAACCCAACTCGAATCCTCCAATTCCTGAGAAGACGCTGCCCACTTTCACGCCTCGCCCCCCGCGATCGCCTTGTACGCCGCGGCGAACTGTTTGAACAATTGCTCGCGGTTGAATTCGTTCATTTCGCACAGTTTCTGCCAGCCGACACGTTTGGTCGCGGCCATGATCTGTTCGTCCATTGTCCTG
>Ga0208315_1000401_pt1 | contig 33199 bp, 31 predicted proteins | sample MalvireepMed_215_FD_184239 | JGI IMG/M metagenome (GOLD analysis project Ga0208315, IMG submission 184239) | Marine viral communities from the Global Malaspina Expedition - Malaspina viral metaG DeepMed_215 (SPAdes) (version 2) | ecosystem: Environmental > Aquatic > Marine > Oceanic | place...
GGGCAAGGCTGATGGTCGCACCTATCATGGCCGTGGGGCCAGTGAAGACAGGCGCACCATCAAAAGGGGAGAGGCTGCCCTCAGCGGGGGCGAGCAAGAACAAGAATATGTCCTCGCGGTAATACCACGTTAACGCAGCACCTATCCCGAAGGCAATGAACGACCAGACGAGACGCAGGCGGAGACGTTTGCCGAACCGCTGGAACGCGTCACGGTTTGCGCGACGCATAGCCACAGCGGGTTATTCGTCGCGCCGTCGATCACGCCGCATCAGCGATGCGATCCACCCACCACCGCCAAGCAGAACAACCGTACCTGTAACAACAGCCCCTACCATGATCCACTCATTCATCAGATCACTTGCCTTTCGTGATGCTGCTCACTTCTGTCAGCAACTCTATCCGTTTCCTCACAGCAGTACCCTTCAATCGGCACCGCTTTACCATCTTCTCTGCGTCACGCATCCCTGACAGTGTTGTTACCGTTGTCCACGTTCCGACGAAGACCAAAACTTTCGCCAGATCCTGGACGGCACCCTGAAGAAAGGGTCTGTCACTGCTTCGAAACTGCGAACGACCACCAACGCAGCCGCCATGCTTCCAAGTGTATAACCAATCAGCCAGCCCATCAGTCGCCCCTCTTCCGCTTGTTACCCTCAAGTGCGCTCAGTAGACCGTCTACCGCGTCCAGCGTTTGGTCTATGTACGCCCGCACCATATTGCGGAACGGCTTCAACCCAGCACTCTTGGCGCGGGAGCCTATCTCGTCTATCTCCGCCCGCAGGTTCTCGACCGAGAAGGGCTCGTCATCGGCGTCAGCGTCTTCTGCCTTGCGCGCAGCAGGCTTTTCCTTGGACTCCTCTTCAGAAACAGCCTCCTCTGCGGGCGTTCCTTCCTCGTCAGGCACTTGGTCTTCCTGTGGGTCGTCACTCATAATGCACGCACTCTAGCACTTTCCTTGTTTTTGTGACTTGATGTTCATGCTCATATCTACACCTGAGCTACGGGCGTGCCGTAGTCGTCAGGCTCTTCGACTACCGTGACAGGCTGCGGCCTACGGTGCAGCAGCACGCGCCATACGATCAGCAGCATGCCACCGATCATAGCTGTGACCGGGTAGAGGGGGTTCATGATACGTCCACCGCCGTGGTTGATGCGCTGGTGTACGTGTCACTACCCGTACTCACGAACCATCCTTCGGTTCGCATCGCTACACGCACTGGGTCACTGTCATCCTGCGACAGGATGAGTGCTCGCAACTGAACTGGCGTCCGCGAGGTGTAGTTGTGGGCATCCTCGTCTATCGCGTCGATGGCCGCTTTAGCACGGGTCTTCATGGCGGTGCTTAACGGACTCGTTATATCTGCCATCATGCCCCCAAGGCTGCGAGCTTCCGCTCGGCCAATTCCAGTTTGCTTTCCAGTTCGTACTGCCGTTGAGCTATCTGCCAGATAGCACCGTTGTGCAACCGCTGTAGGCCGGTGACATTTATCAGCCCACCTTTAGCGATAGGAGCACCGAGAATCCCAACGTCCACCAGCGTGTCCTCGTTGTACTGGATGAATTCATCCCACTCGCTCTCAATGTAGCCCTTAAACCCACTATCGTGTTTGGCGATGTCGAGTGCGCGTACCAGACTCACGTCATCGTACTCGTCAATCACCGTCACACCAGTCGTCCCGTCCTGGGATGCGAACAGGTCGCCGTCTTCGTCGATAATAAAGCGAGTAAGCATGTTGGTTCCACTCGTACATGCAGCAACACTGAAGACGTTACCGTCGGAAGTCACGGTCGTTTGAACGGCACCGCTACCATCTATCTCATAGACACGGAGGCTTATAAGTCCCACGTTGTGGATGTCTTTGTCCGTACTCGCTGTGCCGCCAACGGCTGTGATGGTCAGGGGCCGTCCAGCCGAGTCTTCATGGAACGCATTGAGGTTTACTCCGCCACTGGCCCCAGACCAGATTGAAAGGGCTGTATCTGTTTCCTCGTATGCCAAGACGTTATCCAGCTTATGGTCAATCCCAGATTGTTTGAGGTCTAGTAGGGCGTTAGTCGCCGAGCCTTGGTTGATTACTAGACCTTGATCCACATACTCATGTGCGGAGTCGCCGATGAACACTCCGCCGCTACTGTCTAGGGTCATGCGAGCCGTGCTGCTGGTCGCACCATTCGCCGCCGTGAAGAACTTCATGTAGGTTTCGCGGTTGCTGCCTGACCAGTTGGAACCGGCGTAACAGACTATTCCATCTACTCCTGCGATGTAGTCATTGGTTCCGTTGGTGCCGTAGAAGTTAATCCTGCCGAGCTTGTCATCGGCTTGGACGGCTCCGCCAGAGCCGCCGAGGGTGCCTATCGTTCCGTGATAACCAAGTCCTAGATTCAGGCTCCCTCCAGTTGCTACGGGTGTCGTAGTGCTCCACCGGACAGCCGATATGCTTGAGTCATCGTCTCCGGTGCCATGCACCTGTAACGCATGATGGTTTCCCCCGAACGATACCGACGTTGTGTTGAATACAAGGGCATCGGCAGATGTGTCGTAGAGTAGAAAAGAGCCAGCCGCAGCCCCAAAGAATTTCACGTCGTAGCCAGTGTCATCGACGCCAACCGTGACGGTGTTGTCTATCTGAACCACACCGTCGATATCTACTGCGTCGAGGTTCGTTGTGCCATCTATGTCCGCATCGCCTGATACATCAAGGCTACCGGCATCTAGCTCGCCCGTTAGGGTGATGTTCCTAAATGACCCGATGTCCTTGTTGCTATCAACAACCACGCCAAGGCTGGCCGATACCGTCCCTGCGGTCACGGCATCTAGGACGTTCAGTTCTTCAGGTGTAGCTGAAATCTGCGTTGTGCTTGCAGCAGCCAATACTGGAAGATATCCAGATTGATTAGGCGTATAAACAGTTCTGTCTGCCGTAGGGTCGATTATCGTCAGTGTTGTCTCGTATCCGTCCGCAGTCGCACCCTCAAATACAATGGCGTTGGCTGCGTTCATCGTCACGGTATCGACAATGGTCTGAGTCCCAGTGACCGTAAGGTTTCCAGAAACCGTGAGGTTGTCAGCAACCGTTACCTCAGAGGTACTGTGGCCCAACGTGATAGCTGTTCCTGACACCCCCGTGCCGATAGAAACGGACTCACTACTGTTGGCTGTATCCACGATCAGGTAGGCATCAGAGCCTTGCTTGATAGTAAGAGCGGTAGCTGAATTGTCATCGACCGCTATGTTGATATCAGTACCATCTGCACTAATAGAATCTAGAGCGATGTCGCCCACATTAGTGATGTCCGCATCACCGAAGGATGTAGCACCGAAGCTGTTGGATGCGGCGGTTGATGTGAGCCCGCCACTGACAGTCGTTGCCCCAGTGATGGTCAACGTAGACCCATCCGAGGACAGGTACTCTCCACCCCTGTCATATAGGTAGAGCTTGTCCACTACCCGTACATCACCGTCCAGCACATCAAGGGCAGTAGCTCCGTTCGTACCGGTGATCTGAAGAACCTCTTCGGAAGCATCCCACGTCAGGTTGTCACCCGATGTGCCTGAGTAGAAGATCACGTCTGTACCGCTACCATCTGTTCCTGTGGTAACGGTGCCTGCAAACGTAACGTTAGCGCCAGCAAAGGTGGCTGCTGTAGTGTCAGAGGAACTGGACTTGATGACGAGTTCACCACCGCTGTTGGCTAGCGTCCCGAAAAGCGTGCCATCATCCTTCAGGAATATGTCGGCCCCACCAGCGTCGAGGATGATATCTGTACCCGCATCAAGCTCGATCCCGCCAGCATCAGACAGGAGTTCGATGGACCCGGTGCCTGTACCTTGGTCTGCGTGGATAACGATTGTCTCCGAGGTGCCACCGTCTGCCGTAAGGAGAACTGCGCCTGCTCCGTTGAGTCCTGACTTGAGGTTGATACCACCAACGTCAGAGAGAAGCTGGATAGATGCAGACCCTTCTGTAGCCGATGTGCCTGTGTCATTGAACAATGTCATAGACGAGGTAGTGCCACCATCCACCGTGATGTTCACGGCGTTAGCTAGGTTGGCGGTACTCCTAATGCCCACCCCACCAGCGTCGGAGAGGATGTTTATCGACTCAGCGCTCTCCGTTACCGAAGTGCCCTGATCCGCATGGATCTTGATAGTGCCGGAAGTGCCTGCATTCTCATGCAGATAGATGGCAGCAGCAGCATCGTTGGTACTTACGAGGTCGATATCCCCAGAGGAGTCCACCTGAACGTCAGTAACGTCCCAGTCCACCGAGCCGTTGACATCAAGGATGCCGGGGATCGTCACGCTAGAAGACGCGACAGTTGCATGGGGGGTGATCGTCATCTGGGCGACGAGGTCGCTATCACTACTGCCACTTGCTCGGCTGTCGAAAGTAAGCAAGCCTGTAGTAGCAGCAGCATTGATTCTCCACACGTCTATGTTTGCATCGGCCCTGTCAGCAAATAGATAGATCGGTGCCGCAGCCCCATTCACGCCGCGTACCTTCAAGGCTGATGTGTCCACCGTCTTCAGGGTTATCTCGTCAGACCATGGGACATACCTGATCTGGGAACCGCTCACTACCTTGATATCGTAGGTTTCAGTAAGGGTTTGTTCTGTAAACGTCCACGTACCATTTGCATCAGTGGTGGTGGTGGTTTCCTGAGTACCGGCAAGGTTCGCAGCAGTCTCCAGTAGATAGACAGTGAGATCGGCTACCGCAGCGCCAGCATCATCACGTACCTTTCCGCTTAGATTGATGTCCGTTATAGCCATGGCTTACCCGCCTCCTAGCCTGGAGTGGTCTTGGTAGTTCAGTGCTTCGCGACAATAATACGTGGGATCACGAAGCAGGTCATCATCGTCGATGAACACTAGCGTGATGTTCTGCCCGGCCATGGCTGCACGAGCCATGATGTCTCGCGCCCGTGCTTCGACGCCGAACTCATAGTGGTAGTACACGCCCTGCACATTGACCGCCAGGTCCGGGGGCTCGGTGAAGAGGAAGTCGATCACGAAGCCGCCCTTGTCGAGACGGCCTCCCATCAAGGGGGATTGGTACGTGAAGTCCTGCCCTGGCTCGAGGCCAAGTTCTATGAATGTCTGATAGGCAACATACTCAGGTATGGAGCCAGCCCAATCAGCAGGAACTTGTATGTCAGCCTGCGTGGTCACGTCATCCCTCTAGAATCATCATCCAACAGACCTTGTCACCGTTGGTGGCTGCATCAGCGTAGAACACATTCGCCGGTACGGAGCCACCAAACTCCCCAAAGTTCAGGTCGATCTCATTGCCAGCACTCAGCTCATAGCCTATCGAGGCAGAGACATCGCTGATGCCCACATAGGCCAAGCCGGAGTTCCCGGCAAGCGCCTTGAGTTTCAGGTACTTGACTCTGTTCGTAGCATTGAGCACCTGTACCGCCGTCCCTGCTGAAGTGACTGTTGTCACGCCTGCATCTACCCTCATCCTTACTCCTAGGGCTCTACGACTTGTATCGTGGTTGAGCCACGCTCGTCATGACCCGTAAATTCCAATCCTTGTGCAGCTACTACGTCAACGTAATAGTTCCTCGTGCCACCCCCATCATCCCTGAACGTGAACTCCACCAGCGTGGTGCTTTCTATGGCGGTGATCAATGCCGAGCGTAGGTCTTTGGGCACGTTGCCTTTGTACTCGTTGGTGAGATCAACATCAACGGTATGGCCCCACTTGGCTGGTAGTTTCTTTCGATATTCCAGAGTCAGAGATACTACGTCTGGCGTCTTGAATTTCTCTAGTCCTGTTGTGGTGGCCGAAGACCGGGCAAGCGTCAGCTTGAATTTGATAGCCCTAAATGCAGTGCCTGCTTTGCTACCAAAGGTATGGACATGGGTTCCAGAAGCGGCCCCCATCACACTGGCATTTATAGGGTCATCGTCGATGTCATAGTACGTCTCTATATAGTTGACAGCGTACTCGACCTTAACGGTCTCAGTGGACGTAAGGTCTTGTGCCTCTGTCCGAAGGCTGAGTGCGAGCTTATCAACTTCGGATTGACCCGCATTGAACCACGGTGTCTCGTGGATACTTTGTAGAGCGTAAGCGAACTCTGATACTTCTGAAGGGTTGATGATGTCTTTGGGCAAATCCATGAAGTGGACGATGTCGTTATGCCCCCACCACACCCGGTACTCACCATATGCATCAGAGACATGCAGCGCATCGAAGCCCTTACCAGATGTACCAGAAACCCACTTCACCTCCCAGCCCATATCGTTATAGCCGAGGATCGAGCTATTGCCAGAACTAGGTTCCATAGTCCTAGCCCCATGATGGCTGATCCATTGATAGGGAAGAGAAGTAGCAGCGAGAGAGCTTGGTGCTGCCGTTGCATCTATCCCAACGAGCAGTTCATTGTGAGAGCCAGCCATATGGCGTATGGCCCCTCGGTATCCTGAAGGCAGACCATCGTCTCTATCTGGCCCCACTATCGTGATGACAGCGGCATTGTTCCCATTGATGTACTTATAGATGCCATTGCCCGATGGGATGTAAACCGAGTCACGCCATCGAGTGGTTCCCTTACCGTTGTCCGGGTGAACAGGGAAGTCCATCTGCGTGTCTTCCCACATAGCGTTGTCTGCGTTGTGGGCAAACAGGCCGTGCGTGGTAGCGGCGTAGATGATCGGCACACCTATGGCATTACGAGCTACGAACAGCTTGGTGATCGAGCCTGCTGGCAAGGGTAATTGAGCGTCATTGACCTCTGTGCCTATAGTTGTGGAATACCAGAGTAACCCGCCATAGCTGATACCCCAGAGTCTCTCATCCCAGGTCGTAAGGTATTTGGTGTCTTTGCCATTAGCAGCCGTAGTCCAAGTAGAACCATTGTAGTAGGTGTAGTTACTTCCGTTAGAATCATAGTGGGCGAAAACGAGGTAGTCATTCGCTGAGGCGTCTGTCCAGACAATCGAATCTGTGACCTGATCTGCCGTGGTATCGAGCGCACTTCCCCAGCTACCGCTTGCATTACTGTATTTGTAAATCTGTGCGTCTGCACCAGAACCTGCATTCCATGCTGCATAGACTTCATTCGCATAGGTATCTATCGCGCCTATCGTCGCACCGTTGATGCTATGAGGAGGGGTAGTGGTCTGGGTAACGAGGCCAGGTAGGACGAGATGGTTCTTGTACCGAAGTTGCGAGGTACTGAACCAGGCACGGTTCACCTCTCCGGCACCCTCCATACGGTTGATACCGATACCACCGCGCCAGTCAGTCCAGGCGATGATGCTCGAGCGAAGCTGCGAGTCCTTGGTGGTATCCCCGATGATGACCTTGGCCGGGTAGAGAGACGCTAACTGAGACCGTACAGGTCTGGTTAGTGGGTAGTACGTGCCATTGAGATAGATCTCATTCTCTTCGACGACTGAATTCGCCATCAGTCCACAGACCTCACATTAGCCAGCATGGGGAAAGCCCTGCGGGCACGCTGCGCTTGGTCTACCCAGAATGCACTTAGCTGACGCTTTGCGTCCGGGTCTGTAGCTGGGCCGCCAGACGTTGAGAGAAGTAACAGAGAGATGGTATTAGCGATAATGTAATCTTCATCTATCTCTGTGGTATCTGAGTCAGCGGTCATCAGCGCAGGCTTGTCGCCACCGGTGAGCTTGATGAGCGCATAGCCCACAGCGTCCTGGCCGTCCCGCACGAGGATCAGGTCGCGGGCCTCCTTGTCGATCTTCCAGTTGCGCCGGTCAAGGGTTTCCCACTCAGCAGTGTCGTTGTGAGCCACGCGGAGTTCATCGAATCGCACTGTATTCGTACCTGAATTCGCGTTGTACTCGATCCCAACACTAACGATTGCAGTGTCTGACTCAGGGTTCGCGAGTTCTATTCGGAAGAATGTCCATGTATCGGCTGAAGCCGCAGGAACCGCAAGAGTCTCAAGGTCATTTCCATCACAGGTACAAGTTGCATTGTCGAGACAGATATTGAAATCTCCAGCCGCGATGGCTGTAGTAGCTTTTACCCAACCCTCAAGATGGGTGTACCCAGAGATGTTGAGTGAGTTGAACGAGTCGCTGATGAAGCTACCATCGCCTGCTGAGGTAGTGATCTTGAGCGAGGAACCACGCTTGTAGTCCTTGCTATCTACCGCCTGCGTCATCTCGGCATCAGTAGACTCATCGAACGTAACACCGCAAGTATGGATACTTGCACTGCTTATCCTGGCCCGGTACTCGATCTTGGAGATCATCGAGATACCTGACGGGATATCGAATCGAACCTGCTTCCCATCGCCGTGCAGCGTGATGTTTTCGATGGGGTCGTAGACCCAGCCCGTCGCAGCCAGGATGGACTGGTTGATGAAGTCATCTATGTGGTCAGGACTATAAGCGCCGTCCCACAACTCATACGATTCTGAAGCCGTTGAAGCCGTAGCGGCAGGCATGAACGTATGGGTGGTGACGTTGTTCGTGATTGATGAGTCAGTGATCCGCCTCGTAAGGGTGTCGTTACTGCCACTAGTGAAGCGTATCCATTTGCCTATCTGGGTATCAGCCCCGCCGAGAACGATGCTGTTATCGAGAAGCGTTGTTGTGCTACCACTTTCAGTAGCAGCAGACACATAGAGACCACCGACAGCACGGCCTACGTGCTGCCTTAATTGCTCACGGGTTCTCCCTTGTATCGCAGGCATTGCATTTCCTTCTTACCTAACGAGTGGGCTTTCTGAGCTTGCGGCCCCGTTGGGGCTTTACGGCTCGAGCAGCGATGATGAATCGAGGATCTTTGAGCCGTTCCTTCTGTTCCTTGCTCAACTTGCTAGGCTCTTGGGACGGCATCGCTAGTACCCACCCTTCTTCTTCTTCTTGTTATTGGTCATCTTCTGCCCAGTACGCTTGGCGTATTTGCTCGCAGCCTCTTTGCCACGAGAGGTATAGGGGAATTTCTTACCACCTACTTTTGGCATGACTATTTCCCTTTCTGACCGTGCCCGTTCTTAGCCTTCTCTAGCTCCTCGGTCAGTCGAACATTCTCTTGCATGGCACTCTCGAAAGCGAGGTTGGTCGCTTCCAGTTGCCTGGCAAGAGCATGGTTCTGCACCTTGAGCGTCATGATCGGGTCGGTATTCAGCACGGCCTGGACATCGTCGCTGGTTATCTGTAGATCCATTTCCTCTTCCTAGTAATACAGTTTGTTATTGGTGCTCTCAGCCCTACGGTCGCGATGCACTCTAAAGTCATGAAGCGCCTTGCCTGCCTCTTTCATCTCGGCGTGAGTAGCAGGTCGCTTGTTGTACTTCTGCTTCGCGTCTCTGATGTAGTTCTCAGCCGCATAGCCCATCTGATCTTCTATCTCGGCATCGCTGGTGAACTCATCAGCCATCACAACTATCTTCTGCTTATGCTTTACACCGAACGTGTCGGTGTAATGCACCTCCATCTGCTTGGAGACGATAGTTCCGCCTGTTTCCTTATTCCGCCCAAGGGGGGTGGTACGGATATACCGCCCCCCCTCAGGTAGCCATAACTCCTGCATCTATGCCCTATTCCTTACGCCCTAATATTCAACATAACCAGCCCCTTGTCACCAGCTATAGAAGCAACTCCCATAGCAGTTCCGATAGAAATAAGGTCAGTTGCCCCAGAACTATCTTGTAGGGTAGCCGTACCATCCTGCCCTGATACTTGGGACACTTCAATGGAATCACCAAGGGTTAGTACCGTAGTACCACTAACTGCAACCGAGGAAATGCCTGAAGTCTGGAGCCAGCAATAGTAACTAGCCGTTACAGGTATAGTTGTTACACCAAGCGGCCCAGTTGTCTGAGTGCCATCACCGTCAATCTTCTTCACCTCTGTATAAGGGTTGTAAACCAACTGAGCCTCAGTGGAGGTGGTCAGTGCAGTTCTAAGACCGTCTGGCTCATCAAGCGTGATTATTACCGTGTTGTCGTCAGATGCATCATGGGCGGGGTGGGACTTGATTCGGTAGAGCTCGCCCTCTCCAGCTTCATCGTTAAAGACTAGATATCCATCTGCGTACTGGTCTTTGGTTAGGTCTGTAGTGGGTACTTCAAGACTGATGGTTGTATCACCAACACTGTGAGCCAAAATTAGGGTCAGGTCCATGTCGTGATCGCCCGCTAGTGCCTTACCATCTACTATAAATCCTGCGGTACCAATAGCAGCGGAACTATTCTGAGCGTAGTAAAACACTCTGCCATCAGGAAGCATTGCACGCGTTCCGAGCTTTTGCTTCTGTGCAGAAGTCTCAACTTTCTCCTGTCCATAACTCAAATAAACCGTCGTCGGGAATGCCATATCTTCTCCTTCTACAGGTTCAACGTCCTGTGAACGCCGTTGTTGATATATCGCTAGGCACGGCCTTCTTTACACCTAGCTAGCTTTGAAGTGAGGCCCCATCTGCCTCGTCCCTTTTCTTACGGGCTCCGGTTCTTCCTGGGGAGTCGGGGCGGCAGGTGTCCCTACCGCCGCTCGCTCCTTGCACCATTGGCATTCACAGGTATCGCTAGGAGGCCAGGTGAATAAGCCGATCTTTGACTTCTTCATCACGTAATCGGGGTTGCCGGGAACATTCTCTATGAAGGTTCCCACACCATCTGCGATCCCTCCTTCTGCGAAATAAGAAGCTTTGTGTCTGTACAGTATGGTCTTTGGCTGCCACTCGTCTATATATCTCAATGAGTAGCCTATTCCTACCAACTCATTCTGCATCTTGTTTCGTTCTGTTATTCCTGCCAAGACCTACTCCTAGATCCTAGTTATTACTGGCGAGTGTGGTGACATCGAACGTGATGCCTGCTCCACGGCTGTCATCAAGCTCGAATACTCCGTAGTCCGCAGTCATCACCACTTCGGTTGCCCGAAGGGATGCGTCTCGCTGACGCTCAGTGCGGGTATCAACACTGGTCAGTGACGCCATCGCCGTCTTGTCAGCGATGACACCGATACCGTCTCCATCAGAGTCCTCGGTGATGTTCCCATCCTCGAAGATAGAGACACCGTTCATAGGGCGAAGGCCACTCCAGAAGTTCCCGAGGAGATCTTCAGACCAGCCATGAGGAATACCGTTGGTCACCGCGGAGGCCACCGTTGCAGCTTCCTTGGAAAGGTAAGCAACTGCGTTTGGGTGGTGGAGGATGTAGAGTTGGTTCCCAAACTTGTTGGCCTTTGCGTAGGCGATCACAGCTTGGACGTTGGACGCCTTCATGAACTTCGTTGCGGCACCAAGTTTCGTCCCGCCGTTCAGGTTGGTGTAGAGGCCCAGCACATCTTCGTCTTTCTTGCGGGCCATGCCGTCCCCGAGTTGTCTGCCGATCATGGAGAACACGTTGTCTGCGGCTTGCCGGACCAGCTTGTCGGTCAAGATGACCTTGGCTCCCACCTCGGATGCGGTAAGGTCTACCGTGGTCATTCCGATGTCTTCCTCATCGATGATATCGATACCGTCTTGAAGGTCGCTCATCGACATCTGCCCAACCTTGGGCACCGTTACCTGCTTGGCACCCTTTGGAAGGCTGAACGGCTCGATAAGAGCTAGTGCAGGGGCGTTGTGCTCTTCGGTGTACCTCGCCGAAGCAAGGATGATCCTCTGAGCATTCTCGAGATTGCCAGTCGTTGCGGTCGTTGCCATAGGAAGTCTCCTTTAACTCCCGAAATTCAAACGTCGTGCGGCCCTTGTTGCCGCCTCTGACCTATCGCCGTTGATGTAGGCGTCCAGCAAACGGTCCTGATTGGTCGTGACCTCCGCCGATCCCTGACTATTGTCGAAAGTCTGCGGTCCGACACGGCCCTGCTTCAGCCTGTCTATCTCCGCTCGTTGAGAGCGGAATTGGGCGATACGTTTAGCTTCGATATCCATCTCTTGAGGAGTCCTGCTCCTCGTCAGAGCCTGGATATCTGCAAGCGCTTGTTTAGGCAGCAGGTTGTACTTCTGTGCATAGTGCATCGCAGCATTATTCCTGCCTTCTACGAAACCGACGAGGTCGAGAGCCTTCGCATCTTGGTCTCTGGCTTTCTGTGCGTGAGCGAGGTGTTGCCTAGCTACCAGTCGAGCACTCTGTGGGTCGGCACCCTGTTCCTGTGCCCTGCGCTCAACCGTCTGAGCTTCACGCATGAGTTGCTGCTGCCATTCCTTCTGGGCATTCGCCTGTCGGAGGCGCTGCAACTCCACGAGTTCTTGTACTTGATTGCCAGGTAGCATCTCCTGCGGAGGGTCTAATGACGGAGTGCCATCTTCATCGAGGGCTGGTGCCCCTGGTTCAGCCGGAGCCCCAGGGACTACCTCTGTCGGTCCTGCTTCTACGACTGGAGCTTCTTGTACCTCTTCCGGTTGCCGTTGCTCTTCAGGTGCATCGGCATCACCTAGATCTAACGTGGTTGATGGAACAGCTTGTTCCGGCTGCTCTTCGTTGATCGGGTCCGTTGTCATTACCATTTCCTACTCCTTCGGTTCTAGTCTCGACTTTGTCTTAAAATAAAGTCAAGGCGCTAGGATAGCCCCTGCCGTAACCTTAGTTCTTGGTAGCGTTCTTTCTTCTGAAGTCTTTCGCCATGGCTCCAAGGTGGTGCCTTCACTGACAGCTATCACGAACTCCGTCATATTCGGTATCAGCTTATCGCCCCTACGATGTCGCTCAAGTATCGAAAATGCCTCTTGTGCCCGTCGACTATAGGGCTTTTTATTGGTGCTGTAGCGTTTGTCTAGAATCGCGAGCATGCTCTCAATAAGCGCTCGACCTTCTCTCTCTGTCTGATACTCTGTTCCTCGTAAGTTCTGTGCTGCGGCATCTCTCATATTGAAGTAGCTATCCATATATGTCTGTCGCAAACGGTCGATATCTTCGAGATTTATGATACCCGCTGATCTCGCTTCCGTAGCGATATTTTTCTTGGCATCACTACCTGCCGCTTTCCATTGGATGTAGAAGTTCTCTACCGTCTCTCGATCGAGACCGCTGGCTTTCGTTAGCAAGTCGATCCCTATATTGTCGAATTCATAGTAGGTATTCCCATCGACCAGGGGTTGCCTGCTGATGTACTTCTGCATCTCGAATAGCGTTTCTGTAAGTGGCGGCGAATCCTTTACCATCGAGTCTTCTACACGCCAGAGATATCTCGTTAGCCGTTCTCTAGCTATCGATGGGTATCGTTCCTCCATCATCTTGTACCAGTGTTCGGTCTTCTTGTCCTTCAGATTCCAATCAATCGTTCCGTCGAGACCACTTACTATCGACGGCAGGATTTTGCCTTCTTTATCTTTCGTCTCTTCATAGAAGGTGTCGAAATAGAAATACTGGGCTGCATCGTAGATATCTACGTCCCATTCACTGACGTTTCTCGATAGTTCACCCTCACCGAACAAATCCTCAACTACTTTGTAATACGTACCTCCCGGTGCAGTAAGGATACGCCTGGCTTTGGCGAAGTTGCCATTCACCGTTCTCATATACTTTGAATACGCTTTGAGATCTCCAGGCCATAGGTTTACATCCTCAGTGACTTGTTCCCCGTCCTCATTGATATAAGTAACGGTAATCAACCCCTTTCGCCATCCTGGGTCAGGGTTGTTATAAGCATCTTCAATCGCTCGCACCGCATCTAGCTGTCGCCTATCTATTGCCTCTCTCTCTAGCTTGTACTGATCATAGGCACTTGCACTGCGCGCTCTGCGTTCGTTGATCCTCGACTCGAAGTCAGCCATCTCTTCGGGAGTCATCACGTCTTTGAATGCTCCGCTGGAGATCATCTCTTTGATCTTCTTCTTGTGGTCATTCGCTATGTCTTCCCACTTAGGAACCTGATCGCCGAGGCGTCCCCGGAACGAGATGCTGACACTCCAGTCCTCTCCGATATCGACGGCACGTTTCCACCAGGCTTCGCCTGCCTGCGCCCAAAGCTGCTCCATCTCTTCCTCGGTCATCGCGCCCGTATCAACGCCGAAGACCTGTAACTTCTGCTCATGGTTCATGTTCTCGAGGATATCGTTGTATGCCTCGTTCTTCGCTTCGTTGATAGTCTCGTATGCGCTCTTAACACCCATAAGCTGTCCGGCAGTCTGGCCTACTCCGGCGGCTATCGTGCCGATGCCCTTCAGGGGGTCGCTCGTTAGCTCATTAAAACCACCGAACACTCTGCTTACAATCGATTGCTGGCCTGGCTGACTGAAGGCAAACTCGGACCAGGCGAAAGGTGTTAGGTGTTCAGCGAATTGGTCAAGAAACCATGCAGCTTGTTCCCCTAGAGAAGAATCTTTCGGCGGTGCCGTGCTTCTGCCGATAACATCCGATCCGAAAGCCATATCCAGACCGTATCCAGTTCCTGGCGCACTGACAGCACTGCGTAGAGCCGAGAGGCTTGACCAACCCTCTTGACCCACATTCGCAAGTATCAAGAGAGGAAGCGTCGTAAGTCTCAGCATGCCATCCCATGGCCCCAAAAGGCTGACATCTATCGGTCCGGCATGGACACGCAAGAAGTTGGGATTGAAGTACCACTGTTTCGTGGCTTGATTCCTAACGAACGGGTTGATATCGGTCTCTTCCCCCAACAGTTCATTGATCATGAATGTCAGATAGGTAGCATTGCCGAATGCCCTGCTCAGATGTTGAGCCGCAACCCTTTGCTGCGTAGTCTTCGTAACCCCTGGCATCAATCCTTGTGCTGCAAGAGAGAGCATCTTCATGCGTGCATGGAGAAAACGAGGGGCGAACAACAGCATCTGACCAGGCGTGCCGAGAAACCCACGTCTCCCCACACCTGACATGAAGTTTGCAACCGTAGCTATCTCGGTAGCAGTACCATCTTGGATTAGTTGCTGCGCGGTCTTGCCCGTACGCATCATCTCGATAGCCATATCGGTATCGAAGCGCTCATATCGAAATACGTTGCCGTAGTGCGTAAATACTCTGTCGAACTTTTTGATTCCGGGTAGAGAGCGAAGTCCCGCAGCGCTAGTGTAATTAAGGTCTGGTGCATTCTTCAGTATCGCGAGGCCAGCATTCGCAGCATCTGTCGGAGTTAGCGTGCCCATCTGGAGGGCCATCTGCTCCTGCCGCCAGAAGTACTCACCGACAACTTGGTCTCCATTGTTACCAAAAGCATCCCAGCTTGCTCTGAGCGCAGTGAAGGCGTCCCCTCGCCTATCGATCTTTATCTCATTCGCACCAGTACGCAGATTTATCACTCCGGCACGATCAAGGGTATCCCCTAGAACCCCTGTCCATCCCTGTATGCCGAAAGCGCTGAAGTCACCTGTGGCACCGACCATCCTCATGTACGAGTTGACCCTAGCCAAAAAGATAGCATCACTGGCTTTTTCACGAACGAGGTTCGAGGACAATATGGACTGAGCTAAGACCTTGGGGAAATACAATCCTTCGAGGCCCGTGCCGGTAGCTTCAGCGACACCGGAAATGCTTTTGTAGTCTTTGAGTACGGCTTCCTTCGCGTCGTCAACAGCCTTTTTATAAGCTGTCATTGCATTCGATATTCGAAGCACATCTCTAGTCGCGATAGCCCACTCGCCCTTCGCTGCTTTTACTGTTTTTACCCACTCATTGGCCTGCTGCTGAAGAGTATCCAGGTGCTCGAAGATGGTCTTATTCATCCCGACATCGTTGTTACCGTAGATAGGACGTAAACGAAGCCAATAATTCATACTCTGGAAAAGTTTTTCGGCTTTGTTTATCTTCTGTCCCGTACCTTTTGGATTGATATCGCGCTGACGCTTTACCGCATACGCGAGAGCATCTTCAAGCTCCTGGCCCTGTTTCAGGAGATGCTGATACCCGTCGCTATCCTTTAGCAGATCATCAACTGTTCCATTAGGGATGTCGTATGCATCAGCTACACGAGAAACGAATTGGCCTGACTTGACCGCCATGATGTGCCTGGCGACATAGGTGGCGTAGTCGTCCATCGCCATGGATGGATCGATATACCATTGCCCAGCCCATTGGCCTTCTGCTTGAGAGGTAAACTGCCGCCTCTTGCTATGGGTGGTAGGAAGGAACTGGCCTGTCTCATCTATTTTGAATGCGAGTTCCGGCTGAGGATCTTCCATTGGGAAATGACTGTCAGTTACCTTTCCCCCACCCATGGCATTCCTCGGGTAATAGGTTCCTCCAGAGCTTATAGACCGACCAGTGAATGCGTGGGTTACACCAGATCCAGCAGCACTAAGGGCAGTCTCGAGTTCACGGGCGATGTTCGCCATTTCCTCGAATACGTCGTAGGCATTCATCCAGTCGCCTTCTATCGGATTCCCCTGCCCATCGATGCGCTGTACAACGTTCCTGACAGACCGGAGTGGAGACCTATAGAGGCCAAGGTGTTCGATGATATCGCCTATGGATGGATCGAGATTATCGGCAACCCACTCTGTCTGATTGAAGACCACGTTGGTGTTTGGGTCTCTGGTGGTTAGGATATTGCCAGCAGCATCGTAACGGTCGACCTGATGTATAGGACCGGCAGCTTTGCCTGTGTTATCGAGGTAGTAGGTAGGAAGTCCCGTCATGGACTCTACATTTATCCGTGTATGCCCACGCAAGGTGTACCCAGATTCACCGATACCTTCCTCGAATAATCTATTTTGAACTGCAAAATGCCTACTTCCGACAGTGGTGGCCTCTATTACGTCCGGTGGAACTACGGCAGATGGTATGTCAGGCAGCACGACGCTATGATTCCCACGATTCTGAGCGTCCGTTGCACTACCTCTAACAAGTCCGGTAAAGCTGTTTCCACTAGCAAGAGTTAATTCCGCTTGTTCATCGAATTGCTCGGCTGCACGTCCCGTGTAGCCCCCGACATTCCAACGCAACATGCCTGCTTTCTCGAGAGCGCCGATGTAGAAGTAGGTCTGCGACCTGGCTTTGGCAATCAATGCTTCCTGTCGATTCAGCCATTGATCCTGCACCGTCGTGATAGTTTCCCCTACGCGTCTGCCAAACCTAGACGATCTACTCGCTTTTTCTACTGCCTCTGGATCGACTCTGGCTTTGACACCGAAGCGAGCTTCCTTCATCCCTCTCAAGAACTCAGTGAGATTATGTCTGATCTGAACAACGCTATCGTGGATCATTTCCATATTGGATAGATCTTTATTGAGTAGCCTCTGTCCCTCTGGAGAGGCATCGACAGGCCTAAAGGAATCATAGATAGCGTTGCCTGTTGGTGGGGTAGGATCACTACCCTTCGGGTGTGTACCCCAGAACCTTCTTCTCCACCACGGCGTGCCGTCTGCACCAGCACTGTCTAGGGCTTCGTTACGCCATAGGTCAGCTCCGCGCTGTCCGAAATGAAGTTGAGTATTCTCATTGAGCTTGCCTTCTCTGGCAGCTTTCTCGACGACATTCGTTGCCCTGCGGTTCACATCCGAACCCAGCGCACCACGGTTCAGTGCATCCCGGCGGAAATAGTTCACCGCTACTTTCAGCCCGCCTTCAGTTGTCGGATACAAGCTGGGATCAATAAGCATCCTTCCTGTTTTCCATGTCCCCGTAGTCGCCTTCCAAGGAAGATAAACACTCAAGCCTAGAGCCCTGCCTACTGTGGCTCCGACGGCGATATCGGTATATCGAGGCATATGGAATATCTGATTGACGCTATGCCCAGCAACAGATACTGCCTTGCCAGCAGCACGGCCAGCGACCTCTCGTTTAGCACCTCTGCCTGCTTGGCTCTGTGCGATCTTCACGCTGGCCCTAGTAGCCGCTTGAAGGGCTTTCCTGCCCACCGCTGCCGATCCTCCAGTGAGTGCTACCTCTGCTGCTATCGTGGGAATATCTGCGCCAACTTCGATCAGTGCACGATTCGAAAATTCCCATGGGCCGAGTTTGCGGCGCTCGGTAAGTCCCGGCATAGCAGCATCTTGGATGTCAGCTTTCATCATGTACTGCTCTTCGAGAGAAGGCTCACGTCCTTCGGTGCGACGCCAATCCTCTTTGGTTTGCTCCAAGAGCAATCCCATCTGTGTCTCATCTGATGGATCGAGACGCTCTCCCCACCCCTCCGGTATCAGACCTTTACTGATATCGGATGTGAAGTCGAGGACATCGCTACCTATCTCTCTCCCGAGATGAGAGGCGAGCCCTCCTAATCCTCGCTCGTCGTAGGTCTCACGCATCTCACCGAGACGCTGGATATCCTCGGTTACTCCATGGCGTGTATAGTCAAGGGCGGTAAGTGCCGCTCGTGCAACAGGCGCGAGTGGCCCTAGCTGATCCATGGAAAACCCACGACCGCCTGCTCGGGTTTCGATGCGCTTCCGCCTGTCCTCTATTTCTTGGTCTGTGAGAGCCATTAGTAGAAGATGTGCCTTGTCCTAGGATCGGTGTAGGTCTTGGTCACGCCGCGCTCGAACTGAGGCAACTGTCCATACCGTTTCGTCCATGGGTCGGTTTCGAGGAATTGTTCGAATGAGGCTGGCTCTCTTCCCTCACGCATTGCGGTTCCCCACGCTCCCATGTATTGGCCGAAGACATCGTTGTAGGCCTGCTGGAAGTAACGTCCGCGGCTCGGGCTAGCTGCACCGAATCGCTGACCGGCAAGTGAACTGTAGTACTGCGGAAGACCTGCGACATACCCTGGCTCCGTCATACTTAATAGCATCGAACCCCAGTCGCTATTGGCTAGGAAATCACCGAATACATTCTCTTCCATGCCATGTTCTCCCTACCCGCCGAATGCCAACCGCCCCGCTGCCTGAGCCGGTTTCCCTTCGCCAGCCGCCACCGCTGGCTTGCTCGCATCGAGCCACCACTGAAGGAAACTTCCCGCTCCTGCTGTTGGATTCTGCCCTATGTATGCGGTGAAGAGTTCATCGACAAGGCTAGAGATAGCTTGGCCCGTGGCTCCAGCATACTGGCGCTCACCGCCCATCTCATCGGGGCGTTGCATCGCCATAAGCTTGATGAGGTTTTGGACGTTCGTGCCAGCCTCTGCTCCGGTGCCATAGGTCTCTCGGTATTGAGCAAGCTCCGCCGGTGTCAGATTTTGTATCGCTGCGTAATTGGGTGTCCCCAATCCATAGTATGCGGACCCATAGCTAGGAATGGCAGAGTAATCAAAGAATTGATCAGCCGTCATCCCTGCCAGGCCAGCGGCGGCATATGCCCTATTACGGATGTCGGCTCCTGTTAATGGAGTAACTCCTAGGTTCGTTCCAGTAGGGACTGCGGGATAATTAAATCCAGGGTTTATACCTCCACCAGCGCCATAGGCACCGAGCCAGTTGGCAAATTGACCACCATATTCAGGTTGCCGCAACTGCCATCTCGCGGTTAGTGGATCTTGTTGCCCCCAGAAAGCTTGCCGTGCTGGGCCTGGGGCCATACCGCTTGCGAATTGATAGAACTGTTGCCCAGGTTGTTGCATCCCTGTGACGCTAGCACCATACGAGGCCAGGATATCTTCGAGCGTTGCCATAGTTCTCTCCTTATTTCACATATGCTCGGAGGTATGATTCGACTGATCTGCCAGAGCGTACCCATGAAGAAAGCCCGCTTGTCATCAATTTCTGATTCTCTATGATGTCGTATCGGCCTGCTCCTTTTGGCGAGATGTAGGTCCCAATCAACGCACCGGTACGGTTTATAGCTTTACTATCGGTTGGGTCTATAAATGCGGCTCGTTGCCACGCCAGATCAGGCCCCGCTTCACTCACAATTTGTTGGTGATCATCGTACGATAGACCTTCGAGTGCTGACATCGCATCTACCATCTCACGTACGCTCTCACGAGTCTCTTCGCTAGTCAGCACAGATATATCACCGAGGAAGTCGCCTACATACTTGCCATAGTCGGTCATTCGGTCTTGGTCACGCTCGGCATCCATCTCCGTCTCGCCTCCCCATCCGTACTCTGGGATTACTCCGTAATCGGTAACCCCGCTTACCGATGGAGGTCGCGTGAGGTAGTAATGCACATCAGCATCAGCACTGAGGTGTGGAAGTACCTGTTGTGCATTGTGTGAAGAGGAGCCTTCTAGCTGGTTGAACTGTCTTTCAAATATGATCGAGTGCGGTGAGATATCTGCCCCTGGACTTCTAAATACATCTGTTAAGGGATCGAGCGGCGTAGGGGTAGGTGTCATTGTCTCCGGTCCGTGAGGAAGGGTTGTCACGGTCAATGGTTGCGTAGGCTTATCCGTCGTAGGGGTAAGGGCAGTAGAGACAGGATCAGTAGGATTCCATCCGGGGAAAACAACATCGAGTGCATTGGCGACATTGCCTAATTGCTGCTCATTCATAGCGTCACTAACTGCATTCTTATCATCTTCATCGAGCGTACCCCAGTACGTCATCGCACTGGCAAGGTCTTCGGCAGGCCGGTCTCCACGCGGTAGACTCTGGTCAAGACCCCCTCCTCCAAAAGGTAAGTATCCACTCTTCATACCACCAGTATCGCCGCCTCCGCTAGACACAGTGGTCGGTGAGTAGTCTATTGCGAGATTTGGCTGAATGCCCGGTCCGCCATCAGCAATCGTAGTATTGGTTCTTTCTATCTGTCCAAGTATGTTGTCTATCGAGTCTATGACGAAGCTTGATGTGCCCTGATCTCGCAACTGATTGACGAATATCCGCACATCCTCTGGCAATGCCCATGGATTCGGGTCTGTAAGCGAGGCAGTGAGATCCGAGAGAAACTCGGTGATAGATTCGGTATTACGAAAATCGCTATGGAGATCGGCCACGGCCTCGTTCGCTGCTGTCGTTTGGACCACTTGCTCCATATGACTTGCGGATGCTCCTGATATTCCGGATGACATTCCGAAAATGTCACGACCTAGGTTCTCGAAGGTATCCGTAACGAAATCAGCGGCAGTATTGAGCCAGTCGAATGCGCCTCCACGATCTTCTTCAGGCGCGCTTACTCTATCAAGAGGTGAGGCATAAGCAATCTCGGGTGAGAGTGGATTAAGTTGGTTTAGCCAATCGCCTGCCGTATCCCACATCGAGTTGAGACTATCGATCCAGCCGTTATCGACTGCCGCGTCATCGATGCTATTGAGCAGGTCATCTATCCCGTCACCGGCATAATCCAGTACCATATCAGTACTGTTGAAAGCTGCATCGAAGTCGTACGGGTCTGCGCCACCGAGGGCATCTATGCCAGGGTAGAGACCGATGAGGCTATCGACCTCGTTCTGCTCGAGACTCGGACCCCACGGAGTCAGCATCCCCATCATGGGAGCGCCCGTTCGGGCTTCTACTCCCTTCTGGTAGACGGCCTTCTCCACCGCGAACGGATCATTGTTCTCTATCTCAAAGGGATCGAGAGTAGCTGTATCACCGTACCCAAATATTTGATTGATATGGTTATCCATAGCAGCGTCAAACGTCAGGTCGTCAAACCACATATCGTAGATGACAGCTTCCGGTGCGCCCGTGTAGACAGACTCGAATAGGTCAGGGACATGGTCGGTGTTATGTGGCATCTACGGACCTCCCTGAGCCCCTGGACGTGGCGTGCCTGGTGGCACGTTTGGACCCGGTTGCGGTACGGGCATAGGCGGAGGAACGCCCATCATGGCGTTCGGCATCACCTCTGGTGCCATGGTTGGAGGGCCACCGGGAGGCGGACCCATGGGCGGACCTCCGCCAGGCATAGGTGGGCCTTCACCGGGCATAGGTGGCCCCATAGGAGGCTGTGGCGGCGCTGGGGGTGCTGCTCGTTGCTCTGCCATCTGACGCTTCTGCATCAGCACGCTCATCAATTCGCCGAGGTAGAACTTCGCGAGGTCCGATCGCCCCTGGCGCTCTGCCGCACGCAGGAGGGTCCATAGCGCCGCCTCGGGCAGCATGCGCTCGGCCATCTGTTCCTTGATGGCGTCGTCCATCTGATCCGCGTCCTGTAATGCGAGGATGCGGTCTCGGATCGCGCGGTCGGAGAGTAGTGGGGTGGGGCCTTCGCGGGCGATCTGGGCCATGGAGTAGCGGGTCATGTCGTCCTGCGGTAGCTGTCCGACGAGGGTGACCACCGGTTGGCTCGTGCCCTTGATCATCTCGGTGGTTATCTCTTCGGTGAAGTAGACACGGTTCCTGTCCATGCCCGATATCTCCATGGACTGGAACGCTCCCTCAGAATACTGGTCTGCTATCAGGTTGAAGATCATCTGATAGGCCTTCTCGACACCCCGCAGATACTTCGATACGACGGTCTCCACGCCCTGTCTGAGCGTATTGATCGCGAACCCGGAGAGTTGGAAGGGAAGCTCGCCGTACACTGAGTAGGGAAGGGAGCCGCGCTGCATCTCGCCGGAGACGAGTGTCATGAAGGCACCTGTCTCCTTCGCCATCTCCAGCAACCCGAGCGGTTCCACGTTCTCGTTCTGGGCAAGGGCGATCTCTGAGCCCTCCAGGTACGGGTCTTCGTCGAGAGACTTCGTCCCGTCGCGGGAGCGGACGATGAGGCCCTGCCTGCGCGAGCGGGCGGTCAACTCCAAGAGCGTGCTCATCATCAGGTTGTGCTTCGGGTAGAGGTCTCTCGTGGCCCGGAACACGGACTCGCCAACGTCGGCTATCGTGTCTCTCATAGAAGACTGGGTAAGACTCACGATATAGGGGTTCGCCCCGATGGGGCCGATGAAGGCGGGCACCTGATCAGCGCCGTGGCGCTGTTGCTTCTTCACCACCCGTAGCAACGGATTCCTATCGGAACCGTTGTGGATGATGATCGTGTTCATCTCCTTGTCATAGAAGTCGTAGACATCTATGCCATCGGCAGAGTAGGGCGCATCCCAGTCGATCTTGATGTTGTACTGGGAGAATATCTGGTCTTTCGTCTTCGGAACCTTGTAGCAGGCCCATTCCAGACCTTCCGGCCCCGTTCCCCAATAGGTATGAAGTGGGTCCCACGGGGTGATGTCCACGTAGGTCGAGCCGTTATCTCTCTTCGCCAGCAGTGCCCTGCCTGCGTACCAGCCACGCACCGTGACGTACCAGGCAAGTTGGTCTCGTATCTCCGGTAGCATCATGCGGGAGAGACGCTCGTTCGCGGCCCGTTCCACGCCTATCAGGAATCGCTCCTTCATGTCGTTGCGTTCCCTTAGCTCCGGGTCTGCTCCGTCATGGGGGATACGCACCGTCATATCGGCCCCTGCTATCCAGCCGATCACCTTCTCCGCATAGGTCTGCGGCTCGTTCGACGTGTAGGACTGATAGCCTTCCCCGGCGTTATACGGCTCCAGGCGATAGAGGGCGTGATCGTCCTGCATGCGCTGGCGCAGCGGTTCGGTCGCGTCATAGTGCCCATCTACGAGGGCTACGATGTCTTCAGGCCGTCTTCTCGCCACCTATGCCCACCTTTTGACACGGATATGTTCTCTATCTTGGACGTATCCGTATCCGAACCGGTCGATAAGCCCGTAGATCATGGCTTTGATGCCGTGATTATTCTTGTCCTCTGGCACGTCCCCGACGATAGACCCATCTCTGTCGGTTTTCCAGCGGTATGCCTTGGTCTGTCCATCGAATGGGTTCGGCGCAGAGCCGAATTCAGACAGGATACCGTGGCATCTCGGCGAGAATACGATACGGGGGGCGTGTGTCTTCGGGTTGATCTTCAGCCAGCCCTTGAGCCGCTCCGTTCCCTCGTTGATCCTCACCTTTTGGGAGGAGAGGTAGAGTCCGGTCTGTTGGAGCCAGACCTCCGTCGGTGCCGCCATCGCTTGGTGCTGCGTACCGGCGATGTCGATGACCCCGAACTTAACGTCGGGCCACCACTCTCGAGAGCGGGCGACATCGATGATCTCGTCGGTGACGAGTCCTTGCTCGTAGATCTCGTCGATGACGCAGAGTTGTTCTCCTCTGACCTGAACCACCTCCACGGCATAGCCGCCCGTATAACCTGGGTCCATCCAGAGATGGACCGGCTCACCTTTCTCATAAGAAATCTCACCGATATGCATGTCAGGGCGAAACTCGGTGAAGACCAACCCCTTCGGGGGGCTGGGCTTGCCCTCTATCCGCTCCATGAAGAAGTCGTCGCTCGAAGCCTCTCTCAATCGCTGGATCTCGGGGTCGTTCGCACCGCCGGGATAGAGATGGACGTTCGTGTAGCTCGGTAGCGAGAAGGCTCGTGCATCCCTATCGGCACCTGATGCCCATGCCGTGAACATCTGGGGATACCACCCGAGGCTGCCCTCGAACGTACCCGAGAGGAACATCCATCCCCTCTTCGGCGCGCACCTTCCGCGCAGCCTGAAGAAGGTCTCCAGATCCAACTGCGATGCCTCGCACCCCAATATCCCGTCCGGGGCCCTCATCGCCAGCGTACGGGGGTCTTTCGCGGACTTCGTCTCTATCCGGGTGCCGTCCCCCAATACCAAGTGCCCCGGATCGACCCGCTTGGAGGCGGAAGAAAGGATACGGAGCGCGGAGAAGTCCTCTATCAGGTACTCAAACTCTGCTCTCGTTCGTTCGTAGTCCGCTGCGACGAGCCAGTACAGCCCGTTCCCTTCGGTCTCGGCGATACGTCCGAGGAGATACTTCGAGGCGATAAGAGACTTGCCCGCCTGCTCGCCACCTGCCACAAGATTAAACCGAAAAGGGGACTCGAGGATGGCCCGTTGCTCGTCCGTAGGCGCGAAGCCCACCTTCTCAAAGAGGTAATCACGTAGCTTCTTCCCCGTAGTGGACGTGGTCACTTGTGACACCTACACCCGCAGTCCGGCTTCCTACAATCCGGGTGGTACTCGTATACGCACACCAGGCTCATGTTCTTACCGCGTTTCTTCTTTTTCCGGGTGCGGCCACCCTCTATCCCAACAATCGACACAGTAACCACTCCCCAATATCGCATCTATCTGCTTGCAGTTCTTTGAATTCCTGCATCTGCCCCTCGATTCCTTAGGTAGGGGCTCCTTCGCCAGCGCTACCCACACACTGTAATCCTTCGCCATGTCTACTCCACGTCCTTATGTTCCGGCTGTTCGCCTTCTTGCTCTTTCCTTTTCTCAGGTGGATGGCTGCGCTTCTCCAATATCTGTGCAAGCGTCCGTTCCATCGGCACCGAAAGCTCCGTCTCCTGCGGCGGCTGTTCGACCTTCTCCTGCTTGAACACCCGCTTCATCTCACTCAGCACCTCGCGGGCGTAATCCTGATCCAGAGCAGATGTCTGGCGGTACTTCTGCGGCCAATTCGCATTCAGTAGCCCTATCAGAAGCACATCACTCCCACGATTCCCATGCGGATCTTTCACCCTGTCGAGAGCTATCTGCTCGAGATACTCCGCAAAGGCACGTCTCGACTGCTCGAAGACATCGACGAAGTCAGGGTCCGTCATCCAGACACGCTGCGTCGAACGGGCGATACCCGCTGCCTCGCAGGCCTTCGCCACCGTCCCGTGCTCCTCGTATGCCGCAAGGAATATCCTCTTACGATCAGCACCATCGATCTGGCGCTCTCGGTTAAGGCGCGTCCTTCCAGCCTTCAGCCCTTCCGTGTCTCCGGTAGGCATTACTCTCCTCTTACTCGTATTACTTACCCCTGGCTATATAGCCATGGGGGGGTAAGTAATTACCGTAATATTACCCTCTATTACTGGGTAATACGGCATAACTGGCTCCTACACCTCGTGATACTGCACACCTAGCGCACGCCTGTCAATAGCGTCTTTAGTCGGAAAAACCTGTCATGGGTATCCTTGACACACCTACACTATCCCTAAGCCATACCCCTACCCTCGATTGATCACAACACTTGCTGCCGCTCTTCCTGCCCACAGCGCATAAGAATGCACTGCTCCTGCTATTGGCTTCCACGAACGTCCCCCCAGAACCTCCCCCCTCCCGTGCCCACGAACGATCACAGGCAAACGTAATCCACAATCGCCCTTCGTAATCCCTTCTCACCAATAGCTCATCGGAATGCGCTATTGGCGGGCTCGGAGAGCCCGGCGCGCGGCCAAGCGCTCAGGCGGGGGCGCGGCCTGGCGCTCCTGGACGACGTTTGGGGCGGAATCGCTTGCGCGGGCGCGTGTATGGGCTGGAATGGGGCCTGATTCGGCATGATTTGGGGCGTCGTGCTTTTTAAATTGCTCGGACAGGCCTTGACTCCTACGCTCTCCACTCCTGGCCGCTCCTGATCGAGGCCCTCGCTTTTGGGTGTCGGTTAGGACCCCTCGACGGCTCCAACTAGACAAACTTGAACTCCTGAGCCCATGTTGCGACAATGTTCAAACGGCCAACAGCCGAATATGAAGCGAAATAGGAGCATGAGACATGGCGAAACTAGGCGACAAATTGGCGGTCAAAATGAGCGATAAAAACATCGCAGAAACGGAGCGAAAAATGGTCACAAAACAACGCAAACAGCGAGTCAATTCCGCAGTGATTTGGGAAGGTCTCAGCCCGTACGATAACGGACCGATTATGGCGGTCATAACTAACATGGATGGGAGCAGTCAAAACGATAAAACTGGACGCATGGCTCAGGTGTCAATTATCCGCTCGGACATGCATCCATGGGAAGCGATAAAAACCGATGCGGATGTATCCATCTGCGGAGGCTGTCCGCTGCGCTATACATGGAACGAAACCACGCGCAAGTTCGAGCGAATCTGCTACGTAAATGTAGTCTACGGAATAGCGGCAAAATGGCGCAAAGAATCCTCGACCGGATACGTCCGAATGACACCTGAAGAAGCGGGCGATTTATGTGCTGCAAACGGTGTCGGTATTCGCGGCGGTGACTACGGTGACCCGGGCATGATTCCATACGAGATTTGGCATGCATTATTCTCCCGCGCTCCGTTCCATACCGCGTACACTCACCAATGGATGGAACCGTTCTTTGATGTGCGTCTATTCCAGTACGTAATGGCTAGCGTGGACTCCACAAATACCGTCGAGAAATTGCAAGCAATCCACGGCCCGGACGTACGCTACTATCGTCTCGCGGATGACTACGAAAACGTCGCAAGCAACGAGGCGATTTGCCCATCAAAGAAGAACGGTGAACGAGTGCGGACATGCGCCGAATGCAAGCTCTGTGCTGGCGCGTCACGGCCTGCCAAATCAATCGTGATAATTGAAGACGAGTAGATCGGCAAAACAACGGCCCAAAGAGGTCACGAAAGGGGACGATGACGGCCTGTGCCCTGGGTGCGCCCAGTGCGCGCCGTTGTTGGTGACGGTGGACACCCTAGAGGCAGCACAAACGGACCTGATCTAGACGGTCGAAAACATAGGCCCAACGAGGCCAGGAAAGAGGACACAATGGCACAGTACAACGAGCAGGCAATTACGGCAGCGATCAACGCAGATCCGCGCATCGGTAAGCGTGAGGCACAGGCGATACACCGCCTGCTGAAGGGGCGCCACGAGCTTGCCGACAACGACGCTGCCGTTGAGCAGGCACAGGAGGACGCATACCAGGACAACGAGGCCCGGAGGATCGGCCTGATTTAGCTCGCTACATACACGTCCTGGGCATGACATAAAACTGCCCAATAAAACCACAGTGGAGGCACTGACATGGGAACATTCGAGACAAGCAGGATCAGGAGCAACGTGCGGTTCGATCAGGACTGGGGCGAGTACGTCGTACGGGTCACCGTCTCCGGCGTCCCGATACAAGGCAAAGACGGCACCGTGGAGGCCTGCGAGTACCGCACCGATGACCGCACCGATGCGATGGACACGGCAGCCCGGATGGTGGCGGAAGAGACCACGAGGCAGCACCAAGAAAGAGGGTCAGATATGAACATGGAAAAAGTCACGTTTACCAAGCGCCGCGAGGCCGTCAGGGGCATGGGCCGTGGGCCCGATAACACGTACACGCCGGGCAGGTACACGGTTCTCGTCGACGGGATCGAAGTTGGGTACATCCAGGGCGCTCAGCGGCGCTACATGGAGGCCGCAAGCTGGCGCTTCTATCGCATCTACGCGGACCGGCTGCCAGGACTCGCCAGCACTGAGGGCCCCAGCCAGGACACGCTAGGCGAGATGAAGGACAAGCTGCGGGTCCGGTTCGCGGACTTCTCCGGGCCCAACCTGTACCCGGTCGATTAGCCCGCCCCAGTGAGGGAGCCGGGGCCCATCGGCCCCGGTCGAAACGCCAGCCCGGAAATCTCAAGGCCGGGCGGCGGGCATACATGGGAGGTTGAGCATGAGACGCTCAGAGTTGGAGACGGTAGGGATCGCTACGCTTCGGGAGTGGGGCCGTGAGTACGGCGTCACGTCGACGATGAAGGCCGACATCATCGCCGCCCTGGCGGACGATTACCGCGAGGCGATGGACAGGGTGGTGCCAGGAGACACATCGGAGCAGGCGATCTGGCCGTTGGTGCCGGATGCGGCATGCGAAATCAACGGCGGATACATCGATCCGCCCTGGCTCGCAGAGTTGGAGGCCGCGAGCAGCTTTGGGCATGTCGAGTTGCTGGGCCCGGCAGGCTCCGGCAAGAGCCTGGGTGTCCACAAGCTGGCGGCTACGCAACGCCGCAGGCTGGCCGTGGTCACGGCAGACGGTGGCCTGCGTAAGCGTGACCTCATCGGCGGGGCAGGGCTCCGCAACGGGTCGACGGTGTTTCAGGCCAGCGAGTTCGCAGCCGCTGCCCGCAGCGGAGCGTGGGCCCTCATCGACGAGGTCAACATGGCGGAGCCGGACGCCATCGCCGTCCTGCTAGGGATGCTCGACCACCCCGGCAGCGAGGGCTCCACGTTCACGGTTAACGGGCAGGTGGTGCCCGTACACCCGGACTTCCGATGCTTTGTGACCCGCAACCCCGGCTACGCCGGTAGCAAGCGGTTGAACGAGGCGTTCGCCGATAGGTTCTGGAGCATAGAGGTGCCGCCCCTACTGGGCGACAGCCTCGATGCCATGCTGACATCGCACGGTGTAGACGATGCCAACGTACGGCGCATCGCCGTGATGGTGGTCGAGGCGCTGTACCGCAACTGGGAATCGAACCGAATCGTGTACCAGATAAGCCCACGCCGGGCCCTTCAGGCAGCGGAGATGTACTCCCGCATCGGCAACTCCACGGCGATGTTCTGGACCCTGCTCACCAAGAGCATCACCACCAAGATCGATACCAAGCATGACCGGGAGGCCGTCGCCCGGATCATCGAGCAGGCTCAGGAAGCATGGCGGCTACTCGACAGGCAGACCAACAACGACACTAGGGAGGCACGTAATGTCTAAGGCAGACCAGGGTTACAAGGCAGCCAAGCGGAGCACGGGCGGCGGATACGGGCGGGCCATCAAGCGCTCCACGTACCTGGCTAAGGCGGGCAAGGATGAACTCGCAGACATCTACCTGCGGACGCAGCAACGGGGCATCATCGATCTGCTTGGCCTCGACCACGGCAGCGAGCAGGCCATGATCATCCGGCAGGGGCTGCTCGAGGAATACAACGAGTCCACGATGACCAAGGCGGAGATCGATGCCGCCACGCAGGCGGAGAGCCGGGGCCTTCAGGCCACCGCCAGCAACGCCAGGAAGACCAACCTCCTCGAGGCTGCGGCGGTGCTGATCGACGCCCTCCAATCCCGTACCCGCAGCCGGGACAGGCTAGACCTCGAGCAGGGCGACCTCATCGATGACCCCGCCATGCTCATGGTCGACGGCTCCGGCTGGGGCGAGGAGACCTACACCGGCACGCAGTACCGGAAGCACATCAACATCGCCCTCGATAACTCAGGCTCCACCCACATGCCGGAGACGGGATACTGCTCCATCGACATGCAACAAGTGGCCTGGAGCCTGATGGAGATCCTCTACGCTGCGGCGGACCAGTTCCCCGGCATTAGCTGGGATGCGTTCACGTTCAACCGGGTAACGAACCAGCATACCGGGTACTACGGCCAGCAATACCGGGCAGGCCTGGCCCGGCAGGCGTTGCAGGGCCTGATCGTGGATGATCCGCTCACAAAGGATGCCCGCGAGACCAACCTGGCACCCCTCGTCGAGGCGTTCAGCCGCAACGAGCAGAAGCGGGGCCTGATCGGGAGCCCGCGCCTCGACATCATCCTGACCGATGGCGACTGGGAGAGCCAGGAGGATGCAGACCTGGCGGCTGACTACCAGGCGCAGCGTGGCTCCGACGTGAGCACCTACGTGATCAACCTCTGCCCGGACAACGAGTCCGATGTGGCGCTGCCGCATCAGTTCCGGGTGATCCCCCTCCACGCCATCTTCACGGCGGATGATCCCGGCAGGGCGTGGGTCGACCGCAACGCCCTCCGCACCACCCTCATGGAGGTGGTGAAGCAGGAGGTGGAGCGGCAGGACTAGGCCCGGTCCCCTACCCTGGCCCGGCTAACACCGGGCCGGGGCCGGGGAAAGAAAAAGTTTTCTTGGGAAAAAAGTTTTTTTCTTGAAGAGGAGTAGGAAATGCCGCAAGGATTCAAGACCATCAAGGCCGCCGAGACGTACATCGATAGCAGTCGGTTCCGGCGCTACAACGGTAGCTGCCCGGATGGCGTGATCATCTATCGCATCGAGGGTAGATCCCTGAAGTTCCGCGTCTGCTCGTTCAGCCCTCGAGAGGTACTCCTGTTCGCTCGCACATGGAACGAGGGAGGCCGGAAGGGCAGCGAGTTTTGGCGCAGAGTCTGGCGAGATAAGGTCAAAGTGGTCAAGCCCGCGTCCTGAATGAGCCGGGTAGCACCCGGCACCACAACCGAATAGCGGCAGCGAGACGCCCCGGCACCCCACCGGGGCGTTTCCTTGTGTCCGCTCCCGATCGAGGAGGCCTGTCTGGCTATGCCACTGGTACTTAGGGGCACCTCGACCCCTCAGACCAGCCTCTATGGGCTCTGTGGGTAAGCCCTCGAGGCCACCAGTGAGGGGGCTCCACTCCTGGCGAGATGCTCGAGGCCCGCAACCTCGAGGGATCGACCGCATCCCGCCGGGCCCCGGATCGATGGAAAGAAAATTCTTTTTGGGGGAAAATTATTTCTTATCGTCGATCTTCTACTGAACCGACACTCTAGGAACAACAACTGTCGGTGGAGGCCCGAAACGTGCCATCAAACCCTTGCATCTTTGCCTCTGTAGTACGACAATGCCTCAACCTATAGCCGTGGAGGACGCCCAACGATCAACACAACCGAATAGTCCGCGTTAGATACGTCAGAAACAGCCGGGCCAGGGCTTTGTACGGGCCAGAAAGCGAGACAAGGAAATGGAACTCATGCAAGCAAGCAACCAGTGGGCGAGCAGGCCAGCCGATCAGCGTTACGAGACGCTGGACGCATTGCAGGTAGCGGTGGCGGATCGCAGGCAGGAGAGTTGGACTCTCACCACCGATACGAAAGACCTTCGGGTCGGAGCCGCAAGCAACGCGCTTACGGTGGATGCGTACGACGTGACACAGGGGTACAGGCGCACGCTCGAGCCCAGCAACTGGGCGTTCGGGCAACTGTCCCAGTACGCACAGGCTCCGGCGAGCTACCTCCGCAAGCTGCCCGCAGAGTTGGCAGCTATCAACCTGCAATGGGGTCTCGAGCACGGCCCCATCCGCAACGATGCACTCGTGTTGGGCCAGACCAACGGCTCCAACAAACTCCGGGCGATGACCTCCACGTCGTACGGACGTATCTGGGATTCGCAGGTAGTGGAGGCGGTGCAACGCGTGAACACCGATGGGCGGTGGCAGGTTCCATCCGCCAGCTACGCAACCACCAACGCCAAGCGTGCCACCACGCTCTACGCATCCGATAGAGACGTGTTCCTCTTCCTCGTCGACCCCGATCATGCCATCGAGGTGGACGGCGAGACGTTGTTCCGGGGGTTCTACACCTGGAATAGCGAGGTGGGTTCGGCGGTGTTCGGTCTGACCACCTTCCTCTACCGCTACGTCTGCGACAACCGCATCATCTGGGGTGCGACAGATGTGCAGGAGCTACGGATACGCCATACCGGCGGGGCTCCCGAGCGGTTCGCCTACGAGGGGGAGGAGTACCTGAACCGGTATGCCAACGAGTCCGCGTCCCACCTCGTAGACGGGATCAGGAAGGCCAAGGCTTTCGAGTTGCCGGAGGCTGACCAGCCCGGCAAGGGTTGGGACTCGTGGCTACAGGACCGTGGCTTCACGGCCAAGCAAGCCAAGGCCGCGATAGAGACGGCTCAGGCGGAGGAGGGCGAGGCCCGCAGCCTGTGGGACATCATCAACGGTGTCACCGCGTCTGCTCGGGCGATCATCCATACCGATGAGCGCGTGAAGGTGGAGGCGGCTGCTGGTAAGTTGATGCGCTACGCAGTCGATCGGTAAGCATCACAACGGCCCCCTGCCTTCGGGTGGGGGGCCGTTTCATACCTCGAACCAAGGAGAAACGATGATAGGAAGCGAAACAACGAACGAGGCGGACACGCTGCTTTGGGACATAGAAGAAGTCTGTCGACAGCTCAGCGTGGGCAGGCAAACGGTTCTGAAATTGACGTACGCCGGGGAGCTTCCAAGCGTGACGCTCGCTTATCGCCGCCTCTGGTCTGCCCGCCTGGTACGGGAGTGGGTGGATGCATTGCCGGTGGCAGCGAATCGACCCAGAAAGCCAGGCAGGCCACAATTCTGGGAAGTGCCAAACAAGGAGGCAGAATGATCACATTGCAGATCGACGGTGACCAGACCGTGCAGCTATACCAACCCCTCGATGCCCAGCAGTACCTAGGCGTGTCCAACCGGACGATAGACCGCTGGCGCAGAGAGGGGTGGCTGCTGCCTGCGGCCTTGGTAGGCAGGGGGTACGTCTACGAGAAGAAAGCCCTCGATGAATGCTGGCAACTCAGGAATCAGAATCAGGACAGATTGGATAAGGAGATCACCGAATGACGCAGCAGTATGCACCTAAGAAGAAGCCGGACGCTTTGCTCGTGAAGATCCTCGAATGGCAGAGCCTCGACCCTCCACGCCCGTCTAAGTTCATGGCTACTAGCGATGGGGATGCCATCGAGTTGACCGTATGGCAGGACGATAAGGCTCAGGTAGATATCCGCGCATACCTGAGCGGCATAGACCCCCGGAGCCTCGCAGGTTCCACGATGCTCGCGACGGTACAAACACCGGGCAAGGACTACGCGGGCACGATGCAATACAAGCTGACTGGCCTCAAGGCTACGGGTGGTGACCAGCCCGCTGCCCCCGCGCCCACTGAGGCCCCTGTCGCAGCCGTACAGGCCCCCCAGGCCACCGGATATGCCCCAGCATCCCGTCAGGAGCAAGGCCTGGCTC